>Ga0073360_105_pt1:0-315000 | contig 341479 bp, 319 predicted proteins | sample YelNatPosite1Avi_FD_63906 | JGI IMG/M metagenome (GOLD analysis project Ga0073360, IMG submission 63906) | Hot spring thermophilic microbial communities from Obsidian Pool, Yellowstone National Park, USA - site 1 Avi (version 2) (version 2) | ecosystem: Environmental > Aquatic > Thermal... | reverse complement strand
GGGCAGTTTGACTGGGGCGGTCGCCTCCTAAAAGGTAACGGAGGCGCCCAAAGGTTCCCTCAGCGCGGTTGGAAATCGCGCGGAGAGTGCAAAGGCAGAAGGGAGCTTGACTGAGAGAGAGACATCTCGAACAGGGACGAAAGTCGGGCTTAGTGATCCGGTGGTTCTGAGTGGAAGGGCCATCGCTCAACGGATAAAAGCTACCTCGGGGATAACAGGCTGATCTCCCCCAAGAGTCCACATCGACGGGGAGGTTTGGCACCTCGATGTCGGCTCGTCGCATCCTGGGGCTGAAGTAGGTCCCAAGGGTTGGGCTGTTCGCCCATTAAAGCGGCACGCGAGCTGGGTTCAGAACGTCGTGAGACAGTTCGGTCCCTATCCGTCGCGGGCGTAGGAAATTTGAGGGGAGCTGTCCTTAGTACGAGAGGACCGGGATGGACGAACCTCTGGTGCACCAGTTGTCATGCCAATGGCACAGCTGGGTAGCCAAGTTCGGAAGGGATAAGCGCTGAAGGCATCTAAGCGCGAAGCCCACCCCAAGATGAGATTTCCCACGCGGAAGCGGTAAGACCCCTGGAAGACTACCAGGTAGATAGGCCAGAGGTGTAAGCGTCGTAAGGCGTTTAGCTGACTGGTACTAATAGGTCGAGGGCTTGATCTTATTGTGCAGTGAAATCCGGTGGTAATGGAGGTAGGGAAACACCCGTTCCCATTCCGAACACGAAGGTTAAGCCTACCTACGCCGATGGTACTAGGCTGGAGACGGCCTGGGAGAGTAGGTGACTGCCGGGTAAGTGCCAGGCACTTAAGTTTAAGATTTTGGCCCAGTAGCTCAGTTGGTTAGAGTGCCGGCCTGTCACGCCGGAGGTCGAGGGTTCGAGCCCCTTCTGGGTCGCCATATGCCGGCTTAGCTCAATCGGTAGAGCAACTGACTTGTAATCAGTAGGTTGTAGGTTCAAGTCCTATAGCCGGCTCCATAAAGGCAAGGAGAAATCCTTGCCTTTTTTTCATAGGGGTGATTTTATGCTTTATAGGGTAAAACAGTTTTTAAGGGCCATAACGGCAAAATTAACTGAAGATGATTACAGGTTTATTAATTTTTATTTAAATGAAAGGGAAAGGCAGCTTTTCTATAGCTTAAGTAAATCTGAGCAGTATCACAGCATTAATGTGGCACGATGTGTTTTAGAAACCTCCATAAAGGAAGGATGTTATGATATTATTCTTATTAAAGCAGCTCTACTGCACGACATAGGAAAGATAGATAGCGGCCTTAATCCTATAACGAAATCTATTATGGTTATTTTAGATAAGATATTTTCACAAAAGCTTAAAAAGCTAAAAAGGATTAAATTCATAAGGGCTTATTATGACCATCCTAAAATTGCCCTTGACTATCTTGGAAATAAGAAGAACTATCTTGCTTTTCTTATTGAAAATCATCATAATTATAATATAAATGATAGAAAACTTAAATTATTGCAGAGGGCTGACTGCAAAAATTAGAATATTTTTAATTTGACAAAAAAATGTTATAATATATTGAAAGAGAATAGGGGGGATTTGATTGAACTATAGAATTTTACTAATCGATGATGAAGAAAATATCGTAAAGGGTATAAAATATAATCTTGAGAACGAGGGATATAGCGTTGATGCTGCCTTTGATGGAGAAGCTGCCCTTAGAATGATATCAGAAAACATTTATAATTTAGTAATTCTTGATATAATGCTTCCCCATTTTGATGGACTTCATGTGTTAAAGCGTATAAGGGATAGATCTACAGCAATTCCAATATTAATGCTCACGGCAAAGGGATATGATGAGGATAAGGTGAAGGCCTTTGAACTTGGAGCTGACGATTATTTAACAAAGCCCTTTAGCATTACTGAACTTAAGGCAAGGGTAAAGGCTCTTTTAAGAAGAGCTTATGAAACGTCAAATACAAAGATAGATATTATAAAAAGTGGAGATATAATGATAGATGTTGCTTCCAGAAAGGTCAGCATAGCTGGAAAATTAGTTGACCTCACTGCAAAGGAATATGATATATTATTTTTGCTTGTTACAAATCCTAAGAAGATCTATAGCAGAGATACCCTTCTTGAAATAATATGGGGATATGATTATATTGGTGATTCTAGAACTGTTGATGTCCATGTAAGAAGATTAAGGGAAAAAATAGAAAAGGATCCTGCTAATCCTCAGTATATTTTGACAAAATGGGGAGTTGGTTATTATTATAGTGGAGAATAATCTACGATATAGGCTTATCTTGTCTTATTTTTCAATCATATTTTTACTTGTTTTTCTTATAAATGTATCTATATATTATATCCTTCAGAAGTTTTACATCGATTCTAAGAAAAATGACGTTTTATTTGCTGCAAAAACAAGCCTCGATTATATCGATGTTTATAACAATAAAGTAGATTTAGAAAAACTAAAGGAAATACAAAGGGATGTATATTCAAAGATAGTGATTGTCTTAAATGGTAAGGTTGTTTATGATGATTTTAACAAGATATTGCCGTTAAGTGATCTATTCAAAAAAGAAATAGTAACCAAACAGTTAAATATCTATGGGGAAAAATACTATATTCTTTCATATCCTATAATGCTTTATAATAATCATATGGGCAATATTGTATTTATAAATCCCATGAAATGGGCGTTGCAAAGAATTAAATATATAGAAAGTCAAATAGTTTTAATTTCAATTTTGGTTTTAATTTTAGCATTTTTATATAGTCTATATATATCAAAAAGCATAACAAGGCCATTAGATAAATTTGTATTTGAAATTGAAAAATCAAAGGACAATTTGGTTTTAGACGAGATAAATATAGATGGCTATAAAGAGATTAAAAGATTATGTGAAGCCTTTAATAACATGAATAAAAGAATTATAGAATTAGATAAAAAAAGAAGACAATTTGTAGCAGATGCCTCCCATGAATTAAAATCTCCCCTTGCAGGGATAAAGGTTTTAGTAGAATCACTGCAACAGGGGGCGATGGAGGATAAAAATATACGAGATGAATTTTTAAACAGTATTAATAATGAAATAGATAGACTATCGAACCTTGTTAATGGACTTTTAGAACTTGCACAAATTGAAAATTCTGATGAACTTAGGATGAGTATCCTAGATATAAAGGAACTTATAAAGGATGTTGTAAAGAGCTTAAATCCAATTGCAAAAAATAAAAATATAACTATAAATGTAGAAGGCGAAGGCATAATAACCTATGTAAATAGGGATAATATGTTTAGGGCAATTTACAATATAATCGAAAACGCCATAAAATATTCCTTTGAAGATTCTAAAATCGATATTTTAATTAAAAAGGACGAACAAATAAAAATAACTATAAAAGATTATGGGATGGGAATACCTGAGTGTGATCTTCCATATATATTTGACAGATTTTACAGAGTCGACAAAACAAGGGCGAGAAAAACAGGTGGATCAGGCCTTGGGCTTTCTATTGCAAAGCATATCATAAAACTTCATAAGGGGGACATAGAAGTTAAAAGCAAAGTGGGGGAAGGAACTGCTTTTATAATTAAACTGCCTATTTAATGGAGGGACTAATATGAAAAGGATACTTGCCACTTTGCTTTGTTTTTTATTACTTTTAGGATGTAAAAAACAGGAGGTAAAGGTAGAAGATATCTCGATAGAACAAAAAAAGCAGATGGTAAATATTATTTTATTCTTCTCAGATCAGCAGGGGAAATATTTAGTTCCTGAGGAGAGGAAGGTAGCCTTTGATACTTCCCTTGAAAGAACCATTTTAAAGGAGCTTATTAAAGGCTCTAACAAAGGATACAAAAATACTATTCCTCAAGGGACAAAGATAATATCGCTAACCAAGAAGGATGATACACTTATTGTCAATTTATCTAAAGAATTTATTAAAAACCATCCAGGCGGGGCGGATAACGAAAGGATGACGGTTTTTTCCATAGTAAATTCATTAACAGAAATACCTGGGATTAGAAAGGTTAAAATAGAGGTTGGAGGAAAAACATATAATACATTGAAGGGAAATGTTGCGATAAATGCTCCACTATCTAGAAACCGTAACCTTTTTAATAGAGATAAAAAGAGCCCACCTAATGAAATATTAAAAAGACAGATGACTTTAGAAAAACAAGGAAGATGGCTTGACGCTTATCTTTTAATGTCGGACGATGAGAATAATACCTATAGAAAATATTATGATGATTATGTAAAGGAAATGGAGGAGACACAGGCATTAGGCTTTTTACAGGCAGATTTTGTTGTAGGAGGATACACTCTAGATCCTTCAAAGAAAAAGGCGAGGGTTAAGGTTAATTTCTATGAGACAGATGCATCAGGCAAAAAAGTATTAGGAAAGGATTTATACTTTACATGCGTTAATATTGACGGTGCATGGATGGTAGATTGGTTAACTGCTCAATAGGAGGGATCAAATGAAGGGGGATGAAAGAAAGCTTGAGATTTTGAACCTTTTAAAGGAATCTAAAAATCCAATCAAGGGGGCTTATCTTGCTGAAAGGTTTGGCGTTACAAGGCAAGTTATAGTTCAGGATATTGCCCTTTTAAAAGCCCAAGGCCACAACATAGTATCAACGCCCCAAGGATACATATTCTTAGGAGGAAATGAAAGCTATTCAAGGGTAATCGCCGTAAAGCATGAACCTAAGGATATAGAGGAGGAACTAAAGACCATAATTAAGCTTGGTGGTAAAGTGATAGACGTTACTATAGAACACAAGGTTTATGGTGAAATCACAGGAAAATTAATGCTAAAATCCATTTACGATGTTGAAAAGTTTATTGAAAGGCTAAGGGAAAGTTCTGACATGCCCCTTTCTAATCTGACAGGAGGGGTGCATCTTCACACCATCGAAGCGGACTCTGAAGAAACCCTTGAGAGGATAGTAAAGGAATTAGATAAAAAGGGATTTTTAATCGATTAGGGGGTATTATATGAAAGGTTTTATTGGAAAGCTTCTAATAATCATTGTTATTTTGTTAATTTTAATTTCATCCATCTCTGGCTTTTTAGTGGACATCCAGTGGTTTAAGGAGGTTGGATACTTAAACGTATTTTTTACATCCTTTAAGGCAAAGCTTTTAATATTTATTCCTTCCTTTTTTGTTTTTCTTATTGCAATATATTTCTATGCAAAATTTCTTGCTAAAAACTACCTAGAAATAGGCGGAATGGTTTACGATAAAGGAGAAATAAGGAAAAGAAATAAAATTATATTCTACATCTCTTTAGCTATAACGCTTATAATTTCATTTATATTTACCTCGGCCTTTTGGTATAGGATTTTGGAATATGTAAATGGAGAAAATTTCAATATTAATGACCCTATTTTCAATAAGGATATAGGATTTTTTGTATTTAAGCTTCCGTTAATTCAAGCTATATTGAGCTTTTTGATTACTGTTGTATTGGTTCTTGCGATTATTTCCTTTATATTTTACGCCTTTGAAAGGGCAAAGGATGGCTTAAGCCTTATTGGGTTTAACTTTAGGCAAAACCCAAAATCCAGATTCTTTGGAAGACAGCTTGCTTATTTTGCAGCTTTATTCTTAATCCTTTTATCCGGCGTATTTTATATTAGGGCATTAAATTTAGTTTATTCCCCAAGGGGAGTTGCCTTTGGAGCAAGTTATACAGATGTTCATGTAACATTACCTTTATTAAGAGTTTTAATCATATTATGCATCATTTCATCGTTTATTATATTTTTCTCCATATTGAGGGGAAGGATTAAACCTATTATTTATACCGCAGCCTTTATAGTTTTATTTATAGCCTTTGAAGGGATAGCTTCCTTTGTAGTAGAAAAAATAATAGTAGCGCCTAACGCACGGGAAAAGGAAATGCCCTATTTAGAGCACAACATCCAATACACAAGAAAGGCCTTTGGACTTGAAAATATAAAGGAAATAGATTTTGATGTAAAAAACGATTTAACTTCAAAGGATATAATAGAAAACAAGGATACAATTGATAATATAAGGGTTACGGAATTTTCCCAATCTTTAGAGGTATTTAACCAAATTCAGTCAATTAGAAACTATTATAGGTTTAACGATGTGGATATAGATAGATACACGATAGATGGAAGGTTAAGACAAGTGTTTATATCTGCAAGGGAACTTGATAATTCCCTCAGGGATCCTAAATTCCAAACATGGCAGAATAGAAGATTATTCTACACCCACGGCTATGGAGCAGTTATGTCCTATACTAATGCTGTAACTCAAACCGGACTTCCCCAGTTTATAGTAAAGGATATACCAATGTCCGGCAGATTCAATGTTGCAAAACCTCAGATTTACTTTGGGGAGATAAACAACGATTATATAATAATAAATGCCAAAAATAATGAGATAGATTACCCTTACGGAAGCGGAGAAAAGGAAACAAGGTATGACGGAAAGGCTGGAATTAAGCTTAATCCTTTAAATAGACTTTTATTTACCCTAGCCTATGGGGATTTTAATCTAATACTTTCCAACAACATAACCTCTGATTCAAGGATAATCCTTCATAGGGATATTGTAAAAAGGGTAAGAAAGATTGCACCATTTTTAAACTATGATGAGGATCCATACCTTGTAATGTCAGGGGACAGATTCTATTGGATTATAGATGCCTATACAGTTACAAATAGATTCCCCTATTCCGAACCCTATTACGGAATAAACTACATCAGAAACTCAGTAAAGGTTGTTGTTGATGCTTATGATGGAAGGGTTGACTTTTATCTTGCAGATAAGAATGACCCTATAGCTTTAACGATAGGGAATATATATAAGGGTATCTTTAAAGATATAAAGGATATGCCTGAAGAACTTAAAAAGCATTTAAGATACTCAGAGGATGTATTTTTAATTCAATCAACGGTTTATGAAAAATATCACATGAAAAACCCAATATCTTTTTACAACAGCGAGGATCTATGGTCTATTGCAAGATATAAAAATCCCGATGGAAGCGAAAGACAGGTTGAGGCGGTTTATCAGGTTATGAAAATATTTGACGATGAGGAGTTTTTACTTACGATTCCATATACCGTTGCTAAAAAGGAAAACATGGTTTCATGGCTTGCAGCAAGGATGGATAAAAATTTAGGGGAAATGGTTCTTATTAGATTCCCGAAGGAAAAGGCAATATTAGGGCCTCAACAGTTTAATTCAAGGATAAATACCGATATACAAATATCGAGCCTTATAACCCTTTTAAACCAGCAGGGTTCCAGCGTAATATTAGGAGAAACTAATATAATACCTGTTAAAAATTCCCTTCTCTATGTAAGGCCGCTATACCTTAAAGCCCAGGGTGGAAAGAGCCTGCCTGAACTTAAAAAGGTCATTGTAAACTATGGAGATTCTATAGTTATGGAGGACAACATAGGCCTTGCCATCCAAAAACTATTTGCAGCACAAGTTCCAACAACACCTGTAGAGGAGGAAGAAGATATTAAGACCCTCATTTTAAGGGCAGATGATACCTACAAGAAGGCAATAGAAGCCCAAAGGCAGGGGGACTGGGCTGGATATGGAAGGTATATAAAGGAATTGGAAAACATTCTAACTAAACTCAAGGAAAAATCAAAGTGATGTTGTAAATTTATGGTTCTATGGTATAATTTCCATAGAACCATTTTTTGATTGGGGGTTTAAAGATGGATCCAAGACTTTTAAAGCTTTCTGATGTTTTATTGACCTATTCGTTAAAGATTAAAAAGGGAGATAAGCTTTTAATTTCAGGAGGGGAATCCACATTACCTTTAATTAAGGCGGTATATAAAAGGGCAATAGAGCTAGGTGCGTATCCTCAGATTGATATAGGTGTTGAAGACTTAACTGAAATACTTTTAAAATATGGTTCGGAGGATCAAATTACATATACACCCGAATCTCTAAAAAGAGCTTTTGAAACGGTAGATGCTGTTTTAACTATTTGGGGAGATAAAAATACAAGATTTTTAACTAATGTAGATGCTTCAAGGATGAAGTTAAGATCAAGGGGAAGAAGAGAGCTTATGGAAATATTCCATGAAAGGATGGCAAAGGGAGAGTTAAGATGGTGTGGAACTCAGTTCCCAACCCATGCAAATGCGCAGGAAGCCTCCATGTCCCTTTCAGAATATGAGGATTTTGTATATGGTGCAGGATATATATACGAAGAGGATCCAGTTGCAAAGTGGATGAAGATAAGGGATGAGCAGCAGAAAATATGCGACTTTTTAAATACAAAAGAAACCTTAAGAATTGTTTCTAAGGATACCGACATTACAATGAGCATAAAGGGCAGAAAATGGATAAATTGCTGTGGTGAGGAGAACTTCCCAGATGGGGAAGTATTTACAAGCCCTATAGAGGATAGCGTGAATGGACATATAAGGTTTAGTTTCCCTGGAATATATGCAGGAAGAGAAATCGAGGATATATATCTTGAATTTAAGGATGGAAAGGTTGTAAATGCAAAGGCAGCAAAGGGAGAGGACCTTCTTTTAGAGCTTCTTGAAACCGATGAGGGTGCAAAATTCCTTGGTGAGGTTGCGGTAGGAACAAACTACGGAATTCAAAAATTTACAAAGAATATGCTATTTGATGAAAAGATAGGCGGAACGGTTCACCTTGCCATTGGAAGGGGTTTCCCGGAAGCCGGCGGACAAAATGTATCTTCAATCCACTGGGATATGCTCTGTGATATGAAGGAAGAAGGCAAAATCTTTGCAGATGGAGAGCTTATATACGAAAAAGGTCAATTTTTAATAAAATAATTTAGTGTCAATATCTTTTGAAAATGTCACCTAAAAATAATTTAAAATAAAGTTAATTATCGTATGAAAATGTCATTTAGATGGGTAAAAATTAGGGGGCTTTGCCCCCTAGAACCCCCATCCTCGCCGGAAGGCAGAGGGGCAGATTAAACTGCCCCTAAAAGGCAATAGGATACTATGCCGCCTGATGTCAAGGCCTTTCGCGGCATAAACGGGCGCCCTCCCACAAGTGGGCCCCTCCCATTTATTCCACGGTGCCTTGACATCACCCGACTAACAGTCCTATTATCAAAAGCTAACATTTACCCTAAATTTTTGTATCTGTCAACAAAATTATCTTTACCGAGGAAAATTTCCTCAAGCATACTTAAAATTTCTTGATCGCTTTCATCATAGACGATGGGCTTAACTAAATTACGTCCATATTTGTAATAATGGTCTTCTGGCGGCCTGTAGGTGTTTTTCTCCTTCTTAACGGAATCAGTAGAAGATTTTTTAGGCTTTGAAAATATTTCTGTATCGTAAATTACCCCCTTGTATTCGACCTGAACACCTGTTAAACTATTAATGAATACATTAATAGTTGCTCGGGTCGGTATTGGAGGCTGATTGTTCTTTTGAAGGATTTTGAACTGTTTTCCGTAGTAGGAGAAAACGCCGCCATTATCGACCTTTCTTTTTTCTTTCACGCAGAGAATAGAATTAAGGTTTATGTCACTACTAAGTGGTCTTAAAGCAGATTCATCAGATAAAGGCTCAACAGAAAATATGCTATTGAATTCAAAGACATATTTTCTTAAAAATTCATTAGCTTCATCAATAGTTTTAATTCCAGCTATTTTAAATTCAACGGGCAAACGCGATTGCAAAGTATTCCAAAGTCGTTCTACCCTACCTTTAGCCTGAGGGGAATGTGCAGTTATTATGGTGATGCCAAGTTCCCGCATAGCTCTAGAGAACTGAGTATCGTTACAAACCTTGCCTTCAAGCTGATCTTCAATAGAGAGTTTAGAAGCTTTAGTAGAAAGGAAGATAGCATGCCTATCGCTATAGATACTAGCAGGGATACCAAAGTTTTCGAGCATAAAGCGAGCGACTTCAAAATATCCTTGAAGGCATTCATTTTTAGTCATATAAAGACCGAGAACTTTGCCAGTAGCATCGTCGATAGCACCATGGATAGAATAGTTACAGCCAATACCCAGCCAATCAAATGGAGAGGAATCCATCTGAACTAGAAGGCCCATCTGTGGTTTTCTTTTTCGTCTTGTATGGGGTTTAAATCTACGACGCTTTTTAGGGCTTTTAATACCGGTAGAGTTAAGGATATTGTAGATGGTAGAGTAACTTAGCTTAATGCCATGGAATCTTTCAAGAAGCTCGTTAAAATGTTTGAAGTTAGCATTTTTGTAGTTATCAGACAATTTAAGAGATATAATTTTACCTTTAAGTTCATCGGAAACAGCATGAGAAGGTTTACGGCCTTTGTTTTTATGAATAAGAGCAGAAACCCCGCTTTGCATCACACCCTTTCTTAATCTAATAACTTGACGTTCGCTAAGGCCTAAAACCTTTGCTGCCTCCTTGACAGTTAATAAACCCTCAAGGGATTTTTGAATGACAACATACCTATTAATTTGTTTTTGTGACATTGAATAAAACACCTCGTTCCTCATAGTGACATTTTATCATATTACTCTACAACATGACATTATCATAAAATAATCACATTTAATAAAATAATTTAGTTGCATTTTTTGAAAATATTGATATAATATATTAAAACCGGTGATGGAGAATAGTAGATAAGGTTTAAACTCAAGAGAGCCGGTGGCTGGTGTGAACCGGTGTTTAGCCTTATTGAATCCACTCCAGAGGGTTTGCGAAGAGCAAAACGGATGTGGCCGTTATACCACAAAGAGAGGACCTTATGGTCAATTAGGGTGGCACCGCGAAAGTATAGCCTTTCGTCCCTTTGGGGATGGAAGGCTTTTTATTATATAAAAAACAAGGAGGGAAGAAAATGTTAGATATTAAAAGAATAAGAACAAACCCAGAGGAAGTTAAGGAAGCACTAAAGATTAGGGGAGAGGCCTTCACCCTTGATATGATAGACAAAGTTGTGGAGCTTGATGAAAGAAGAAGAGAGATTCTTGTCGAGGTGGAGGCATTAAAAAACAAAAAGAATACAGATTCGCAGGAGATTGCAAAATTAAAAAGAGAGGGTAAAAACGCAGATCACCTTGTCGCTGAAATGAAGGAGCTTTCTGATAAGATTAAGGAGCTGGATGATGAACTTGCAAAGGTTGAGGAGGAGATTGAATATCTTCTTCTTAGAATTCCAAATATCCCAAATAAAGATGTTCCAAAGGGAGATACTGACGAAGATAATGTTGAGGTTAGAAGATGGGGTGAACCAAGAAAGTTTGAATTTGAACCAAAGGCCCACTGGGATATCGGAGTGAACCTTGGAATACTTGATTTTGAGACGGCATCAAAGGTTACAGGAGCAAGATTTACATTCTATAAAGGGCTTGGTGCAAGGCTTGAAAGAGCTTTAATAAACTTTTTCCTCGATCTTCATACAGAAAAACACGGATATACAGAGGTTTTCCCACCATTTATGGTGAATAGAAAGAGTATGACAGGAACAGGACAGCTTCCTAAGTTTGAAGAGGATGCCTTTAAGGTTTCAGATTTTGACTACTTCTTAATTCCAACTGCAGAAGTTCCTGTTACAAATATGCACATGAATGAAGTATTAGACGGTTCAAAACTTCCTTTAAAATATGCTGCATATTCTGCATGCTTTAGATCAGAGGCAGGTTCAGCAGGAAGGGATACAAGGGGACTTATAAGACAGCATCAATTTAACAAAGTTGAGCTTGTTAAATTTGCTGATCCAGAAAAGAGCTATGAAGAGCTTGAAAGTCTAACAAGGGATGCAGAGGAAGTTCTGCAGCTTCTTGGACTTCCATATAGGGTTGTATTAATCTGTTCGGGCGACTTAGGATTTACAGCAGCTAAAAAGTATGATATAGAGGTTTGGATGCCAAGCTACGGAAGGTATGTAGAAATTTCAAGCTGCTCAAACTTTGAAGACTTCCAAGCAAGAAGAGCTAACATAAGATTTAAGAGGGATCCAAAATCAAAACCAGAATACGTTCATACATTAAATGGTTCTGGAGTTGCAGTAGGCAGAACAGTTGCAGCAATACTTGAAAACTATCAACAAGAGGATGGTTCAGTTATCGTTCCAGAAATATTAAGACCATACATGGGTGGAATAGATATAATAAAGTAGGCTCTTGAGCCTACTTTATTATTGAGTGCCAGGCACTTGACATTTTGACTTTTTGACATTTCCATATACTTACAAAACACATTTACATTTTTACAAATAATTACTTCTTGAAAAATGCCTATTTAGACTGTATACTATCTATTGTGACTTGAGGTGTGGCACATTAAAAATAATTTAATAAAAGATATAAAAAATGTGTTGACATAAGTGAATGTAGCTGCTATAATAATTAATGTCCGACACGGAGAGGTGGTCGAGCTGGTTTAAGGCACCGGTCTTGAAAACCGGCGTGGGGGTAACTCCACCGTGGGTTCGAATCCCACCCTCTCCGCCATATTTTATATATCGTGGAGAAGTACTCAAGCTGGCCGAAGAGGCGCCCCTGCTAAGGGCGTAGGTCGGGAAACCGACGCGCGGGTTCAAATCCCGCCTTCTCCGCCAAAGCCGCACAGAGTGCGGCTTTTTGATTAATATGCGCCCGTAGCTCAGCTGGATAGAGTAGCTGACTACGAATCAGTTGGTCGGGGGTTCGAGTCCCTCCGGGCGCACCAGTATTTTCAAGGATTTCATAAATTGCAGTAAGTTGCAGTAAGCTAAAAATACTGCAATTTTACTGCAACGGGAGAAAAATTTGTTTTGCAGGTTGTATTTTAGCAGCCTGCATTTTTATTTTGCTGCATAATTCCAATGTGAAATAGTGAGTTAAAATGGCGTTCCAACTTGGAACGTTCTTAACAGGTGACGATAAGTTATCGATACATTGCAGCCTTATGAGATAATCTTAAGGTATTTCCAAGTTGGTAATACCTTTTAAAGGTATCCGTAAGTTGGGGATACCTTTAAAATCGATTTTAGTTATGACTCTATCGATGTGATATCGGAGCAGATGAGTTATAAAATCAAAGGTAATATATTTATATCTTTTACAATTTTCATAGTTAAGAATCTAAGTATAACACTGAACGAATCGTTCACCGTTTGAAATTCGACCGGAAGTGGGCGAATATATGAGCTTATTAATAATCTATTACACAATAACTTGCTATTGTTGGGTATAACGCATAAGTATTGTTAAAACAAAAAATAATGGGAAAATTAAAGTTGCTCCACAAGGCCGGAGCAAAAATTAAAACCTTCCAGCAGGCCGGAACTTGAGGTTTTACACTTTTTGTGAAAAACTCATAAAGAAAATGGGGTGGCATTTTGCCTCCCCATTTATTATTTTGCTATTTTTAGCTTAGTTATTTCATTCCAGTTTTTAGATGTTACATATTCGATAGCGTTAATATCATCTCTAATGTTATCAAGTTTTTCTTTAACCTCGGTTTTAAATTCTGTAAGGTTGGCCACTTGGTCAAATACTGTACTTAATTTTTTCTCCATGTTATCAAGTTTATTGTTAATAGGTTCAAGCTTTTTATCAAGAAGTTCTTCAATTGCAGCCAAAAGATTTTGATTAAGAAAGCGTCCACACACTCGTGACTTTAGTCATGAGTAAGGACGCTCTAATAATAACATCTATTATTTGTGTATCATAACTTATATTAGTTAAAAGTTTGTTTTGTGTAACAACATATGTTACAATAACTATGAGGTGAAAGTATGTGTTATTCGGCAAATTATTTCATCTCAAAAAATTCAAATTAATTTAACCTAAAAAGGATTTAAAATAGCTAAAAATGCAAGGATGAAATAATTTGCACCACAAAAAAACAGAAAAAAAGTCAAAATGTTTAATCCTTAATGAACATAAAAAAAGAGGGGTAACCCCTCATGGTTAAGCTGAAATATTTACTTCAGTCTGAGCTTCGTAAATAAGCTCACTATCAATAACTCTTGTGTTTTTGTTAGCTCCAGCAATCAAGCTCATTCTTGCAATTGCGTTTAGTGGCCTTAAAAGCCCATTAGAGCTTGAATAAAGAAGTTCCAGTGCATCATCAGTGAATATTGGCTCAGTGCAACCAGCAATTTTAAGCATATATGGGATATACAGCTTTACTTCATCTAAGGTTAATCCTTTTAAAGAGTAATTAACAACAATTCTTTGTCTTAGTGCTTCATGCGGTTGCCTTTGAATTTGAGATATAAATTGAGTTTGACCGGAAAGAATAAGAACAGCACAATCTTTAGAGTCCATTTGAAAGTTAAAAATTATTCTTAGATCGTCAAGTATTGAATTTTTAAGGAATTGAGCTTCATCTAATATGATAATAGGAGTTATGTTTTTGCTATGATAATATGTGTATATTGATTCTTGTATCTGCTTGAACATAGAAACCTTTTTAAATGATGGAATAATGCCAAGACCATCACAAAGGGCCTTGTAAAAATCCATAACAGTTAAAGTAGATAGAGGAATATATACACATTTAAAAAGATTAGGATTCAGAGAATTAACAAAATATCTCAAAAGAGATGATTTACCAGAGCCGGGCTCTCCAGTTAAAAGACCAAAACCCTTAACATTTTTTAAGAAGTCGAGTCGTGAAATGGCCTGATTAAAGTCATTAGATTTGAAGAAGAATTTTGTATCTATATCCTTTTGAAAAGGATCAAAAGAAAGACCATAAAAAGCAGTAAACATAATCAAACCTCCTTTGAATTTGTAGAAAAACTTGAAAAATCAATAGGTTTAATATTTCTTTGTCTTTTTACTTTGGAATTGTCAATTTTGTTAACCGGGTAAATAGTGTCTAAAATATGGTTATCATCAGAAAAAATATATGCTTTATCTAAAGAAGAAGGGTCATAACGAACATTAATTCTTTCACCGACATACTTAAAAGGGACTTCAAAGGAAATATTCTGTAGTTGAATAGTGCAATCATTTCTAACCTTGCGAGTAACACGATAGAGGAATAAATAATCAATCTCTTGTTTAGAAGGGACAAATTTTATCTTTTCAATATGCTTCATATATTTTTCAATAGGCTTTTGTTTAATAGATGAATGATAACTGACATTGTAAACACCCTCAACATACTCCTGCAAATATAGATTTAACTCATCGATGGAAGAAAAGTTAGACCAATCGATACTACCAAGCCATTGCTCCTGAAGAGTTTTAAACCACCTTTCGATTTTGCCCTTTGATTGGGGGGAGTATGGTTTTGCAAAACAGAGAATAGTTCCTAAGGAAGCACAGATAAACTCCATTTGTTCAGACTTGTAAACCTTGCCGTTATCAACGAATATTTTCTTAGGAATACCTCTTTTAGATACAGCATCTTTAAAGACTGATAACAAAGATACAAAATTATCCTCAAAAAAAGCTTTGCAACTAACGACTAATCTTGAAGCATCATCTAAAAAAGCAACGATATATGTTTTGTGTTTTTTACCATCGATAGTTAAGTATGGACCAGAAGAAATATCCGATTGCCAGCAGTCGTTAGGATATTCAAATTCAAAGGCCCTTCTTTCGGAAGATTTATTCTCTAAGGGCAAAGAATTTTTGCTTAAAAATCTTTGAACGGTTGACAGAGAAATTTCACCTATAGAAAAATAGCCACGAGCAATTAATTCAAAATAAATGGACTTAGCAGAACGAGAAGGGAATTCGGCCTTACAAGACAAAATAAATTCCTTAGCTTCATTAGATAATTTTCTGAAATTACCCTTATCCTTTCTAAACTTAGGATAAAGACCATTAATACCATACTTTCTATACAAGCGAAGCCAATCCTTAACAGTAGAAGGAGCGAATTCTTTTTTCCCAGTGGGAGTATCATACTGTTTAGCACAAATTTCTTGAAAATATTCTTTTACTGAAGACTGAGTATATGTATTGGTGATAACAGGTGCAATGAGAGAATAACGAAAAAGAGCGATCTTTTGCCTTAAATCCTCATCCATAACAAAACCTCCTTTTTAAGTTATACTAAAATTATGGACAAATTGTTAGGAGCATATCCCTATTAAATTATGTGGGATGTTTAGGATGAGAATAAAATGGAAATAGATGGTTGATATGAAAACAAAATAATGTAAAGCGGGACTTAAAAGGTTCAAAAAATGCTTAAATAAATTGAAAAAGGACTTAAAAAAGCAAAAAAAAGGACACTTCCCCTAATTACACGACTGCTCATCAAGGAGAAAAGAAATATGAAGGCATTGAACTAAAATATGAAGTATTGAAGGATATATTTCTTCTTTCAAAAGAGATGATGTATTTAATTAAAATACCAAAGTTATTAAAATCAGCCTCAGGATAAATATCAGTAGAATAAGCAAAGAAGGCTTTAATTTCATTAAATTTAGAGATAAATCTTTTGTGGAATCTACTTAAAGAAGCAGTATTAAGAGCACAGAGGGAGTTAAATTTTTTAACCTGAGAAAGAATTTCACTATATGAAGAACCAAGAACAAACTTAAGGAACAGAAGAAAAAGAATAGTATAAAAAGAGTATTGAAAATATGGGACAAGAAAGTGAGGTAAAAGAGCATGAGTTTTTTTACAAGATGGACATTTAACACGTAATACTTTGATTTTGTAAGTTCCAAATACGGTAATAACGTTACGATAATAGTATCCATGCCTATGGAGTTTACCCATATAGCCACAATTTTTACAGCCATATTGAGTTGGATAGAAAGATGCTTCCCCTAAAAACAAATATTGATGAATAAAGTTAGAAAATTTGGATATAATCATAATTAAAGAACAACAAAATTTCAGATTTAGGGGAAAAGCGGTGATTGAGAATTTGGCTTTTCCCCTATATTTTTGTTGTTCAGTTTAATATGATTATTTGTAAAAAACTAAAAATTATGCATTGTTGAGGATAAAGAAATTTGACTTGAAAGAATGCAATTTATTTCATCCTTTAGAAACATGCGAGGTTAAAATAATTTGCATTTTTGAATTGATTTTTAGATGGAATAATGTGCTGTTTAACACCTATGATAGTTGGGGAAATGTTGTTTCAATTGATGGAAGCTTAAAGAATACAGTAGGAGTTAAAAACCCATATAGGTATAGAGGCTACAGATACGATGAAGAGACGAAGCTGTATTATCTACAGAGTAGGTATTACAATCCTGAGTGGGGTAGGTTTGTTAATGCGGATGCGATTGCAGGAAATGATGGGGAATTATTAACGCATAATTTATATGTATACGCACAAAACAATCCTGTAGTTAAATTTGATCCTAGCGGTTTTAGTTGGGAAACAATATTTGACGTAGTTAATATTGGAATAAGCACAGCTGAATTTGTTAAAAACCCTAGTTTAAGAAATGCAGCGTTCTTGGCGTGGGATATTGGTGCTGTCGTTTTACCTGGGGCACCTGGTTCATATGTGACTAAAATATCAAAGTATGCTAAAATAAAATTTCCACAACATTTTATAAGTAGGCTTTATACTATTGAAAAAGTGACATCTAAAACTGAGCAAATTACTGAAATGAGAAGAGTTATTAAAAGTGTGGATTTACAAGCAGAAAAAATAAAATTCTTGGGGGAAAATCATATCCAAATTTCACCAGGGAAATGGAGAAGTTTTGATGGGACTAGACAAGTTAGAGCAAAACTGAATGATTTGAATGGAAAACATGGCAGTATAGGGTCACATGTTCATTTTGAGTTTTTAGATAAAAATATGAATGTAATTAAGAATGTTCATATAAGATTAAGATAAGAGGGGTTGATCTTTTGATATTGCTTTATAGAGATGATGAATATGCATTAAAACTTGAATTTGATTTAAAAGGAGCAAGTCAGTTGAAAAAAAACCTTCAAATTGCTTTAGAGCTTGGTGAAATAATCATAAATTTAGAAAAAGGGAGCATATTAGAGGATAATAAAACAATAGATATTTTAAAGGTAACAAATGCTGGGGAACCATCTGAATTATATTACAAAGATAAAATTTTAACTGTTGAACTAGATAAAGAAATTATTGAATTCTGTTTAGAACGACTAAACAAATGCATATTAGGAGAAGAATTTTTTCCAGCCGAAATTTGTGATGTGTATTATAATGATAACGAACTAACTTTATATGGCATATTTTGTAAATAAATAAAAAATAAAATATGTAACATATAGTTATGACATTTTAGGAAGATTAAATAATAAAGTTATTTCAACAGGCTCAGCATCCTTTACAACAAACTATAGCTATGAAGCTGGAGCATACCAAAACTCAACAACAAACAGGTTAAGCGAGATTGACAACAACGGTAAAAAAATAAACTACACCTACGATGCAAATGGAAATATTGAAATAATAACCCAAAATGGGAAAAGAATTAAATACCAATACAACAAGCTTAATGAACTTATACGAGAAGACAACCAAATATTAAACAAGACTATAGTATATACTTATGACTTAGGTGGAAACATTTTAAGCAAGGTAGAGTATCCGTATACAGAAGGAGTGCCTGAAAATCCTACAAAAACAGTTGCCTACACATACGATGATTCTAACTGGAAGGATAAGCTTACCTCATATGACGGGAAAGCAATAACTTACGATAATACAGGAAACCCTCTATCCTATGATGGCTATACATTTACATGGGAAGAAGGAAGACAGCTAAAGTCAATATCAAAGGAAGGTCTTAATATTTCCTACAAATACAACGACCAGGGCATAAGAACAGAAAAAACTGTAAATGGGGTTACAACAAAATATTACCTTTTAGGCGATAAAGTCATACTTGAAATAAACGGGTTAGATACAATCCACTATTCCTACGACAGCTCAGGCAACCTTGTTTCTATGAATCTAAATGGTTTAGAATATTATTATGTAAGGAATGGGCAAGGGGATATTATAGCTTTAATCGACGATAATGGGAATGAAGCTGTAACCTATACCTATGATAGTTGGGGAAATGTTGTTTCAATTGATGGAAGCTTAAAGAATACAGTAGGAGTTAAGAATCCATATAGGTATAGAGGCTACAGATACGATGAAGAGACGAAGTTGTATTATCTGCAAAGTAGGTTCTATAATCCTGAGTGGGGTAGGTTTATTAATGCGGATGCGATATTTGGGGAAAAGGGAGAATTACTATCGCATAATATGTTTGCATATTGTAGCAACGACCCGGTAAACATGGAAGACCCAAATGGTTATTTTGGTATAAAAAGTTCAATAAATAAACTTAACCATGCTGCTCTTTATGTATATACATTTGTTATTTCAAGAATGTATGTAATTCAGCAAAGAATTAATAGTAAAATTTTAGGATATATTGGTAAAGTATTTAATAAGGAAACGAGTAAGATTGTTATCAAACAATTTGATGATGCAGCAATTAAGACTGAACATATTTTCTCAAAAGACCATATTAAAAATGGTATAATGGATTTAGGAAAAAACCAAAAAGATATTATAAGTTCTTTCAAGAAAGTGGTAAGCTCTGCTGATCGTAACGGACTTCTGAAAGAAGGTATGAATCAAATAAGAACTACTATCAATGGGATTGAGGCAGAGATTAGAGTATTCATAAAAGACGGTAAGGTATTGAATTTGGACGGTTTTAAAGGATATTCAACACGTAACATGGGCAATTCAATAAAATGGCCGTAAAAGGGAGCGAGATATTATGATAGAATTTATAAATGAGATTCATGTTTTGTCATATGATTTGGAGAAAATTGAAAAAAAGATTGAAAGTAGAATTAAAGAAGAGCCAAGTAATTGTGAATTATTATTAATGCTAGCAATTTTAGAACTTACCCCACCTATATCTGACTATTTCAAAAGTATGGATGCTATAAGAAAGGTACTTGCAATAAACAATAGTGATGTTATGGCTTCATTACTCCTCGCTTATGTTAATCATTATTGTTTAGGTGGTGTAGATGATGAATCTTTATATTATATACGGACCGCAATACCTAGTAATGCAGAGCAAAGTTCAATGCTAAAATATGCAGAATCATGGTACTATGAGAGAAGAGACAGAAGGATGCAAGAAAAATGTTTAAAAGAATCAATTAAGGTATATGATGGGCATGTCTGGAATAACTATTATCTCGCTAAGTTATATCTAAAACACGGCGATGTTGCAAAAGCAAAGCTATTATTTCAGAAAGCGGTGAATAATGTTGCAAGAATATACAGCGATGAAGATGTAGGTTCTTATATTTTAAGCATCGATGAGTTCGTTAATGAACACATTAAAGGTATTTGTTTAACTAAGGTAAACTACGAACTAATCACACAACAGGTAAATTCTTTAATACAAGATAACAGTTTCGAGCAATAATGTAAATCTACGATAGTTATGTATCCTGGCAAGCCAATAAAAAGGTAAGCTGGGGTTACTTTTTGGTTCTTTGTCAATAGTTGAGGTGGATATTTAATTATTTTACTTGTCCTATTCAGCTATCATATAAAATCAAGCTTTGTATCAACATCATCGTCCATAGACATATTTGAACTATGATTTTGATACAATAGATAGAAGCCTTGAAAAATCAGGGCTTTTTGTTTTGTAGTTTTAATTTGTTTGGAGGCGAGAGGAATTAATTAAAACAGAGTAACTAAAATGGAAATATTTATACTTTAGATATTATGGAAGAAGTTTTAAAAACAATAATGAGTTCTTTAGCACAAGAAGAATCAAGGTCAATTTCAGAAAATGTAACCTGGGGACAGAGAAAAAGGTTTGCAGATGGAAGGGTGAGCCTTCCATACAAGCATTTTTTAGGATATGAAAAAGGAGAAGACGGAGTTTTAAAGATTGTTGAGGAAGAAGCAAAGATTGTAAGGATGATATATAAGATGTTTTTAGAAGGCAAAACGCCATTAAGTATAGCAGAATATTTAACAGATAATAATATTCCAACACCAGCAGGTAAACATAAGTGGCAGCCAAGCACGGTTCTAAGTATTCTTCAAAATGAAAAATATAAAGGTGATGCATTTCTACAAAAGAGTTTTACCGTAGATTTCTTAACTAAGAAAACGAAGAAAAATGAAGGTGAAGTTCCACAGTATTATGTTGAAAACAGTCACCCTGCAATTATACCACCTGAAGTATTTGATTTACTTCAGACTGAGATAAAAAAGAGAAAAGGGGCAAAAGGTTATAAAACAGGAGGGAACTGCTTTTCAGGAAAAATTGTATGCGGTGAATGTGGAAGTTTCTATGGTAGCAAGTTTTGGCACTCTAATAGTAAATATAGAAGGGTGATATGGCAATGTAACTTTAAGTTTAAAAATAATGAAAAATGCAAAACACCTCATCTTTATGAGGATAAAATAAAGAAGGCTTTTGTTGAAGCATTTAATAGTTTGATTGAAAACAAGGAAGAAATTTTAAAAGGATATGAAGATATATTACAAGCCTTAACAGATACTACAAAGCTTGATATGGAAAGTGTTAAGCTTCAAAAAAGGATAGATGAGAAACGATTAGAGCAAAGTGCCAAGAAGGAGAAAATTTTAGAGTTTATAAATGAACTTAAGAAAAGAGAAGGTTTGATTAGAGAGTTTGATGAGGAACTTTGGATAGGAGTAGTGGATAAGGTGGTTGTAAGTAGAGAGGAGAAAATATCTTTTGTATTTAAGGATGGAATGGAAGTAGAATGGAATATATAAATGAAGATATATAAAACCCACAAGGTTGTATAAGGTAATAGATGGCTTTGTGGGTGGTTTATCATTTTTTGAAAAGTATAAATGGATTTATTGGATTAAACACATGTAGAATTATGTAGTAATTAGTTGGAAAATTATTAATGACAGAATTGGTAGTGGGGGGGTAAAATGGTAATAGAAGGTAAGAGATAGAGATTAGGTTAAGTTGGAATAATTATGTTAATAATTGAAAAATTTAATAAAGTAATTTAGGTAATATATCTAAATAGGCAAAAAATATTTCAAAGGTTGTATAGTTTAAAGATTAAGATTGAGAATTTGAGAAGAAAATGATATTTATTTTTATGATTGACTTAAAAAAGGGCGCAAAAAGTCTTTAGAAAAGATGCAAAAATTTATTATACGAATAATTGATTAAGCCAACAAAGATTTTATTGAAAGTGGCTGATTTGTTTCATTTAGTTTTGATGCTAAAGAGACTGTAAAAGATTTTGTGTAAATAGATTAAAAACCTCTTTCTTGGCAAGAATCAAAATATAAACCAAGAAGGAGGATTTTTTATATCACTATTAACAAAATAACAACTAAGAGGATTTATTAGGGAAAACAATCTTCAAACTGTTCCAGACATTTACAATGTACTAAAAGACTTTATCAAAGATTCTCTACAAGAAATACTTGAAGCTGAGATTTCAACTAAGCTTAATTGTTACGACGCAAATTATTTCATCTCAAAAAAGTCAAAATATTTAATCCTGAACGAACATAAAAAATAAGGGGTAACCCCTCATGGTTAAGCCGAAATATTTACTTCAGTTTGAGCCTCGTAAATAACTTAACTATCAATAACCCTGGATCCTATTAGGTGATAAGGTTATACTTGAAACAAACGGGTTAGATACAATTCATTATTCCTACGACAGTTCAGACAACCTTGTTTCAATGAATCTAAATGGTGTAGAATATTACTATGTAAGGAATGGACAAGGGGATATTATAGCTTTAATTGACGCAAATGGGAATGAAGTTGTAACCTATACCTATGATAGCTGGGGGAATATCATCTCTATTGATGGAAGTTTAAAGGATACAGTAGGGGTTAAGAACCCATATAGGTATAGAGGCTACAGATACGATGAAGATACGAAGCTGTATTATCTACAGAGTAGGTATTACAATCCAGAGTGGGGTAGGTTTGTTAATGCGGATGCGATTGTTGGGGAAATAGGAGAACTTTTAAGTCATAATTTATTTGCATATTGTATCAATAATCCTATAATGCATATTGATCCCAGTGGATATAGTATTGATTGGGTAAAAAAGGGAGTAGAATTTATGAAGGAAATATATGAAAAATTTCCTGGGTTTATAAAAAATACAAAATCCTTTTCAACGAGCTATGGAAATCGAATTCCAGATTTTATGAATAAAATAGTTATTGGTGAGATAAAGAACGTTAAGTATCAATACTTATCTTCACAAATTAGAGGATTTATTGAACTTGCGAGTAAACAGGGAAAAATTTTTGTCTTAATTATAAGTGAAAAGACTAAATTATCTAAACCTTTAATAAGAGAAATTTATAAAGCTAAAGGTATAATTGTTCAAGTTGGCAATAACGGTAGTAAAATTATCAAAGTGACACTATTTTTTATAGATGTAAAGCAATTTGAAGAAAAAATGAGAAGCTTTGAAGAAAGTCTAAATCCTAATAGAATTTACTAGTAAAAAAAGTTATTTTTAAGTGAGGTGATAAATTGAAAATAACATATTCATTTCTATCTTTGAGTGATTTAAGTGATTTGTCAAAAGGGGAAAAACTACTTGAAATTTTATCTTCTTACAATCTTACAATTGAAAAAGCTGATGAACATGAACCAATAAGAAAAGAATTTACTCTTAGCAGATTTAAAGAAATATGGAAAGGAAGAAGACTTGAAGGGGAAGAATTTACATCGTGTTATTTCTTATTTAAAGGTAAAAGAGAAATTAAGTTCATGGGCATGGCTAGTTGGGCTGTTGGTATTCATCCTAACAGTAAATCATTTAATGGTATTAGTTTGTGGCTGACTATTCCGAAGAAATATGATGTTAATAAATTAATAAAGCTTGGTGATGATTTATTTGTTTGGTCTGAAGCGATTTACGGATATATTACAGAAGATTCTAAGGATCCAACTTACAATTTGCAGATAGGGAATGTATATGATGGTCTTCCAGGTTTATTGTGGGTGAATTATTTTGGAGCTCCATATTTAAAGGAACCAGATTTTCATATTCTAAAGGATCATGTTTTAGTTAGCCACGGAGCAAGACTTATTTTATCAGAAAGACCTGATGATGAAAAATTAAGTGATATAGATTTCCTTGAAAATATTAAGAAACAAATAGGAATAGAATGGTTTTGGAGTCGTCCGCGCAGGCGTGATTTAAAGGTGCCTTATTTTGATAGAACTGCAATAACTAGAAAAGAAATATAATCAAAAATTTATACTTCAACAAAATTAAGTTAGTATTAATAAAAATAATTTAATTAGAAAATGTATTTTTCTTGTGAAAATCTGTTTTGAAGTGTGCCTCAAATGTAAAAAACAAAATGCATTTGAGGTGCACTTTATTATTAAAAATATTATTATGGAAAGGATAAACTTACATCATATGACGGGAAAGCAATAACCTACGATGAAATAGGAAATCCCCTATCCTATGATGGCTATACATTTACATGGGAAGAAGGAAGACAGCTAAAGTCAATATCAAAGGAAGGTCTTAATATTTCCTACAAATACAACGACCAGGGCATAAGAACAGAAAAAACTGTAAATGGGGTTACAACAAAATATTACCTTTTAGGCGATAAAGTCATACTTGAAATAAACGGGTTAGATACAATCCACTATTCCTACGACAGCTCAGGCAACCTTGTTTCTATGAATCTAAATGGTTTAGAATATTATTATGTAAGGAATGGGCAAGGGGATATTATAGCTTTAATCGACGATAATGGGAATGAAGCTGTAACCTATACCTATGATAGTTGGGGAAATGTTGTTTCAATTGATGGAAGCTTAAAGAATACAGTAGGAGTTAAGAATCCATATAGGTATAGAGGCTACAGATACGATGAAGAGACGAAGTTGTATTATCTGCAAAGTAGGTTCTATAATCCTGAGTGGGGTAGGTTTATTAATGCGGATGCGATATTTGGGGAAAAGGGAGAATTACTATCGCATAATATGTTTGCATATTGTAGCAACGACCCGGTAAACATGGAAGACCCAAATGGTTATTTTGGTATAAAAAGTTCAATAAATAAACTTAACCATGCTGCTCTTTATGTATATACATTTGTTGTTTCAAGATTATATGTAATTCAACAAAGATTTAGCAGTGTTAAAGAAAGTATTGGAGTAACATTTAATAAAATAACGAATAAGAACAGTGTACTCAAAAAAGCTTCTAAAGCAGCTTTTAAAGCAGCAAAGAAAGTTGATGATTTTACAGTATCAAATAAGCATTTAATGGATGCAGGAAGGAGATGGCAAAAATTTGCAACTAATAATAAAATTCAAGTAAATGTATGGATTAAAGAAGCTTTATACTCTGAAAATGCAAAGTTTATACCCAACAATCAAAATGGTTCGTATAAAGTAATTACAGATTTAGGTAAAACTATAGGAACAAAAGGAGAAACAAAGATTCAAATATAGAGATGAGCATAATTGATTAAAAAACAAAATTATTTATATGTTAAATTGTTCTAACTTTTATGAAGTGAAGCTCAATTATTTTAAATTAAACTTAAATTAACACCAAAAAAGCAAAAAAAGGGTAGACTACTCCCTTGGTAAAATTGATGTTAAAAAAATTTAATATAATTTTAATATAATTTATTCAGGCTGTTCTTCTAAATCCCGATAGGGATTTGTATTTATCAACGCAGCCAGATTTTATGGCAGCAATTGCAACAGTTAAAAGGCAAATGTGACCGATTGTATTCAAATTAGTAACAGAGTTAATATTTCTAACATAAGCTTGTTCTGTATTGAGATTTTTCCATCTAGAATTGTATCTTTCGGATTCAGTTCTTAGACTATATATTTTTTTAAAAAATATAGAATCACGATTTATAGAGGACCTATAATCAGTGCCAATAGTTATATATTTTACACAACCTCTGTTTTTCTTACCATTAAAGTATTTTTCATGTTTACATGGACATAAAGAGTCATCTTTAGAAGTTCTAAAAGGACAGCAAAACTTTTGCTTGATATATGAATCAAAATATTGTTTACCATCTTTATGCATTACTAAACCAGCATCACAAATGACATTACCAGTTGATGTTAAGTTCTTTTTCTTAGTGCCACGCTTATTTAAGGGGATGAAGGCATGACCTTTAAGGGTATTACGAATGAAATCATGATTTTGTTTTGAATCATAGCCTTTATCAGCAATAATGTAACTGCCTTCAAGAGAAAACCACTCATTTGTGGTAGCAAGGATTTCTATAAGATTAGAAACTTCATTAACATCAGCAGTAGTAGTAAATTCAGCAATAGGGAGACCAGATATAGCATCACAAATAACATGATTTTTGTAACCCCAGTAGAATTCATATTTTTTCTTTGAGTTATTAGGCTTATCCTCAGAAGCTTTAACATTGATGGAGTTATTGGCAGTATGAACTCCTAACTTACAATCTTTATCAGAAGAAGGTGGATTATTTTTAGAAAATTTGTTTTTTGAAAAGGATTTAGGATTATTAAATTTAGTATTAGCTTTAACGGGAGTAGCATCAACAGAAATAAATTTGTTATCAATAAAACCTAACTCTTTAAGAATATTAACTTGATTTTTCATGATTTCTTTAAGATAAGAGTTAGACAAATTTTTAATGAATCTTTGAAAAACTGAGTAAGAAGGTAGAGGCTTAAGGATATCGAACCCACACAGCTTAGCAATGATTAAATTATTTTCTAAGAAATCTTTAAGTTCAGTAACTTGAGCAAATTTTTCACATTTCATGACAATAAAGGCTCTGAAAAGAGCATGGCGAGAAAACCCAGTAGGGCCGTATTTAGAGGGGACCTTATCTGGTAATGGAGATAAATCAAGATTTTCGAAGAGGGTTGTATAAAAATTGATAAGTTTTTGAGAAGTAAAAAATTCAATAATGTTAAAAATTTCTTGACGTTGATACATAGAGATTTCCTCCTTTTTGTTGTTAGATTGAATGGGATTATATTAATATAATTCGACAAAAATGGAGGAAATCCTATGAAATATATTTGTGAGTGATAAAAAAAATTTAGCCATAGCAGGCTAGTAATTTCAAGCCTTTAAAATTATGCTCAAGGCTATTCAAATAATTATAGGAGGTGACGGTAAGATATGGACAGCATATCCAATAAAATAGAAATAATTTTTGCTTTTGATAAAAATAAAGTAGTAGATAAAGAATTAATAAAATCTCGAAATTTAAAAGTTATTGCAGACATAGAGGGAGAATTGATAATCTGGGTTAATAATAAACTTTTTTTTCAAGAACAATATATCCTATTGCTTGAATTAGGGATACAACTTACTAAATGGATGAAAAACAATAAGAATGGCAAAGTACAAGACTTTAAATATGAAACAATGGATTATAGTTATGGTCCAATTTTAGAGTTCATTAAACAAAAGAATAATTACTGGAAGATTTATTCAGTATGGCAAAAACTGAGATTAATGAAATTATTCAATTTAATGAATTAGCTTTAACTATAGAAAATTTTCTCAATAAACTAAAACAACAATTGTATGCTGAATATAAAATTAATATGATGGATTTTATAGCATATTAATATTTAGCTTATGTTATTTAAGGTTTTTAAGATTTAAAAATGGATCTAAACTAATGAGACACTTTTTTTTATAGAAAATTAAACCATTTTCTGTTTATTAAATTTGTATCGACATCAGCGGCATATAAAAAACAATACTAATAATTTGTTAAAAATAATATAAGCTTTGAATTTCGCAGTGTAGTTGAATATATAAACAACTTAAGCTTTACCACAAGCTATTCATATGATAAGGACAATAGAGAAAAGGAAATAACCCTTCCAAACGGAGCAAAGGCTATAAATAATTATGACATTTTAGGAAGACTATATAATAAAGTTATTTCAACAGGCTCAGCATCCTTTACAACAAACTACAGCTATGAAGCTGGAGCATACCAAAACTCAACAACAAACAGGTTAAGGGAAATTGAAAACAACCGTAAAAAAGTTTTTTAGGGACGGTTCATCAAAATTATCAACTCCCAACTAAAAAACCAACTAGTAAAAGATAAAAAACTTAAACTTAGGTGCCAGGCACCTAAGTTTAAGTTTTTTGTTTTAAATTTTAAAATTTTTATGTATAATATAAGCAAATGATTATGAAATAAGCATAAGTTAAGGTGATGTTATGACGAACAGGGAAAGGGAGATATTAAATATTGTAAGGGAAAACCCACTTATATCCCAGGATGAAATTGCAAAAAGATTAGGGATAACAAGGTCGTCGGTGGCGGTCCATATTACTAATCTTATGAAAAAGGGATTAATTTTAGGTAAAGGTTATGTCCTTCCCCAAAACGAAGATTATGTTTATGTGATAGGTGCTGCAAATGTTGATATGTTAGGTTATCCAAAATCAAAATTAAAACTTAAGGACTCCAATCCTGGAAATTTAAAAATTTCCTTTGGAGGGGTTGGAAGAAATATTGCAGAAAACTTAGCAAGGATGGGTGTAAAGACAAAGCTTTTAACCCTTTTGGGTGAGGACATATATGGCAGAAAAATATATGACCACGCAAAAAAGATTGGGATAGACGTAAGCTCCGTTTACTTTTTAGAAGATAAGCAAACCTCAACCTATATATCGATTCAAGATGAAGAAGGGGATATGGCACTTGCCTTATCCTGCATGGATATATATGATGAATTTAAGGTTGACTATATTAAAGAAAACAAAGGTTTAATTAAAAATTCAAAATGTATAGTTGTAGATACAAATCTTCCTGAGGATGTATTAAAATATATTTCTGAGGAATTTGAAGTTCCAATTTTTTTGGATACAGTATCAACTACAAAAGCCCTTAAGGTTAAGGACTTTATAGGCAATTTTTATTGCATAAAACCAAATAAATACGAGGCAGAGGCTTTAACTGGGATAAAAATAAACGATGAAAAGGATTTAAAAATATGCAGCGATTATTTTTTACAAAGGGGTGTTAAAAGGATATTTATATCATTAGGAGAAGATGGAGTATTTTATAGCGATGGAAGAATATATAATTTATTAAAGGCACCAAAGATTGAAGCAGTAAATTCAAACGGAGCTGGGGATGCCTTTGTTGCAGGCCTTGTTTTTGGCTTTATTAATGGATATGATATAGACCTTTCAGCAAAACTTGCAATGGCTGCATCAATTATTGCACTAAAATCAGAGGATACAATAAATCCAAATATAAATATAGATTCTATTCAATCTACTATAAAGGAGATGGGATTATGATAAATTACTTAGAACTTAGCAAAGAAGTAGAAAAGGCACTAAAACTTGGAAAGCCCGTTGTTGCCCTTGAATCGACTATAATTTCCCACGGTATGCCATATCCAGAAAACGTAGAAACAGCTTTGAATGTAGAAAGGATTGTCAGGGAAAATGGAGCAACTCCGGCAACTATTGCTATAATAAACGGTAAGTTAAAGGCAGGATTAACTCCTGATGAGATAGAGTATCTTGGAAAAAAGGGAAGGGAAATAGTAAAGGTTTCAAGACGCGATATCCCCTTTATAGTTGCAAAAAAGATGGACGGTGCAACAACCGTTGCTTCAACTATGATCATTGCTGCCCTTGCGGGGATAAGGGTTTTTGCAACTGGGGGAATTGGAGGAGTTCATAGGGAAGCCCAGGAGACTTTTGATATTTCAGCGGATCTGCAGGAGCTTGCCAATACAAATGTTGCGGTTGTGTGCGCAGGAGCAAAGTCAATTTTAGATTTAGGTCTTACATTGGAATACCTTGAAACCTTTGGAGTTCCTGTTGTAGGTTATAAAACCGATGAGCTTCCAGCCTTTTATACAAGAAGGAGCGGATTTAAACTAGATTATAGACTAGACACTCCAGAGGAAATCGCAAAGGCAATATTTGTGAAGTGGCAGCTTGGATTAAAGGGTGGAGTTGTTGTAGCAAACCCGATTCCAGAGGAATATGAAATGGACTATGATGTTATAAATAAAGCAATCGAGGATGCCCTTTTAGAGGCAAAGGAAAAGGGAATAAAGGGGAAGGAAACCACTCCGTTTTTACTTGCAAAGGTTAAGGAAATAACAGGAGGAAAAAGCCTTGACTCCAATATTCAATTGGTTTATAATAACGCAAAGCTTGCTTCTGAAATTGCAGTTGAGCTAAGCAGGATGGGCTAATTTATCTAAAATTTAAGGCGGTGGACGTATGAATTTAGAAGAGCTAAAAAGAAAGGCGGAGGATTTAAGTAAAAACTTATATATCCTTTACCTTGCATACAAGCATCCTAAAACACCAATTATTGCAAAGCTCTGGGCAGGCATTGTTATTGCCTATGCCTTGAGCCCTGTTGACCTGATACCTGACTTTATTCCTGTCCTTGGCTATTTAGATGATTTAGTATTAATTCCATCAGGGATTGCCCTTGCTATAAAACTTATTCCAAAGGAAGTTTGGGAGGAGTGCAAGGAAAAAGAAGCCGATATGAAGGATGCAAAGAAAAAGGGCATCATAGCAGGAATTATAATTGCACTTCTTTGGGCTTATATTGTTTATTTGATACTTAAATTTATGAATATCATTAGATAAAAAGCTCTTGTATTAAGAACTTTTCTAGATAGAACAAATGATGCCAGCAAATATTGGGTAAAGGAATAAAAAGAAGGATTTTTTTGTTATTTGTAGAATATATTATAATTAAGTTTAAGAATTTAGTTTATAAAAAGAATTCTCCGAGTCTTAAGGCCTAAGGCAAGGCTATGGCCTTAAGACCGATAGGGTAGAGTTGGAAACGGCTCTGCCTCCCCTTTGGAAAGGAGAATATTAGGATAGTATTCTCCTTTCGGACAAAAACGAAAGGAGTTTTTTGTATGAGAAGATGGATTGTCCTTTTATTATCTATTTTTCTAATGTCTTGTTCATCAGCTCAAAAGAAGGAAATAACTTTGGCAACTACCACAAGCCTTCAGGATTCAGGTCTTTTAGAATATTTAATCCCAGAATTTGAAAAGGATACTGGCATTAAAGTAAAGGTGATTGCAAGAGGCACAGGAGAGGCTCTTGAGATTGCAAAACGTGGAGATGCTGATATATTATTTGTCCATTCAAAGGAAAAGGAAGAGGAATTCATAAAAGAAGGATATGGACTTAAAAGGGATGAAATTATGTATAACGACTTTGTAATAGTAGGACCTAAAGATGATCCTGCAAAGGTAAAAGAAAACGCATCAAATAATCCTCTAAAAGCCTTTGAGCTTATATATAAGTCTAATTCAGTTTTTGTATCAAGAGGGGACGAATCCGGAACCCATCAAAGGGAGAAAAAACTTTGGAGGGAAATAAATATAAATCCTAAATGGAAAAGCTACATAGTTTCAGGACTAGGTATGGGACAAGTTTTAAATATAGCAGATGAAAAGGGAGGGTATACCCTTTCTGATAGGGCTACATATATAACGATGAAGAAGAATTTAAGCCTTCAAATAGTTTGCGAAGGGCATCCAATGTTAAAAAATCAATACAGCATAGTGCTTTTAAACCCTAATAAAATAAGTCACAAAAAAGAGCTTGCAGAGGAATTTGAAGTATGGATTTTATCAGATAAGGCTAAAGAGCTTATAAACAACTATGGCATTGAAAAATACGGGGAGCCTTTATTCAAATTCAACGGGAAAAGGTGATTAGATGGAAATATTAGAGATTATTTTAACTTCCCTTTATGTATCCTTAACATCTACAGCAATAGCTTCGATTATAGCAATTTTATTAGCTGTTCCCTTTTCGATTAAGGATTTTAAGCTAAAAAGGGCAATATATAGAATAGCTGATAGTCTTATGGCAATGCCACCGGTTGTTATGGGGCTTATAGTTTTCATAATATTATCCAAAAGGGGACCGTTAGGAGAACTAAATCTTCTTTTTACACCAACTGCCATGATAATTGCTCAGATGCTGCTTATATTGCCTATTATATTTGTTTTAACTGTAAGGCAGATTGAAAAAATAGCTCCGACAATTCAAAAAAACTGCTATATGTTAGGGGGAGATTACGGGGATTTTCTATTCCTCATAATTAATGAATGCAAAGGAGAAATATTTACATCAGTAACATCAGGATTTTCAAGGGCGATATCGGAAGTTGGCGCTGTTATGATGGTGGGCGGAAACATAAAAGGATATACAAGGGTTATGACAACCTTTATAGCTCTTGAAACAAGCAAAGGCAATTTTAAGGATGCTCTAATCATAGGTCTTATTCTTTTAGCTATTTCCTTTTTAATAAACATAATACTCCATTCATTGAAGGGAAGAGAAACAAATGAATATATTAATTAAAGGTCTTGTAAAGGAATACGAAAAGGTGGCATTAAGTATTGATGAACTTTTTATAGAGGGAGGGAAAATAGTTGCCCTTCTTGGGCTTAATGGAAGTGGGAAAACTACCCTTTTGGAGTGCATAGCCAATTTTAAAGGATATGATAAAGGGATTATTTATTACGATGGAGAAGAGGACTTTGAAAGGGTTAGAAACAAAATTTCCATAATGCAGCAAAGGCCTTACATATTCAATATGCCTGTAAAGGAAAACATAATATTAGGTCTTAGATATCAAAGATTAGATACAAAAATTATAGAGGAAAGATTAAAAAAATATAATTCATATTACAATTTAAATTTTCTAGATAAAAATGCCAAAAAACTTTCTGGGGGAGAGGCTGCAAAGGTTGCCCTATTAAGGGCTGTAATATTAGAAAGGCCACTTTTATTGCTTGATGAACCGACTGCCAATATGGATATAGAAAGCACCCTTATGACGGAAAAACTTTTAAAGGACATAAATAAAGAATTTGGGACAACTATATTAATTGTAACCCATGACATTTTTCAAGCCGAAAGAATAGCAGACATAGTAATTTTCATGGATAAAGGGAAAATAATTGAAATGAATACAAATGAGGAGTTTTTTAATAATCCTAAGAATTCGCTGGTTAAAAAAATTTTAAAAAGGGGTGAAGTAAATGATTAAAGTTGCAATTTTAACTGTAAGCGACAAAGGTTCAAGGGGGGAGAGGGTGGATACTACATCGGTTGCAATTAAAGAAGTATTAGATCCAAATTTATATGAAGTTGTTGAGACAAAAATAGTTCCAGACGAAATTGAGGATATAAAATGTGAGCTTATAAGATTTTGTGATGATTTAAAGGTGGATCTTGTATTAACAAATGGAGGGACAGGATTTTCAAGAAGGGACGTAACACCTGAGGCAACATTGGCGGTAATTGAAAAAATAGTTCCAGGTATTCCTGAAGCCATGAGGGCAAAATCTTTGGAGATAACTCCAAAGGCAATGCTTTCACGTGCAGTTGCAGGTATAAGAAAAGGAACATTGATAATAAACCTTCCAGGAAGTCCAAAGGGTGCGGTAGAAAACTTAAATGTAGTATTGCCTGCCCTAAAGCATGGCATTGAGATACTTAAGGGAGAGGCATCAGAATGTGCAAGAAAGGATGATTAACATGGAGCTTTTAAAGCTTGTTTCAATAAAGGAAGCAAAAGAAATAATAGAAAAAAATTTAACATATAAAATCGAAACGGAAAAAATAAATATTCTTGACTCCCTTGGAAGAATTTTGGCTATGGATATATATTCAAATGAAAATGTTCCTGACTTTGTAAGGTCAACCGTTGATGGATATGCGGCTCAATCGGAGGATGTCTTTGGTGCAAGTGAGAGCCTCCCTGCTATATTAAAGCTTGTTGGGGAGGTTAAAATTGGACAAACTCCCCCATGTGAAATAAATGCAGGAGAGTGTATGTATGTTCCAACCGGTGGAATGCTACCTAAGGGTGCCGATACTGTTGTTATGATAGAATACACTGAAAAATTAGACCATGAAACAATACTTGTAAATAAACCTACGGCACCACTACAGAATATAGTTGAAATTGGCGAGGATGTGAAAAAAGGAGAGCTTATATTAAAAAGGGGGACAAAGATAAGGCCCTATGAGATTGGCGTTTTATCAAGCCTTGGCATACTTGAAATAGAAGTTTATAAAAAGATTAAAGTTGGTATAATATCAACCGGCGATGAGGTTGTTGATCCAAAAGAAAAAATAAACTTGGGACAGGTTAGGGACATAAATAGTTATCTATTATATTCCCTTTGTGAGGAGGAGGGGGTAGAACCTATCCTTTATGGAATAGTTAAGGATGATTATGAAAAACTCAGGGAAACCTTAGATAGGGCAATAAAGGAGTGCGACGTTGTTATAATGTCCGGCGGAAGCTCCGTAGGGAATAAGGATGAAACCGTAAAGGTTATTAAATCCTTTGAAAACTCTAATATTTTCATCCATGGTATTGCTATAAAGCCAGGTAAACCAACCATTATAGGTAAAATAGGGGAAAAGTTTGTCTATGGGTTACCAGGGCATCCTTTAGCCTGTGCTGTGATATTTAAAAATTTCGTTGCCCATTATTTTGATAAACTTAGAGGATTCGAAAGGGAGGACTTTTGGATAGAATGCAAAATGGCAGTTAACTATCATAAAGCCCAGGGAAGGGCGGAGTTTTTGCCTGTTAGAATAAAGGTGGAAAATGGAGAGCTTATAGCATATCCTACATATTATAAATCCGGGCTAATATCCTGTTTTTCAAAATCCTTTGGATATATCTATATAGAAAAGGAATTAGAAGGAGTTTACCAAGGGCAAAGGGTTAAAGTATTTAAGTTTTAGGAGGTTGCCATGGAAAGGAATATTTATCTTTCTAATATAAGCCTTGAAAAGGCAATTGATATGTATTTTGAAAGGATAAAGGATTTTAGATTAGGAACAGAGGTTGTAAAAACACATGAAGCAAAGGGAAGAATAACTGCAAAACCTGTCTTTGCAAAAATTTCATCCCCCTTTTATAACAGCTCTGCAGTAGATGGAATAGCTGTCGTTGCTAAAAATACATTTACGGCAACAGACAGAAACCCATTAAGATTAAAAGAAGGTAAAGATTACATCGTAGTTGATACTGGAGATCCAATCCCGGATGAATACGATGCGGTTATAATGGTTGAAGATACTATTAAGGTTTCAGAAGATGAAGTTGAGATAATTAAGCCAGCTATCCCTTGGCAAAATATAAGGCAGATGGGGGAGGATATAGTAGAGGGTCAATTAATTCTTCCCCAAAGCCATAGGATAAGACCTGTTGATATTGGTGCTTTAATTGCAGGAGGGGTGTTTGATGTTGAAGTATATAAAAGGCCAAGGGTTGCTATAATTCCAACTGGAACGGAAATTGTAGAGCCTGGGGCCCATCTTAAGATTGGCGATATAATTGAGTTTAACTCAAGGGTTTTTGCTGCTTTAGTTGAAGAATACGGAGGAATTCCTACAAGGTTTAACATAGTTAAAGATGATTTTGAAAAGCTTTTGGAAACTGTTAAAAAGGCAGCTGAGGAGTATGACGTTGTCCTTTTAAATGCAGGTTCTTCAGCTGGAAGAGAGGACTATTCTAAAAAAGTTATTGAAACATTAGGTGAAGTGTATATTCATGGTGTTGCAATAAAGCCGGGTAAACCTGTTATATTGGGAAGAGTATTAAATAAGCCAATCGTTGGAATACCTGGTTTTCCAGTCTCATCATTTTTTATAATGGAAAACATAGTTAAAAAGCTTGTTAATTTTGTTCAAGGATATGATATCAAGGATAAAAAATATATAGAGGCACAACTATCAAAAAGGGTTATGTCTTCATCTAAATATCTTGAATTTGTAAGGGTTAAATTAGGCTATATAGAAGGAAAATATATAGCAACCCCAATAGAAAGGGGAGCTGGGGCTACCATGAGCCTTGTTAGGGCTGATGGAGTTTTAGAGGTTCCGGAGGAGCTTGAAGGATATGAAAAGGGAAGCGTTGTTAATATAAATCTTTTAAAGGCAGAGGATGAGATTAAAAATACTATCCTTTGCATTGGAAGCCATGACATCATACTTGATATTGCTGCAGACCTTTTAGCAAAGAAGGGACGATATAACTTAGCGTCTGCCCATGTGGGAAGTATGGGGGGGATTTTGGCTCTTAAGGACAAGGAAACCCATTTTGCAACAGTTCATCTCCTTGATATGGAAACAGGTGAATACAATAGGACGTATATAAGAAAATATATCCCAAATAGAAAAATTGCAATTATTAAATTTGTAAAGAGAATTCAAGGTCTTATGGTTAAAAGGGGTAACCCCTTAAATATTCACTCAATAGAAGATATTGCTAAAAAGGGTGCAAGGTTTGTAAACAGACAAAAAGGCTCTGGGACAAGGATTTTATTAGATTTTGAACTTAAAAAATTGGGAATAAGCCCAAGGGATATAAAGGGATATGAAAGGGAGGATTATACCCATATTTCAGTTGCAGCACAGGTAGCCAAAAACAATGCCGACTGCGGACTTGGAGTTTTCTCAGCAGCACAGATTATGGACCTTGATTTTATTCCAGTTGCAAACGAGGAATATGATATTGTAATTCCTGTTGAATATCTTGAGCTTGATGGTGTGAAAAAATTTATAGAGGTTATTAATTCAGAGGAATTCAAAAAAGAACTTGATAGACTTGGAGGTTACGACTATAGCGATTTAGGTAAGATCATTATTGAATAGGGGAATTTATATGAAGGATAAATTTGGGAGAACAATCAATTATTTAAGGATATCGGTTACAGATAGGTGCAATCTAAGATGCATTTACTGTATGCCTGAGGAAGGAATAATAAAAAAAGACCATGATGAAGTTTTGCGAAACGAGGATTATATTAAAATTATAAAAATTGCGGCAGAGCTTGGAATTAAAAAGATAAGATTCACTGGCGGAGAACCCCTTGTAAGAAAGGGAATAGAAAGCTTGATTTATGAAACCTCTAAAATTGAAGGGATTGACGATATTGCCTTAACTACAAATGGGACAAGGCTCTACGAAATGGCAGATACCTTAAAAAAAGCAGGGCTTAAAAGGGTAAATATAAGCCTTGATACCTTAAAAAAGGATAAATTTAAAATGATAACCCGAATTGGAAATATAGATGATGTGTTTAGGGCAATTGAAAAAAGTATAGAAGTTGGGTTTAACCCCATAAAGATAAATACTGTAGTTATAAAAGGAATAAACGATGATGAAATAATGGATTTTGTAAAATTGTCCGACGAATACCCACTGCATATTAGGTTTATTGAAATAATGCCAATTGGTGAGGGTGCAAAGTTTAAGGATGGATATATATCTTCACAGGAGATTATAGCTGGAATTGAAAATCTTACTCCTGTTGAAACAGGACCTAATAGCACGGCAATGGTATTTAAAAGAAAGGGTGCAAAGGGTAGCTTAGGATTTATAGCGCCTATGACCTGTAAATTTTGCTCAAGCTGCAATAGAATACGTTTAACGGCAACAGGAACCATAAAACCATGCCTTCATTCCAAAGAGGAGATGGATTTAAAGGCATTTTTAAAGGATGAATATAAATTAAAATTAATTCTTGAACATGCTATTTTAAATAAACCTTTAGAACATAATCTTGAAAATGAATTAAGCAAAAGTCAAAAGATGATGTTTCAGATAGGGGGATAATTTATGGATCTTACTCATATAAATGAAGAAGGAAGGGCAAGGATGGTGGATGTTAGTGAAAAGGAGGCTACTAAAAGGGAGGCCGTTGCAATAGGAAGCATTTATATGAAGGAGGAAACTTTAAAAAGGGTCCATGAGGGAACCATTAAAAAGGGTGATGTTTTAGCCGTTGCGCAGGTTGCAGGCATAATGGCGGCTAAAAATACTTCACATTTGATTCCAATGTGCCATCCTATAATGACAACAGGTTGTGATATTAGTTTTAAACTTGACTTTGACAACTCCAAGATCGACATAAAAGCTACCGTTAAGACAATTGGACAAACAGGAGTTGAAATGGAGGCTCTGACGGCTGTATCGGTTGCTGCATTGACTATATACGATATGTGTAAGGCAATAGATAGGGATATGGTTATAAGCGATGTTATGCTTGTTAGAAAAAGCGGAGGAAAATCAGGAATTTATGAAAGGGAGGTTTAATAATGCCAAAGGTTGTTTCTATCAATATAAGTGAGAGAAAGGGGACCATAAAAAAGCCCATTGAGGTTGGATATTTTAGAGAAAACCATGGCCTTGAAGGTGATGCCCATGCAGGAAATTGGCATAGGCAAGTTAGCCTTTTAGCACAGGAGAGCATAGATAAAATGAAAAGAATGGGAATTTGGGATTTGGTTGCAGGAAAATTTGCCGAAAATATTACAACGGAAGGAATAGAGCTATATACCCTTCCTGTTGGGACAAGGCTTAAGGTTGGTGAGGAAGTTATCCTCGAAATATCCCAGATAGGGAAAAAATGCCATGAAGCCTGTGAAATAAGAAAAATTACAGGAGACTGCATAATGCCAAGGGAAGGTATATTTGCAAAGGTTATAAAGGGAGGATTCGTAAAACCTGGCGACGAAATAGAAATAGTGCCTGGCACTTAAGATTTAAGTTTTTAAAGGATGCTATTTGGCATCCTTTTAATGTTAAAAAATTAATTTTAAGAATTTTTAAAAAAATCTGTTATAATAAAGTTTTTTGTATTATAATAAAGTTAAATGCAATATATTACCAAAAGTTATAATAATTTTTATTCAATGGTAATATATTGTATTGAAAACAAACAAGGGGGGTATTTTGGTGTTTGGTTATGCTGGAAAAATATTAAGAGTTGACCTTACGAGTGGGACTTACAAGGTGGAAGATTTAAATCTAGACCTTGCTAAAAAATACATAGGAGGAAGAGGGCTAGGAAGCAAAATTTTCTTTGACGAAGTTGATCCTAATGTTGAGCCCTTTAGCCCAGAAAACAAGTTAATTGTTGCTACAGGACCTCTTTCAGGAACCCCAGTTCCAACCGGCGGAAGATATATGGTAATTACTAAATCGCCATTGACAGGTGCAATTGCCTGCTCAAATTCAGGGGGATATTTTGGTGCAGAATTAAAGGCAGCAGGATATGATATGATAATACTTGAAGGAAAGGCAGAAAAACCTGTCTATATTGCTATAGAGGACGACAAGATAGAAATTAAAGAAGCAGGACACCTTTGGGGAAAACTTGTTTCCGAAACTACCGACGAACTTAAAAAAGAACATGGCGAAAAGGTTAGAGTTTTATGCATAGGACCTGCTGGTGAAAAGCTCTCAAGAACAGCAGCGGTTATAAACGATTATGACAGAGCCGCAGGACGTTCAGGCGTTGGTGCAGTAATGGGATCCAAGAATCTTAAGGCTATAGTTGTAAGGGGAACAAAGGCAGTTAAACTTTATGATGAAGAAAAGGTTAAGGATGTTGTTGCATCAAAGATAAAGATGCTAAGAGAAAATGGAGTTACAGGTCAGGGACTTCCAACCTATGGAACAGCAGTTCTTGTTAATATCATAAACGAGCATGGTATATTCCCGGTTGCTAACTTCCAAAGGGCATATACAGAAAATGCAGATTATATAAGTGGCGAGACAATGACAAGGGATATACTTGTTAGAAAGAATCCATGCTATAGATGCCCAATTGCCTGCGGTAGATGGGTAAGGTTAAAGGACGGAAAAGAAGTTGGAGGACCAGAATACGAAACTTTATGGGCATTTGGTGCTGACTGTGATGTTTATGATATAAATGCTGTTGCAGAAGCTAACTTTTGGTGTAACGAATATGGGCTTGACACTATTTCAACAGGAACAACGATTGCTGCTGCTATGGAACTTTATGAAAAGGGATATGTAAAGGATGAAGAAATTAAGGATGATGGTTATTCGTTAAAATTTGGCGATGCAGAGGCAATAGTTGGCTGGACTAAGAAGATTGGTGCAAGGGAAGGCTTTGGGGATAAGATGGCTGAAGGTTCATATAGATTATGTGAAGCTTATGGAGTGCCTGAACTTTCAATGTCGGTTAAAAAGCAGGAACTTCCAGCATACGACCCAAGAGGAGTTCAAGGCCATGGTCTTGAATATGCAACTTCAAATAGAGGTGGTTGCCACGTTAGAGGATATATGATTTCACCGGAAATCCTTGGTGCACCACAAAAGATAGATAGATTCTCCCTTGAAGGAAAGGCAGAATGGGTTAAGGTATTCCAAGACCTTACAGCAGTTATTGACTCATTAGGACTTTGCCTATTTACATCCTTTGCCCTTGGAGCACCTGATTATGCAGAGCTTATGAATGTTGTATCTGGAACTGATTTTACTGCAGAAACAATACTTGAGGCAGGTTCAAGAATTTGGACTCTAGAAAGAGTATTCAACCTAAAGGCTGGAATCGATCCAAGTGAAGACAAACTTCCAAAGAGATTATTAGAAGACCCAATCCCAGAAGGACCATCAAAAGGTCATGTTCATAGATTATCAGAGCTTTTACCAAAATACTATGAAGTTCGAGGATGGGACGAAAAGGGATATCCAAAGGAAGAAACATTAGAAAAGCTTGGAATTAAATAATTAATAAATCACCCTAAAAGGTAAATCCTTTTAGGGTGATTAAGTATTTGCTTTGGGGTGATTTTGTGGGATTTGAAAAGCTTTATATAGAACTTACCGATAAGTGTAATCTAAACTGTAAAATGTGCTATAGGCGCTCCTGGAGTGAAATTCCTCGTGATATGGATATTGAAATATTAAGAAGGATTTATGATGAGGTTAGGGATAAAAACTTAAAGGAGGTTATCCTTGGAGGAATTGGCGAGCCTACCTTTTCCCATCTTATATATGACGCTATTAATTTATTTTCAAATTTTAATTTAACTATAACGACGAATGGAACAATATTAAATGAAAAGCTAAAGGAACTTATTGTGGACTATGTTGATAAATTAGTGGTTTCAATAGACGGTTTTGAGGACAAATATGAGGATATTAGGGGATTTAATTTAAATAGAGTTGTTAACAATATTAAAGATATTAATAATTTGAAAATGAAAAGAAAAAAAGAAAAACCTTATATTGTAATTCAGTTTGTTGCTACTAAAGACAATATAGATGATATATTTAAGGTTCTTGATTTGGCAAATGAATTGAATGCCTTTCAAATAATTATTTCAAATGTTATCCCTCAAACTGATGATTATAAGGATAAGATATTATACACAAAGTATGAAAACAACGAAATGAAAACATTATTTGAAAGACTTAGAATTTATTCCTTTAGAAGGGGATTAAATTTAATGCTTCCTAATGTGGAACTTAAAACCGAAAGATACTGCCCCTTCATTGAAGAAAATGCTATTGTGATTGGAGCAGATGGTGGAGTATATTCTTGTTATAGGTTTTCACATTCAATAAATGAATACATTTTTGAAAAAGAAAAGAAGGTTTCAAAATACTCATTTGGTAGTATTTATGAAAGAAGAATTGAAGATATATATGAAAGCTCAGATTATCAAAATTTTAAAATGAGGGTATTTAACAATAGATACCCATCTTGTTTAGACTGTGATCTTGTAGATGGTTGTGATATAGTTAAAACGAGCGATTATGACTGCTATACCAATAAGCCCTCCTGTGCAGATTGCCTTTGGAGTAGAAAAATTGCTATATGTCCATAAGGAGGTGATAGTTTGATAAAAGTAAAATTGTTTGCTACCTTTAGAGAAGGAAGACAAAAGGAAGTTATCTTTAACTATTTTGAAGGAATAAACGGAAGATATATATTGGATAAACTTGACATTAAGGAGGAAGATGTAGCAATATATTTAGTAAATGGATTGGATGGCAAAATTGATAATCCATTAAACGATGGTGATACAATTTCTCTTTTTCCTCCTGTAGGTGGAGGTTGATGGAGGGATAAAATATGGGAAGATATGAAAGAAACATGAATATGCTATCAAAGGAGGAAAACGAAAGGCTAAGGAGTTTTAAAGTTTGTGTTGTGGGATGCGGCGGATTAGGCGGATATGTTATTGAAATGCTTGGAAGATTAGGGATAGGACATATTACAGCTGTAGACAAGGATGCTTTTGAAGAATCCAATCTAAACAGGCAAATCCTTTCAAATGTAAATAATTTAGGTCAATATAAAGCCCTTGAGGCAAAAAGGAGAATGGAAACAGTAAATCCAGATGTGGTTGTAGATTCAATAATCGCTGAATTTAATGATAAAAATGCGGAGGAAATTCTTAAAGGACATAATTTAGTTATCGATGCCCTTGACAATATACAATCAAGACTCATGCTACAGGATATATGTGAAAAGTTAAATATTCCTCTTATTCATGGAGCAATAGCCGGTTGGTATGGCCAAGTTACTACTATATTGCCAGGTGATAGAACCTTGAATTATATATACAAAAATAAAGTCCAAAGGGGTATCGAAAAGGATTTAGGAAATCCTTCCTTTACACCAGCTTTAGTTGCCTCCATTCAAGTTAGCGAAGCCCTAAAGGTTCTTTTGGGAAGGGGAGATTTATTAAGAAAAGAAGTTTTGTATATAGATACTTATACCCAAGAGTATCATAAAGTAAGATTTGATTAAAAAATATTTTAAATAAATTTTAAATGAAAGGTGGGCCTAATATGATTTTAACTACAACTCCAACAGTTGAAGGAAGAAGGATAATTGAATACAAGGGGATTGTCTTCGGTGAAGTTATTAGCGGTGTTAACTTTGTTAAGGACTTTATGGCAGGACTTACTGATTTTCTTGGCGGAAGATCAAGGACCTATGAAGAAGAGCTGATGTATGCAAGGCAAAGAGCCCTTGATGAGCTAAAGGAAAGAGCTGCAGCAATGGGAGCAAATGCAGTTGTTGGAATAGACATTGATTATGAGGTTTTAGGTCAGGCAGGAAGCATGCTTATGGTAACTGCATCTGGAACTGCAGTTGTTGTTGAATAGGCCTAAGGTTTATCCTTAGGCTTTTTTAGTTGAATATGAAAGGATTTAATAGTAAAATTAAATTGTAAAAATTGGATATTTAACATATAAAAGGGGGAGTTTATTTGAACATTGATTATAAATCCTGTTTAGTTGTTGCAGCCCTTTTACATGACATAGGAAAATTAATAAGAAGAAGTGGAGAGACTTATGCAACCCATCATTATGCCTCTTACCTATTTGTAACTGAAAATCTTAAAGATAAAGGGATCTTCAACAACGAAGAAGTTGAATTTATTGCAAATCTCGTAAGGTATCATCATGATGAAAAGGATAAAGAAATAACAGAGCTGGAAGGTGGAAAAAACAATATTTATCTTAAAATTTTAAAGGAGTCAGATAGTGATTCAGCCTCTGAAAGAAAGGAATACAAAGGCGAAATGGAAGGAAGTATAGAGGATGAACCGCTAACAAATATATTGTCGGCGGTTAATGGGGCTTTTTGTGATGACTATAACTTGAAGGATATCAAAGTAAACTATCCAAAATCCTATTATCCCTTTGCCTTTACGGATAAATACGAAGGTAGGGATAAAACCAAGGATGAGGCTAAAAATCAATATTTGCTATTTAAAAGGGATTTTATAGAACTTGTTAATTTAAAACCATCAAAGGATGAATTTATAATATCACTAAATTATCTGCTTAAAAAATATACCTCATACATAACATCTTCTGGAAAGGAGCTTATAAGGGATATATCCCTTTATCATCATACCTTTACAACAGCAGCTTTTGCCTTATGTAGATTTATGGATTATGAAAAATATGGACATAGCAAGGTTCAAGAATACAAAATAGTTTATGGAAGGATATTTAACATTCAAAACTATATTTTTAACAATCTAAACAAAAACTTAGAAAAGCCCCTAAAAAGGATATTAACAAGAAGCAATTTAATAACTCTTATAAATACTATAATTCCATATCAAATAGTAAAAAGATTGGAACTTTATCCATTTAACATAATATTTAGTGGAGGAGGAAGCTTCTTAATAGTTATCCCTAAAACACAGGAAGAAAGTGCAAAAAAAGTCCTAGATGAAATTCAGGAGGATATATCAACGCTATTTGAAAATAAAATATATTTTGAATATGAAATAGAAGACTTAATCGTTAGAGAGGATGCTAAGGAATATTCCTTTGAAAAATATTTTAAACAAGCTGCCTATAAGGTCAATTTAAAAAAATATAATCGAGGCCTTTACAGCTTGAAAATAGATCTCAGTAAAAAATATTTTGTATGCCCAAATTGCAATATAAATGCTGATAAGGAAGGTTTGTGTAGTGCATGTGATTTAGAAAATAAGTGGATTGATATTGATATTTTAAATTTAAAATTTCCTTATGATAGTTTGGAAATTAGAAATATAAAAATTCCTGAGAGATTTAATTCGGAAAATAGACTTTGCTTATTTTTTAACTATGATCTAGCAAGGGATGAAAGATTAATTGTTGATGTTAAAGAAATAGGAATGTTAAGGATTAAGGGGACAGAGGAATTTTGTAAAAATTGCAAAGAGAAATGTGATATAGCTTTAAATTCGGATATAAGTTTAAATTGTTTTGCAAATGTAAGCAACAACGATACTATAATTGCAACGGCTAAAATAGACGTTGATGATTTATACTTCCTGCTTTATGAGATTTATCCCTTTGAATTTAAGAATAACGCTAAGAGTGAAAAATACCCATTCTCTATATCAAGATTGTCATTTTTATCAAGCACTATAGACAGCCTTTTTACAAGCTATACAAGGCGATTTATCGAAAAATATGCAAAGGATAAAATACTGCTTTTATACAGCGGAGGGGATGATCTTTTAATAACAGGAGGCTATGAAGACGTTATAAACTTTGTCATAGCTTTTGAGAAGGAATTTGGAAGATATATAAGTGAAGGGAAAAATAGAGAGATTACATTGACCTCAGCAATTGTTTTTCATAAATCCAACAAACCCTTTAACAGGGTTATGAAAAAATTAAATGACATGATGGAAAAGGCTAAAAGATATAAGAATTGCGTAATAGTAAATGATATTGTATTTAGATATGATGCATTGGAATATGTAAATAAAAAAAGCGATGATTTGCGCTTAATTGTTTTAAGAAAATACATCTCAAGAAAGTTAATTTATGATATGTTAAGAATAATGCAAATGAACAAAAAAGGGGCAATTTTTCAAGCCAAGAGGGCAGCACTATATAATTACTACATAAACAGAAATGTTTTCCAGAAAGAAATACTTAAGGATAAAGAAAAGGATAGAGAAATAAAAGAAAAAATTGAAAAATTGTTTTATTCAATTGTAAACGTTGAAGAAAAGTTTACTAAGCATTCGATTTTTACTTTAGAATTGGCATTAAGAAAAACAAAAACAAGGGGTGAAGAGGATGAATAAAGAAAAATATCCACCAAGGACAAATAATATAATAAATTCGAATGTGGATAACGTTTTAAATCATTTAGAAGAAAAGGTTAGAGGGGGTTTTTTAAAGGATCAAACTTTAGATATAGATGTTATAAAGCTTTGTGAGGACTTTGCTAAAGAACTTAGGAATCTACAAATATCTCAAAGTTCGATAAGAAATATTTATGATTCCTTTAAAACAATTCAGCTTGGGCTTCAACAGGAATTTATCAAATTTTTTTCAGATAATATTGATAACATCAATAAGGCAGAGGCAGAAAATAAAGCCTTTAACAGAGTTCATGCAAAAATTCGACTCATGAAGAGCAAAGCAAATTATGTTCTTGAAAGGAAGATAGAGGACAAAAATGATCCAAAGGTGCAGCAACAAAATAAAGGATATTCATCTTTAAAACGATTTATATTTGTTTTTGTTGATAATATAAAAACCAAAAAGGAATTTGATGGATTTATGGATTTATTTGAATGCGTATTAGGTAATTTGAAATAGGAGGGGCAAGGCTATGGCAAAGCTTGTTAAGATAATTGATATGAAAAGAATTATGAAATTAAAAACCGGGCTTAGAATTGTAGGTGGTGATGATGAGATTAGGATTGGTGGAGTTGACAATTCCATAATAAAGGATCCCTTTACTGGACTCCCATATATTCCGGGTTCATCATTAAAGGGAGTTTTAAGATCTTCTTTGGAAATTGCAAAGGGGAAAACAAAGGTTTGCGACTGTGGAGAATGTATTATCTGCAAAATATTCGGAAAGGCAAACAATAAGGAAACGGAGAAGTTAAGAAGTTTTACAAGGATAATAGTTAGGGATGCTTTTTTAACCGAAAGAAGCAAAGAAATTTTAAAGGAAGTATTACCCTTTGGAGTTGAGATAAAGAAGGAAAACTCAATAGATAGAGTAAAGGGAGTTGCATCAAGTCCAAGAACATTTGATAGAGTTCCTGCAGGAGCAGAATTTGAAATAAATATAGTTTTAAAAATATTTGAAGGCGATGACGAAAAGGAGATATTAGAGGCTTTAGAATTAGCATTTAAACTGATTGAACACAACTACATAGGAAGTTCAGGAAGCAGGGGTTATGGTCAGGTGGAGTTTAAGGAGGCAGAATTTGAGTATTTTGATGTTCAAGGCGAGGTAAAAAGGATATTAGGATAGGGTGAAGTATATGATATACAGAGCGGATTTTAAGCTTAAAAGTTCTAATATAAATTTAATTTCTTCAACCATTTTTGGAAATATATCAAGGGTTTTATTTGAAATCTTTGATGAAGATAAGGCTTTAAGTTTTATTGATTTGATAATAAAAAGCAATACATTAATCAGTGACATGCTCTTAAAAGGGAATTTTCCAAATATTAAATGCAGTGACGTGGCATTTAAGGGTAAAAGCAACAACTTAAAGGATAAAAGGAAAGAGTTTAGGGCTTGGAAGGAAGGGCAAAATAGCAGGTATGATTTAAAATTTGAAAAAAGCACAAGGCTAAGAATAAGGGTAGATAGACAAATAGGAGTAGCAGAGGATGGATATTTGTTTTACGAGGATGAAAAATGGTTTAATGGAGAATATTCTGTTTATGTCTATACGGAGAATGAAAAGGTTTTGGATATCTTTGAAATAATTTTTAAAATATTTGAAAAGATAGGTTTGGGAAATGATTTGAGCATCGGTTTAGGACAAGTTAAGTTTAATAAATTTAATGGAAAAATATTTACAAGGGACATAGAAATGGAGAAAAAATTTTTTGCCAAGAGCAAATTAAAATATAGCATATCTTCGGTTATTGTTTCAAATGATGTCTTAAGGGATTATAAGTTTTTAAGTTATGAAATTTCAAGATATGATGGTAGAAGTTTAAATTTAGTAAAGCCACCTTATCATCTGTTTGAAAAGGGGGCAATGCTTGAGGTTTTAAAATTTAATGGCCCTTATTTGTATAATTACAAAGATGGAGACAGAAGCATATTTATATACAACTGTGTTTTCCCAATTACAATTGAAACGGAGGAAGGACGATGAAAATAACTCCTTCAGTTGACGTGTATAAAATGGAAGTTGAGATACTATCTCCTACCTGCACAGGAGGGGCTGACAATCTAGGCGGTAGCGACGATATAAAATATCATAGTTATGAATATTTTATTGCAGATGACAGGGTATACTTTGTTACTGAAAACGATATAATGAACCTTTTAAGGCTTGGAATGCTTAAATACGAGGATTTAGATGAGGAATATGAAGCTTTGATGAAAAATATAATCGAAAAAGAAGAAGCAAAAAAATTTTTGAAGTCAGCAAAACTTTCTAAAAGTCTTGACAATAAGATAGATCTTTATAGATTTTCTAAGTTGGTTATATTAGAAGAAAATGGAATAAGAGAGATTCCAACTATTTTTGGCTCGACGATAAAGGGAATTTTAAGAACGGGCTTTATAACCTTTAGAGATGCAGATATTAGATACACCTTTGAAAGAAACAAGATGAAAAAACTGATTTTAAGAAAACTTAATATAAATAATATAGAGCATTCGTCTAAAAGCGTTTTATCAGCTACCTTCAAAAAAGAAGAATACGACATAAACATAGGCAATTTTAAGGATGATGCTATAGTAAATTTAATATTTAAAAACATAGTTTGCTCTGATTTAAAACTTTATGAAGGAGATATGATAATCGAAAAGATAAGCAGGGTAAACAGGAAAAGAAAAAGCAGCAAAAAAGAAAAAAATAGCGGTATTCCTCAATATTTTGAAACTCCTCAAATTGGGGCGAAGTTTTTGGGTGAAATAAAATACAAGTATAATGATAATAAAAACACCTTACTCACTGCTTTTTCATGTTTGAGTAGATCAAAGGAAGCTATAAATCCTGTGGAGGAATGCTTTATTGGCCTTAAGAAGTTAAGTGACAGCATAATTGAAGCAGAAAAAAGGATAATGAGACAAATAGTAGGGGATAAATTAGATAGTTTCTACAACACACTAAGTCAGGAAAATAATAAGGAGAATCAATTTGTATTTAAGCTGGGTTATTCTGGAATATTATCAAAGAGTTTGATGGCTTTAGATAAGATTAATTTAAACAACGACGAATTTTTACCTTATACTATTAATGTTGTACAAGATACTAAAATTCCTACAGGATGGGTTAAAATTAGATGGGAGTTAGAATAGGATGAGGTTAAGGATAATTTTTTATGCCAATAAAGATTTGGTTTTACCGCTGCATTATAATCATATGATTCAAAAGAATATTTATGATCTCTTAGATTTTGATTATAGCAGTTTTTTACATGATAAAGGTTTTGAATATGATAACAGGCGTTTTAAACTATTTACCTTTTCAAAACTTGTTGTTGAAAATAAGGATATTAAAAAGGATAAAATAATTATTAAAAAGGGACAAGTAAACCTTACAATTGCAACGATAGATGAAAGGTTTATATTTTCCATTATAAGAGGACTTTTAAAGAGAAAAAAATTTGTCTTTCATGAGGGAGAACTTAATGTTGAGGAGGTTTATGCAAGAAAGGATACAAAATTTAATAAACTTGTAGCTTTAACGATATCCCCTGTAGTTGTTAAAAAATATTCTGTGGATAAAATGGATGATTTTTATAAAATCCATGATGAGATTTTTATCGAAAAAATAAAGGAAAATTTATTAAAAAAATATTTTGCTTATTACAATAGGAAATATGATAATGAGCTTTCAATAGAGATATTGGATAAAAATAGGACAAAAAAAGTGGTGGATTTTTATAAGAAATTTCCTATAGAAGGCTATTTAGCTGGATTCGTTTTAAAAGGGGAAAAGGATATATTAGATATTGCCTATAGTTGTGGAATAGGGAATAAAAATTCCCAGGGATTTGGTTGTATCGAAAAAATCGACGAAATAAACAAATTTGATAATTACATCAAGGTTCTATAGCAATTTTGAATTTTGTCGTCGACCTCCAATCCTGCAAAAAATGCCGGGGATCGACGACAAAACAAATTTAGTAAATTCAAAGGTTTGTGAATTTTGTTAACAATTTTTTACAATTACATAAATTCACAAACCTAGATTTTTCAAAACTCGAACGGGTTTATATGGTCCCTATAAGGGAGGAAAACGATAAATTTTTTTATTTCTTTGAACTTCGTTGTCTGTTTATATGGTCCCTATAAGGGAGGAAAACATATCCCGTCAACATATGTATCAATAATCAACTTTTGTTTATATGGTCCCTATAAGGGAGGAAAACTCTTCGAAATCTAAGTTGTAAATAAAACTTTGGCTGGTTTATATGGTCCCTATAAGGGAGGAAAACATGGTGTGCCATCAACGCCGTCATTTGTAATTGTGGTTTATATGGTCCCTATAAGGGAGGAAAACCTCTTTCATAGTCGCATAAATAAAAGTAATCTCCATGTTTATATGGTCCCTATAAGGGAGGAAAACCGACGCTTGTTTCTGTCGCATAGTTGGTGAGCTGGGTTTATATGGTCCCTATAAGGGAGGAAAACTGATGATAACCAAACCAAAATGATTTATCTATTTCGGTTTATATGGTCCCTATAAGGGAGGAAAACCTTTTTAATAAATCCAACATATTACCACCCTTTCAGTTTATATGGTCCCTATAAGGGAGGAAAACTTTTGTGATGATATGCGAACTTGATAAAGATGATGAGTTTATATGGTCCCTATAAGGGAGGAAAACTGGACTATGAAAGTATGAAAAGACTTTGTGCCGCAAGTTTATATGGTCCCTATAAGGGAAGAAAACTGATTTGGTCAAGTTTATCAATGTAGTCTTGTAAATGTTTATATGGTCCCTATAAGGGAGGAAAACCCTTTTTTTGCCCAGATTGCATTATTTCTTACCCCAGTTTATATGGTCCCTATAAGGGAGGAAAACTTGCCAACATGTTTGGAATTGAGTTATAATAATACAGGTTTATATGGTCCCTATAAGGGAGGAAAATTTTATATGTTGGTAATTTTACTCAATCTTCAACTCGTTTATATGGTCCCTATAAGGGAGAGGATTTAAAGTATAATAAAAATATGTTATAATCCTTAGTGTTTATATATCCCCTTTGAGGGAGGAATTTATTTTTTCCCAATTTAAAAATAATACATCTTCCTAAGTTTATATTGCCCCTATAAGGGAGAAGAGCCTAAGGCTTATCCTTAGGTTTTTTTATTGCATAATGTTTATATTTGTTATATAATATATATAACAAATATAATAGGAGGGTTTTTATGGTGGCGATGACAAAAATTATTTTTATGGTTATAACGGCTTTAATTGCATTTGGACTGCCTATTGTTCTTGGAATTGTTTTTTGTAAAAAGTTTGGGGGAACAGTAAAGGCTATATTAGTGGGTGGCCTTGTGTTTTTCATTTTTCAAATGGTTATAAGGATTCCTCTGCTACAGGCCTTTTCAAAGCAGGATTGGTATATTGCAATGGCAAAAAATCACCTTCTGCTTGCTATATTTTTAGGCCTTACAGCAGGGATATTTGAAGAGGTTGGGAGGTTCTTAGGTTTTAGGTTTTTATTAAAAGACAGGCTAAATTACGGAAACGGTCTTGCCTTTGGAGTTGGACATGGTGGCGTTGAGGCTGTTCTATTAGTTGGGCTTAATTATATAAATTATATTATCTTTGCCCTTTTGTTAAATAAGGGATTAATAAACCAAGTTTTCGCCGGGAAGATTTCAAAAGATATGATAAACGAAATTGTTAAGATGCTTGTTTTAACTCCAGCCTATAATTTTCTTCTTGCAGGACTTGAAAGGGTTTTTGCCATAACCATTCAAATAGCACTATCCCTCATAGTCCTCCTTGCTGTTAGGAATAAAAATTTACTTTATTTGTTAATTGCCATACTGCTTCATATGCTAATAGATACTCCTATTGCCTATATGGCAATGAATGGCGTTAATGTGTTTATTTTAGAAGGAGTAACATTTTTAATTGCACTTGCTTCACTGTATTTTATAATAAGGATGAAGGATATGGATAAAGGAACTAATGAAGTTGAATTATAAGGAAGTGGGAGGATGTTTGTTAAAATAGATTTGACATCGGATGTTCCTATATACCTTCAAATCAAAAATGCAATAATAGAAGGAATAGCACGGGGGGAGCTAAAGGAAGGGGATAGCTTACCCCCCATAAGGCAGCTTGCTGAGGATATTGGTGTAAACATGCATACCATAAATAAAGCCTATAACCTTTTAAAGGATTTGGGATTTATAACTATAAACAAAAAATACGGTGCAGTAATATCTGTAGAGGGCTTTAATGAGACTTTTATGGAAAATTTAAAGGAGGAGCTAAGACCGATTATTGCAGAGGCATTTGTTAAGGGGATTGACAAGGAAACGTTTTTAAAACTGGTTGAGGGTATTTTAGATGAATTTGGGGGAAGTAAAAATGAGTAAGACAGTATTTTGGCTTCCTTTATAAAGGAAGCATTTTTATTTGCCTTAATTTTTTGTGAATGATATAATAAGGGTAAAATTTATTTAGGAAGGTTGAGAGAATGGATTTTTCCTTATTATCGGAGCTTATAGATAAAGAAAAAAATGTTAATCTTTTAAATCCTTTGATATGGGCTTATGTTGGGGATGCAGTTTACGAAATGTATGTTAGAACATATTTAATCTCCCAAGGGGTTAAAAGGCCCCATGATATCCATGTTGAATCTGTTAAATTTGTAAAGGCAGCAAACCAATCAAAGCTTTTAGAAATACTCCTTAATTATCTTACTGAGGAGGAAATAGAAATAGTTCGAAGGGGAAGAAATGCAAAGAGCTATCATGTTCCTAAAAATGCAAATGTAATGGATTATAGAAGGGCAACTGCCCTTGAAGCTTTGTTTGGGTATCTCTATCTTAACAAAAGAAGTGAACGCATAGATGAGCTTTTTAAAATAATTTTCGAAAATATCAATTTAATACGAGGTGATTAAGATGGGGGCAAATTTAAAGGTTGAACTTATAGCATATACTCCAGAGGCTGAAAAGATAGTGGCATCTGCTGCAAAGCTTTGCTATAGCAGGGTTGGAATAAGTGAAATAGGAGAAAATTTAGATAAGGAGAACATTGAAAAGTTTTTAAATATGCTTTTAGATTTAGGGCATGAATCACCTGTTGAGCATGTTAGCTTTACCTTTGCAATAGAAGGGGTATCCCGCTCCCTTACCCATCAGCTTGTAAGGCACAGAATAGCAAGCTATTCGCAACAAAGCCAAAGGTATGTTAAACTTGATCAGTTTGAATACATAGTTCCTCCATCGATTGAAGAGGATGAAAGGGCAAGGGAACTATTTATAAAGGCGATGGAGGAGGATCAAAGGGTATATAATGAGCTTGTCGATATCCTTTCAAAGAAGCATTATGAAAAGTTAATATCAGAAGGTAAAAATGAGAAGGAGGCTAAAAGGCTTTCTGAAAAAATGGCGATTGAGGATGCAAGATATGTCTTCCCTAATGCCTGTGAAACTAAGATAGTGGTTACAATGAATGCGAGAAGCCTTTTAAACTTTTTCAGACATAGATGCTGCAACAGGGCCCAATGGGAAATACATAATCTTGCTGATGAGATGTTGAAAAAGGTTAGGGAGGTTGCACCAACAATCTTTAAATTTGCAGGGCCAAGCTGCGTTTACGATAAATGCCATGAGGGAAGCATGAGCTGCGGTAAGATGATGGAAGTTAGGGAAAGATATTTAAACCTTTAGGGGTGGGATGATGATTTACAAAGCTTATTATAAATCTCCAATTGGAATTATAGAGATAAAGTCAAGGGATGATTATATAATTTCCCTTGACTTTGTTGAAAAGGAAGAAGAAGTTGAACATATTCCAGAGATTTTAACGCAGTGCATTAAAGAACTCCATGAATATTTCAATGGAAAGAGAAGAGAATTTTCAGTAAAGGTTCATCTTGAGGGGACGGAGTTTCAAAGAAAAGCTTGGGAAGAGCTAAGGAAAATACCCTATGGTGAAACTATTTCCTATAAGGAGCAGGCACAAAGGGTTGGAAGCCCTAAGGCCTTTAGAGCTGTAGGCCTTGCCAACAGCAAAAATCCCGTCGGAATAATAGTTCCCTGCCATAGGGTAATCGGATCAGATGGGAAACTTACGGGATATGCAGGTGGGCTTTGGAGAAAAAAATGGCTAATAGAACATGAAAAAAAGTTCCTTTAGGGTATAATAAATTAGAGGTGAGTTTATATGAAAAAGTTTGATAAGAAAAATAAAGGAAAAGGAATAAAAAGCGAAAGGGAGACAGTAGAAAGAGAAAATATTATTGAAGGCAGAAATCCTGTAATTGAAGCCATAAAATCAGGAAGAACTATAGAAAAGCTTTATGTATCTAAGGGAGACCTTGAAGGATCTATAAAGATGATAATCTCCCTTGCAAGGGAAAGGGGCATTGTTGTTAATGAGGTTGAAAGGAAAAGGCTTGATGACATGTCAACCACAAAGGCCCATCAAGGTGTCATAGCAGTAGTTGGCGAGTATAAATATTATGACTTGGAAGATATTCTAAATCTTGCAAGGGAAAAGGGAGAACATCCTTTTATTATAATCCTTGATGAAATTGAGGATCCTCACAATCTAGGATCAATCATAAGATCAGCAAACATATTTGGGGCTCATGGCGTTATAATCCCCAAAAGAAGAAGCGCTCTTGTTACTGCAACGGTTGCAAAGGCTTCAGCCGGAGCTATCGAATATACTAAAATAGCAAAGGTTACAAACTTAAATCAGGTTATAAAGGAACTTAAGGAAAGTGGGATTTGGGTTGCAGCGCTGGATATGGATGGGGAGATTTGCTATAATAAAGATTTAAGGGGACCACTTGCTGTTGTAATTGGAAGCGAAGGAAGGGGAGTTTCAAGGCTTGTAAAGGAAAACTGTGATTTTGTTGTTAAAATACCGATGTTTGGTGAAATAAGCTCCTTAAATGCTTCGGTGGCAGCAGGGGTTATAATGTATGAAGTTAGGAAACAAAGGGGCATAAAAGGTGAGTAGGATAAGGCATATTTTAATAGACGGGTATAATGTTATAAATCAGTGGGATTTTTTAAAAAAACTTAAGGATGAAAACCTTGAAGATGCAAGGGATAAACTTGTTGAAATGTTACAGGAGTATGCTGCATTTAAAGGATGCAGCATTTATGTTGTTTTTGATGCCCATCTTGTTCCAGGAAGTGTTGAAAAGCATGAAAGGGTTGGGAAAATAAATGTTGTTTATACTAAAGAAGGAGAAACTGCCGATTGTTTTATAGAAAGAACTGTCCCACAGCTTGTAAAGATGGGAGCGGTTGCTGTTGTAACATCCGATTATCTAGAACAACGAATAACGCTGCAGATGGGTGGAATAAGAATAACCCCAAAGGAGTTTTTGCTTGAAATTCAAAATATAAAGACCACTATAAAAGAAAGGGCTAAACTTTCGTTTAAAGAACAAAAATCGACATTAGAGGATTTTATAGATAAAGATATTTTAGAGAAACTTGAAAAAATGCGTCGAAACCTTTGATTTTTCTTGACTTTCCTTGTTTTGTGGCATATAATTTACTTAACGCAAAAGAAAGGTCTGGGGGGATACAATTGCAAACGTCAAGGGGGGCAACAGTAAGAGCTTTTGATTTTGAGAACATGTTGGATGAAGAAATAGTTGCTATGGCTCAGGAAGGCAATAAAAGTGCCGAAGAATATTTAATAAACAAGTACATAAATTACGTAAAGGCTAAAACAAAGTCCTATTTTTTAATTGGAGCAGATAAAGAGGATATATTTCAAGAAGGTATGATAGGCCTATTTAAGGCCATTAGGGATTATAAAAATGACAAGTTATCCTCCTTTAGAGCTTTTGCAGAGCTTTGTGTTACAAGGCAAATCATTACAGCAATTAAAGCTGCTACAAGGCAAAAGCATGTTCCCTTAAACTGCTATTTGTCTCTAAATAAGCCGGTTTTTGATGAAGAATCTGAAAGGACTTTAATAGATGTTTTATCGAGCTTACATATATCAGACCCTGAAGAAGTTATAATAAGCAAGGAAGAAAGAAAAAAGATTGAGAAGAGGATGAGGGAATCCTTAAGTGATCTTGAAATAGAAGTATTAAAATGCTATTTAAAAGGAAAATCATATCAAGAAATAGCATGTGACTTAGATAGACATGCAAAATCCATCGATAATGCACTGCAGAGGGTAAAAAGAAAGCTTGAAAAATTATTAACAGAAAAGGAATAAAATTAAGATAAATTAATATATTGACATCTTTTTTTCTTCGGTGTAAAATAAATAATCGGTAGTATTTTAATTACCCTTTTTTGCCCATGTAGCTCAGTAGGCAGAGCGTCACCTTGGTAAGGTGGAGGTCGTCGGTTCAATCCCGATCATGGGCTCCAGGGTATTATGATACACCAGGATAAGTTTTCAACGGTTAATAGCCGTTAAAAAAGTTACAACATAGGAAAAGGAGGATTGAAAAATGGCAAAGGCGCATTTTGAGAGAACCAAGCCACACGTAAACATAGGGACAATAGGACACGTTGACCATGGTAAGACAACATTAACAGCAGCGATAACATTTGTATTATCAAAGTATGGTAGAGCACAAGCAACAAGATACGACGAAATAGATAAGGCACCAGAAGAAAAGGAAAGAGGAATAACAATCAACACAGCACACGTTGAATACGAAACAGAAACAAGACACTATGCACACGTTGACTGTCCAGGTCACGCTGACTACGTAAAGAACATGATTACAGGTGCAGCGCAAATGGACGGAGCGATCTTAGTTGTAAGTGCAGCAGACGGTCCAATGCCACAGACAAGAGAACACATACTACTTGCAAGACAGGTAGGTGTTCCATACATTGTAGTATTCCTAAACAAGGCAGACATGGTAGACGATCCAGAACTTATCGACCTTGTTGAGATGGAAATCAGAGACCTATTAAATCAATATGAATTCCCAGGAGATGACACACCAATCGTAGTAGGATCAGCATTAAAGGCACTTGAATGCGGATGCGGAAGCAGAGACTGCGAATGGTGCGGAAAGATACTTAAGCTAATGGATACAGTAGACAGCTACATTCCAACACCACAAAGAGATAAGGATAAGCCATTCTTAATGCCAGTAGAAGACGTATTTACAATCACAGGAAGAGGAACAGTTGCGACAGGAAGAGTAGAAAGAGGAGTATTGAAGGTAGGAGACGAAGTAGAAATCGTAGGATTAACAGATGAAAAGAAGAAGACAGTAGTAACAGGGGTAGAAATGTTCAGAAAGGTTCTTGACATGGCAGAAGCAGGAGACAACATAGGAGCGCTATTAAGAGGAGTAAACAGAGACGAAATTGAAAGAGGTCAAGTTCTTGCGAAGCCAGGTTCAGTAAACCCACACAAGAAGTTTGAAGGTCAAGTATACGTATTAAAGAAGGAAGAAGGAGGAAGACATACTCCATTCTTTAACGGATACAGACCACAATTCTACTTCAGAACAACAGACGTAACAGGAACAATCAAGTTACCAGAAGGAGTAGAAATGTGCATGCCAGGCGACCACATCAACATGGAAGTTGAACTTATAACACCAATCGCGATGGAAGAAGGATTAAGATTCGCCATCAGAGAAGGTGGAAGAACAGTAGGTGCTGGCGTTGTTGCTAAGATTTTTGAATAATAATTAGTCGGAGGTCGAAGGTCGGAAGTCACCCTTTCGATGGCGACTTCCGCTTTTATTTGTAATGATATTGACAGGGAATTGCATTTATGATAATGTAAAAAAGAAGTGTGCAATTTAGTTGCAGCATTCCGTCGAAATTAGGAGGTGTAAGCAGTGAGGGTAAAAGTTACACTTGCATGCCAAGAATGCAAACAAAGAAATTACCATACAACAAAAAATAAAAAGAACGACCCAGACAGATTAGAGTTCAGAAAGTATTGCAGATTCTGCAGAAAGCATACAGTTCATAAAGAAACAAAATAATAAAGTAAATTTAAACAAGGGTGTGAAATTTATGTCTGCAGAGGTTAAAGTTAATAAAGTTGGGGAAAATAAAGTAATGAAGTATTTTAGAGAGTTAAAGGCTGAGTTTAAGAAGATTACTTGGCCAGAAAGAAAAGAAGTTGTAAATACGACTGGAATAGTATTAGGCACCCTAGCAATATTTACACTTATGATTTGGATAATGGATTCAGTATTTGGGACTTTGCTTAGAAAGATATTAGAATATATTAGATAAAGGAGGGAGGGACCCTCTGGTCCCTTAGAGTATGGCGGACAAAGCAAAGTGGTATGTAGTTCACACATATTCTGGATATGAAAACAAAGTAAAGGCTAACCTTGAGAAAACCATAGACAATAGGAATCTTCATCATCTTATACTTGATGTTCAGATTCCTATGGAGGAAGTTATAGAAGAAAAAAATGGCAAAACCAAGGTTGTTCAAAGAAAAAAATATCCAGGATATGTCTTAGTTAAAATGATTATGACTGACGATTCTTGGTATGTAGTAAGAAACACAAGAGGTGTTACAGGTTTTGTCGGACCAGGCTCTAAACCAGTTCCTTTGACCGATGAAGAGGTTGAAGCAATGGGTATAGTTGAGCCAATTGTTGATATCGATATTGAAGTTGGAGAAAATGTAAAGATAGTTAAAGGTCCGCTAGTAAACTTTATTGCTCAGGTTCAAGAAATTAACATGGAAAAGAAAAAGATTAAAGCTCTGGTTAACATGTTCGGAAGGGAAACTCCTGTCGAACTTGATTTCAACCAGGTTGAAAAAATACTATAATGTTCATTCTAAGGAGGTGCTAGAACATGGCAAAGAAAGTAGTAGGTATTGTTAAACTTCAATTGCCAGCAGGAAAAGCTACGCCAGCTCCACCAGTTGGTCCAGCTTTCGGTCCATATGGTATAAATATCATGCAATTCTGTAAAGAATTCAATGCAAAGACAGAAAAGCAAGCAGGTCTTATTATACCTGTTGTGTGCACAATCTATGCTGATAGATCATTTAGCTTCGTATTAAAGACACCACCAGCATCAGTATTGTTAAAGAAGGCTGCTGGAATTGAAAGCGGTTCACCTGTTCCAAATAAGCAAAAGGTTGGAAAGGTAACTATGGCTAAGGTTAGAGAAATAGCTGAACTTAAGATGCCTGACTTAAATGCAGCATCATTAGAAGCAGCTATTAGCATGATTAAAGGAACAGCAAGAAGTATGGGTATTGAAATCGTAGAATAATTCACGCTAAGGCGTGGGAGGTAAAAACCGTTAAAACCACGAGGAGGGATAGAAATGAAAAGAGGTAAGAACTATTTAGAAGCTGCAAAGCTTGTAGATAGAAATACGCTTTACTCACCAAAAGAAGCTTTAGATCTTGCTGTAAAAACAGCGAGAGCGAAATTCGATGAAACAATAGAAGTTCACGTAAGACTTGGTGTTGACCCAAGACACGCTGATCAACAAGTTAGAGGAGCAGTTGTTTTACCACATGGAACTGGTAAGACTGTAAGAGTGCTTGTATTTGCTAAGGGAGAAAAGGCAAAGGAAGCAGAAGCTGCAGGCGCAGATTATGTAGGTGCAGAAGAACTTGTTGATAAGATTCAAAAGGAAAATTGGTTTGACTATGATGTAGTTGTTGCTACTCCAGATATGATGGGTGTAGTAGGTAGACTTGGTAAAATCCTTGGACCAAAGGGATTAATGCCAAACCCAAAATCAGGAACAGTTACATTTGATGTTGCAAAGGCAATTGCTGAAATAAAGGCTGGTAAGGTTGAATATAGAGTTGATAAAACAGCAATTATCCACGTTCCAATCGGAAAGAAGTCCTTTGGTGTAGAAAAGCTTGCTGACAACTTCCATACTTTAATGGAAGCAATAATAAAGGCAAAACCAGCTGCAGCAAAGGGACAATATATAAAGAGCGTTGTTGTTTCAAGCACGATGGGACCTGGAATTAAGATAAATCCTGTAAAAGTTTTAGAATAATATTGACATCATCGATAAATGATGTTAAACTATAAATGTTGTGTTCTGAATAAGGAAACAAACCGTAGACAGTAGGTGCCTTTGGCGTAACGGGGCTTCCCAACCTACCGAGGTTTTAGATAGGATATTTAGGCCTCTCTATGTCTACGGAGAGGCCTTTTGTATTTCAAAAGGCCTCACAAATAAAGGGCAAGGAGGTGCACAAAGTGGGCAACAGAGAAATTAAAGAAGCAAAAGTAAAAGAGCTAGTTGAAAAGTTTCAAAGAGCTCAAGCTATTATTTTGACATCATATAAGGGAATTACAGTTGCAGAGGATACTGAGCTTCGTAGAAAGATGAGGGAAGCTGGCGTTGAATACAAGGTAGTTAAGAACACATTAACTTTAAGAGCAGCAAAGGAAGTTGGTTTTGAAGGTTTAGACAGCTACCTTGAAGGACCAGTTGCTCTTGCAATCAGCTATGATGATCCAACAGCACCAGCAAGATTGCTTGCGGAATTTGCAGAAAACCACAAGGCAATCGAACTTAAGGCAGGTATCGTTCAAGGACAACTATTCGATACTGCTAAGGTTAAGGAACTTTCAAAGATACCACCAAGAGAAGTTCTACTTGCAAAATTCCTTGGAAGTATCAAATCACCAGTTGCGAAGTTTGTTTATGTGCTTGATGCTATTAGAAAGCAAAAAGAAGAAGCTAATGCATAATTAATAAAATTCTATGGAGGTGTATGTAAAATGACAATACAAGAAATTATTCAAGCTATAAAAAATATGACTGTTCTTGAATTAAATGAATTAGTAAAGGCATGCGAAGAAGAATTTGGTGTTAGCGCTGCAGCTCCAGTTGCAGTAGCAGGTGCAGCAGCAGGTGCAGCAGCTCCAGCAGCTGAAGAAAAGACTGAATTCGATGTAATCCTTGCAAATGCAGGTGCTGAAAAGGTTAAGGTTATCAAGGTTGTAAGAGAAATCACAGGACTTGGATTAAAGGAAGCAAAGGACCTTGTAGATGGTGCACCAAAGACATTAAAGGAAGGCGTAAGCAAGGAAGAAGCAGAACAAATCAAGGCAAAGCTTGCTGAAGTTGGAGCAACAGTTGAAATTAAGTAATTGAGCTAAAATGATAAGCGCTGGATTAATCCAGCGCTTTATATTTTTTGTATAAATTTATTACTATTTCCTTGACAGCCTAATGATGTTATGATAATATATTAAAATGCATGAATAATGGGATATTATTGTTTTTTTGGGCAACATCTAATTTGACTTGTATAATTTGTATACATTGTGTAAAAAATATTAAAATAGAGTTTTATCGTCGTTGGATTTATTTTAAGTAAGGGGTGAGATTTAATGGTACATCCTGTTAAAGTGGGCAGAAGAACCCGAATGAGCTTTTCAAAGATCAAAGAAGTAATCGACATGCCACTTCTCATCGAGGTGCAACTCAATTCCTACAAATGGTTTTTAGAGGAAGGACTAAAAGAAGTTTTCGAAGATGTCAACCCGATTACTGACTATACGGGGAACCTAGTCCTTGAGTTTATTGACTATAGATTGGACTATGACAATATTAAGTATTCCGTTGAAGAATGCAAAGAAAGGGATGCTACATACGCTGCACCATTAAAAGTAAAGGTAAGATTAGTTAATAAGGAAACAGGGGAAGTTAAGGATCAGGAAGTTTATATGGGAGATTTCCCATTAATGACTGAACAGGGGACATTTGTAATTAATGGAGCAGAAAGAGTTATTGTAAGTCAGCTCGTAAGGTCACCTGGGGTATATTATGCTGAAGCTATTGACAGATCTGGTAAAAAACTTTACTCATCTACGGTAATTCCCAATAGAGGTGCTTGGATAGAATACGAAACAGATTCTAACGATATACTATACGTTAGATTAGATAGAACAAGAAAGCTACCTCTTACAGTGTTTATAAGGTCATTAATGGAAAGTGGTTCAGACCATGAAATAATAAATTACTTTGGCGAAGAAGAACATCTAAGGGCAACAATAGAGAAGGACAGCACAAAGACAAAGGAAGAAGCCTTATTAGAAATTTATAAAAGATTAAGACCAGGCGAACCACCAACTGTTGAAAGTGCAAAGGCTCTTTTGGATTCTCTTTTCTTTGATCCAAAGAGATATGATTTATCAAAGGTTGGTAGATATAAGTTTAATAAAAAACTTTCTCTTGCAAACAGAATTGTAAATCAAGTAGCTGCACATACCATTGCTCACCCTCTTACTGGTGAAATATTAATCGAAGAAGGAAAAAGAATAGACAGGGAGATAGCTCAAAAGATTCAACACAGCGGTGTAAATGTTGTTGAAGTATTAATTGAAGGCAAACCAGTAAGAGTCATAGGAAACAACTTTGTTGATATTACAAAGCTTGGATTACCATATGATTTTAGTGACCTTAACATTAAGGAATTAGTTCATTTCCCAACTCTTAAGGAAATTATCGATGAATTTGATAATGAAGATGACATAAAGGATGCAATAAGACAAAGAATAAATCAGCTTATTCCAAAGCATATTATTAAAGACGATATATTTGCATCAATTAATTATTGCTTAAATCTATCCTATGGAATAGGCTATGTTGACGATATAGATCATCTTGGCAATAGAAGATTAAGATCTGTTGGGGAGCTTTTACAAAACCAATTCAGAATAGGGCTTTCCAGAATGGAAAGGGTAATAAAAGAAAGAATGACAATACAGGATCTTGATGCTGTTACACCACAGCAGCTTATCAATACAAGACCTGTAGTTGCTGCGATTAAGGAATTCTTTGGTTCGTCACAGCTTTCACAATTTATGGATCAGACAAACCCGCTTTCAGAATTAACTCACAAAAGACGTCTTTCTGCATTAGGTCCTGGCGGTCTTTCTAGGGAAAGAGCAGGCTTTGAAGTAAGAGACGTTCACCACTCCCATTATGGTAGAATGTGTCCTATAGAAACACCAGAAGGACCAAATATAGGTCTTATAAACTCACTTGCAACATACGCAAGGGTTAATGAATATGGCTTTATAGAAGCTCCATATAGAATTGTTGATAAGGAAGCAGGAAGAGTTACAGATAAAGTTGTATATTTAACTGCTGATGAGGAAGACCAATATATTATCGCTCAGGCTAATGAGCCTCTTGATGAAGAAGGAAGATTTATAGATAAGAGGGTTACAGCAAGAGCAAAGAAGGAAATAGTAGTAGTTTCACCACATGATGTTGACCTTATGGACGTTTCACCAAAGCAGGTTGTATCTGTTGCTACTGCTATGATCCCGTTCCTTGAAAACGATGACGCAAACAGAGCGTTGATGGGGTCTAACATGCAGCGTCAGGCAGTTCCGCTAATTAGAACTGAGGCACCAATAGTTGGAACAGGAATAGAATATAAAGCTGCAAAGGATTCGGGAATTATACCGCTTGCAAAATCTGATGGAACAGTTGTGAAAGTTACTGCTGATATGATTCAAATTAAAAGGGACGAAGATGGTAAAATAGAAACATATAAGCTATTGAAATTTAAAAGATCCAACCAAGGAACTTGCATAAATCAAAGGCCGATAGTAAGCGAAGGCGATAGAGTAAAGGCAGGCGACATTATAGCAGACGGTCCATCTATTGACCAAGGTGAAATAGCCCTTGGAAAGAATATACTAATAGGATTTATGACTTGGGAAGGATATAACTATGAGGACGCAATACTTATTTCAGAAGAACTGGTTATGAACGATGTCTTTACATCTATACACATAGAAGAATACGAGTGTGAAGCAAGGGATACTAAGCTTGGACCTGAAGAAATTACAAGGGATATACCAAATGTTGGCGAAGATGCATTAAGGGATCTTGATGAAAGAGGAATAATAAGAATAGGTGCTGAAGTAAGATCCGGCGATATATTAGTAGGTAAGGTAACTCCAAAGGGAGAAACAGAACTTACAGCAGAAGAAAGGCTCTTAAGGGCAATATTTGGTGAAAAGGCAAGGGAAGTTAGAGATACATCCCTTAGAGTTCCTCATGGTGAAGCAGGCATAATAGTTGATGTAAAAATATTTACAAGGGAAAATGGAGATGAGCTTCCACCAGGGGTAAATGAGCTAGTTAGAGTATATATCGCTCAAAAGAGAAAGATTTCTGTTGGTGACAAGATGGCGGGACGCCACGGTAACAAGGGTGTTATTTCAAGAGTTCTTCCTGTTGAAGATATGCCATACCTACCAGATGGAACACCGCTTCAAATAGTTCTTAATCCTCTTGGCGTTCCATCACGTATGAATATCGGTCAGGTTCTTGAGGTTCACCTTGGAAGAGCAGCCAAGAAATTAGGATGGCATGTTGCAACACCGGTATTCGATGGTGCAACCGAAGAGGATATTCAGGAATGCTTAATTAAAGCAGGATATGACCCGGATGGAAAGACAGTTCTTTATGATGGAAGAACTGGAGAACCTTTTGATAATAGAGTAACTGTTGGTTATATGTATATGCTAAAGCTTGCTCACCTTGTAGACGATAAGATACACGCACGTTCAACAGGTCCATACTCACTAGTTACCCAACAGCCACTTGGTGGTAAGGCACAATTCGGTGGTCAAAGATTTGGTGAGATGGAAGTTTGGGCAATAGAAGCATATGGTGCAGCTCATACCCTACAAGAGATATTAACAGTTAAGTCTGACGACGTTGTAGGACGTGTTAAGACTTATGAAGCTATAGTTAAGGGAGAAAACATACCAGAACCGGGAGTTCCAGAATCATTTAAGGTTCTTATTAAAGAACTTCAATCACTATGTCTTGATGTCAAGGTTCTTGGTGAAGATAAACAAGAAGTTGCTATTAAAGAGGATATAGACTACGATGAAGAATATGATGAATTACAAAATACAATGGAAATTAGAGACGACGTAGCACTAACGCCTATGACCACAACAGAGGATGTAGATGATTACAGCGAAGAAGGATATAATGAAGATGATGATATAGGATTTGATGAATTTATTGATGAAAGTATAGTAGATTTTGAATCAATAGATGACGATTTAAATTTTGACGACGAAGAATAAAATGAAGGGAGGCTGTCCCCTTGTTCGAGTTAAACAATTTTGACTCAATTCAAATTGGTCTTGCTTCTCCAGAAAAGATTAGGGAATGGTCAAAAGGAGAGGTAAAAAAGCCGGAAACTATTAACTACAGAACATTAAAACCTGAAAAGGATGGTCTTTTCTGTGAAAGGATTTTCGGACCTGTTAAGGACTGGGAATGCCATTGTGGAAAGTATAAAAGAGTAAGATACAAAGGAATTGTTTGTGACAGGTGTGGAGTTGAAGTTACTAAATCAAAGGTTAGACGTGAGAGAATGGGGCACATAGAGCTTGCTGCCCCTGTATCCCACATCTGGTATTTTAAGGGGATACCATCAAGAATGGGACTTATACTTGATATGTCCCCGAGATCCTTAGAAAAGGTTCTTTACTTTGCTTCGTATATAGTTATCGATCCAGGTGATACTGGCCTTGTTAAAAAACAACTTCTAACAGAAAAGGAATACAGAGAAGCAATAGAAAAGTATGGTGAAGGTTCCTTTAGAGCTGGAATGGGAGCTGAAGCCATTAAGGAACTTCTTCAGGAGATCGATCTTGATGCCCTCTCAAAGGAACTTAAGGCGGAACTTGAAAACAGCACAGGGCAAAAGAAGGTTAGAATAATAAGAAGACTTGAAGTTGTTGAAGCCTTTAGAAAATCAGGTAATAGACCAGAATGGATGATATTGGAAGTTTTACCTGTTATACCACCGGATTTAAGACCGATGGTTCAGCTTGATGGTGGCAGATTTGCAACTTCAGACCTTAACGACCTTTATAGAAGGGTTATAAATAGAAACAATAGATTAAAAAGGCTTTTAGATCTTGGAGCACCAGATATAATAGTAAGAAATGAAAAGAGAATGCTTCAAGAGGCTGTTGATGCACTAATTGACAATGGAAGAAGAGGTAGACCAGTAACGGGTCCTGGAAATAGACCATTAAAATCCCTTTCAGATATGTTAAAGGGTAAACAGGGAAGATTCCGTCAAAACCTTCTTGGAAAGCGTGTTGACTATTCTGGACGTTCTGTTATAGTAGTTGGTCCTGAACTTAAAATGTTCCAATGCGGTCTTCCAAAGGAAATGGCTCTTGAATTATTCAAGCCATTTGTAATGAAAAGACTCGTAGAAAAAGGAATAGCACATAATATAAAGAATGCTAAAAAAATGGTAGAAAGAGTTAATAACCAGGTTTGGGATATACTTGAGGAAGTTATATTAGACCATCCGGTATTACTAAACCGTGCTCCAACCCTTCACAGACTAGGTATTCAAGCCTTCCAGCCTGTTCTTGTTGAAGGTAGAGCTATAAAGCTTCACCCACTTGTATGTACAGCATACAATGCAGACTTCGACGGTGACCAGATGGCGGTTCACGTTCCACTTTCTGTTGAGGCACAGGCAGAAGCAAGGTTCTTAATGCTTGCAGCCCATAATATATTAAAGCCATCTGATGGAAAGCCTGTTACAGTGCCAACCCAGGACATGGTTTTAGGTTCCTACTATTTAACAATAGAAAAGGAAGGAGAACTTGGAGAAGGAAAATACTTCTCATCACCAGAGGAAGCATTGCTTGCTTACCAGCTAAAGGAAGTTGGATTGCATGCAAGGATAAATGTAAGAGTTACTAAGGAAATTAATGGGCAAAAGGTTTCAAAGATCGTCCAAACTACACCTGGTAAGATTATATTCAACGAAGCAGTTCCACAGGATCTAGGATTTGTTGACAGAAATGATCCAGATAAGGTATGCGATTATGAAATAGATTTCTTAGTTGATAAAAAGGCGTTAAGTAAGATTGTTGAGAGGGTATATAAAAAGCACGGACCAACAAAGACTGCTATAACTCTTGATAAGATAAAAGCGTTAGGATTCCACTTCTCAACAATAGGTGCCATTACGATATCAGTATCAGACATGATTATTCCAGAAGCTAAGGCAAAATTACTTGCTGAAGCTGATGCTGAAGTTGACAACATTCAAAGACTATTCAGAAGAGGATTTATATCAGAAGAGGAAAGATATCAAAAGGTTATTGATACTTGGACAAAGACAACAGAAAACGTAACAAATGCCCTTATGAATAATCTTGATAAATTCAATCCAATATTCATGATGGCAAACTCCGGAGCGAGAGGTTCAAAGAACCAGATAAGACAGCTTTGTGGTATGAGAGGTCTTATGGCTAACCCATCAGGTAAGATTATAGAATTGCCAATTAGATCATCCTTCCGCGAAGGCCTTAACGTTTTGGAATTCTTTATATCAACCCACGGTGCAAGAAAAGGTCTTGCGGATACAGCGCTAAGAACAGCTGACTCAGGATATTTAACAAGAAGACTTGTTGACGTATCTCAGGATACAGTAGTAAGAGAAGAAGATTGTGGAACAACAGAAGGCTTTTATGTAGAAGAAGTAAGGGATGGAAATGAAGTAATCGAAACTTTAAAGGATAGACTAATAGGTAGATATACAGCAGAAGATATTATTCATCCTGAAACAGGAGAAGTTATCGTAAAGAGAAACGAATATATTACTGATGATGTATACTCAAAGATTGAAAAAGCTGGCATAACAAGAGTTAAGATAAGAAGCGTGTTTACATGTAAGACGAGATATGGAGTTTGTGCAAAGTGCTATGGTATGAACATGGCAACTGGTGAAAGAGTAAACATAGGTGAGGCTGTAGGTATTATCGCAGCACAATCTATCGGTGAACCAGGAACTCAGCTTACAATGAGAACCTTCCATACTGGTGGTGTTGCTGGTGCCGACATCACACAAGGTCTTCCAAGAGTTGAAGAGCTCTTTGAAGCAAGAAAACCAAAGGGACTTGCAATTATTAGCGAAAAAGGTGGAGTTGTTAAAGTTACAGAAGATAGAAAGAGAAAGATTGTAACTATAATCTCTGATGACGGAGAGGAAAAGGTTTATCCAATTCCTTATGGATCAAGACTCAAAGTTTATGATGGCCAAAGAATTGAAGCAGGTGAAGTGTTAACAGAAGGTTCTGTAAATCCACATGACCTTCTAAGAATAAAGGGAGAAGATGCTGTAAGATCTTACCTTCTTGCTGAGGTTCAAAAGGTTTACAGATTGCAGGGTGTTGATATAAACGATAAGCATCTTGAAATCATAATAAGACAAATGCTAAGAAAGGTTAAGATAGAAGACTCTGGAGATACAGATATGCTTCCAGGAAGCCTTATAGATAAGTTTGAATTTGATGAAGAAAATGAAAAGGCAATCAAGATGGGCTTAAGACCAGCAGTTGGAAGAACAACGCTGCTTGGTATAACAAAGGCAGCCCTTGCAACAGATTCCTTCCTTTCAGCAGCATCCTTCCAAGAAACTACACGAGTTCTTACAGATGCGGCAATCAAGGGTAAGATTGACCCACTTGTTGGATTGAAGGAAAATGTTATAATAGGTAAGTTAATACCTGCAGGAACAGGTATGGTAAGATACAGAAGCATAGAAATTTCACCTGAGGAAGATGCGGAATAATTTAAGGGGGGCCTACCCCCTTAAATAAAATTTTACTAGTATTGACAATGATATATTAAAATGTTAAAATTGATTTTGTGTGTTTTATGATTTCCTCAATGAAGGTGAAAGTAGAACTTTCACAAGGAGGGGGATTAGCATGATTGCAAAACTTACAGGCAAAAAAGTTGTTGGCGCAAAGCAAACTGCAAAGGCAATAAAAAGCGGCCAAGCAAAAATTGTTTACATCGCTGAGGATGCAGAAGCAAAGGTCACAGCACCTATATTAGAGCTTTGTAAACAAAACAACGTTGAGGTCGTTTTTGTTGAGACAATGAAAAAATTAGGAATGCTTTGCGGCATAGATGTAGGAGCAGCTACAGCATGTATTTTAAGTGAGTGATAAAGCATTATTTGCTTTATTATAGATGTGTCATTTTGGAAGGAGGTGCGCACAAATGCCAACAATGAACCAGCTTGTTAGAAAGGGTAGAGAAAAGGTTCAATACAAGTCAAAGTCACCAGCATTAAAGGGATGTCCACAAAAGAGAGGAGTTTGCACAGTTGTTAAGACTATGACTCCTAAGAAGCCAAACTCAGCGTTAAGAAAGATCGCAAGAGTAAGGCTAACAAATGGAATTGAAGTTACAGCTTACATCCCAGGTGAAGGCCACAACCTACAAGAACACAGTGTTGTTCTTATAAGAGGTGGAAGAGTTAAGGACCTCCCAGGTGTTAGATATCACATCATAAGAGGTGCCCTTGACGCTGCTGGTGTTGCTAACAGAAAGCAACAAAGATCAAAATACGGTACTAAGAGACCAAAGAAGTAATGCTTTAATGGTGCTGTGTGCAATATAAACTCCTTCGGGTTTAAATAGATTGCATGGAGCACTTTACGGCAAATGCCGAGTACCGATGAACTTAAATTTAATGTTAAGGAGGGAAGGAAAGTGCCAAGAAAGGGTAATGTTCCAAAGAGAGATGTTCTTCCTGATCCAATATACAACAGCAAAGTTGTCACAAAGCTTATTAACAAAGTAATGTGGGACGGGAAGAAAGGTGTTGCACAAAAGGTTGTTTATGGTGCATTCGATATAATTAGAGAAAAAACTGGAAAGGACCCACTTGAAGTTTTTGAAGCTGCAATGAACAATGTAATGCCAGTTCTTGAAGTTAAGGCAAGAAGAATTGGTGGGGCAACATACCAAGTTCCAGTTGAAGTTAGACCAGACAGAAGACAAACTCTCGGTATCAGATGGATCGTTGAAGCAGCAAGAAATAGAGGAGATAGATACATGAGAGTTAAGCTTGCAAACGAAATATTAGATGCAGCTAACAATACAGGTGCAGCAGTTAAGAAGAAAGAAGATACTCATAAGATGGCTGAAGCTAACAGAGCATTCGCTCATTATAGATGGTAATTTATACTCCCCTAAATGTGCATAACATTTAGGGGTATAGTATTAATTAACATTTAAGTAAAATTTATGTTAAATTAGAGAAATGTTTGCAGAAAGAAAGGAGGAATATTTGTGCCAAGAACGTTCCCTTTAGAGAAGGTAAGAAACATAGGTATAATGGCACATATCGACGCCGGTAAAACAACTACAACAGAGCGTATTTTGTTCTACACTGGTAGAACACATAAACTTGGCGAAGTTCATGAAGGCGCTGCTACAATGGACTGGATGGTTCAAGAACAAGAAAGAGGTATAACAATAACATCAGCAGCAACAACATGCCAATGGAAGGGTCATGTAATAAACATAATAGACACACCTGGTCACGTAGACTTTACAGTAGAAGTTGAAAGATCATTAAGAGTTCTTGACGGTGCTGTTGCGGTATTCTGTGCAAAGGGTGGTGTTGAACCACAGTCTGAAACTGTTTGGAGACAGGCAGATAAATACGGAGTTCCAAGAATAGCATATGTTAACAAGATGGATATAATGGGAGCTGACTTTTTCAACGTTATTCAAATGATGAAGGATAGATTAGGAACAAAGCCAGTTGCAATACAGCTTCCAATAGGAAAAGAAGATACCTTTAAAGGTGTTATTGACCTTATAAAGAATGAAGCAATAATCTATGTAGATGACCTTGGAACACAAGCTGAAGAAACTGAAGTTCCAGAAGATATGAAGGATATTGTTGAAGAATATAGAACACATCTTATTGAAGCAGTTGCTGAAACTGATGAAGAACTAATGATGAAGTATCTTGAAGGAGAAGAGTTCACTGAAGAAGAAATAAAAGCTGCTTTAAGAAAGGCAACAATAAGTGGAGAACTTGTTCCTGTAGTTTGCGGTTCTTCATACAAGAACAAAGGTGTTCAGTTACTTCTTGATGCGGTTGTTGAATACCTTCCATCACCTGTTGACATTCCATCAGTTAAGGGTATAAACCCAGATACAGGTGAAGAAGATGAAAGACATGCAAGCGATGATGAGCCACTTTCAGCTCTTGCTTTTAAGATAATGGCTGACCCATTTGTTGGAAAGCTTGCCTTCGTTAGAGTATACTCAGGTGTTCTTACAGCAGGAACATATGTATTAAATTCAACAAAGGGCAAGAAGGAGAGAATAGGAAGACTTGTTAAGATGCATGCAAACCACAGAGAAGATGTTGAAGAAATCAGAGCAGGAGACATTGGGGCATGCGTTGGTCTTAAGGAAGTAATAACTGGGGATACACTCTGCGATCCAGATAAGCCAATTATCCTTGAAAAGATGGAATTCCCAGAACCAGTTATTTCTGTTGCGATCGAACCAAAGACAAAGGCTGGCCAAGAAAAGATGGCACTTGCATTACAAAAACTTGCAGAAGAAGACCCATCCTTCAGAACATATACTGATCAAGAAACAGGACAGACAATCATTGCAGGTATGGGTGAATTGCACCTTGAAATTATCGTAGACAGACTTCAAAGAGAATTCAAGGTAGAATGCAACGTTGGTAAGCCACAAGTTGCTTACAAAGAAACTGTTAGAAAAGCTGTTAAGGCTGAAGGTAAGTTCGTAAGACAATCAGGTGGTAGAGGACAATACGGTCACTGCTGGATTGAACTTATTCCACAAGAAAGAGGAAAGGGATACGAATTTGTTAACAACATTGTTGGTGGTGTAATACCAAAAGAATATATACCAGCAATAGACAACGGTATCCAAGAAGCTATGTTATCAGGTGTAGTTGCAGGATATCCAGTAATAGACGTTAAGGTAATTCTATTTGATGGTTCATACCATGAAGTTGACTCCTCAGAAATGGCATTCAAGATTGCAGGTTCTATGGCCTTCAAGAATGCAATGCAAAAGGCGGACCCAGTGCTTCTTGAACCAATAATGAAGGTTGAAGTTGTTGTTCCAGAAGAATACATGGGAGACGTTATAGGGGACATCAACTCAAGAAGAGGAAGAATCGAAGGTATGGAACCAAGAGGTGGAGCTCAAGTTATAAGAGCATATGTTCCACTTGCAGAAATGTTCGGTTATGCAACTACATTAAGATCAAGAACACAAGGTAGAGGAACTTACGTAATGCAATTTGACCATTATGAAGAAGTTCCAGCAAGTATTCAAGCTCAAATTGTTGGGGCTAAAGCAAAGAATGAATAAGGAGGTAATCTAAATGGCAAAGGCGCATTTTGAGAGAACCAAGCCACACGTAAACATAGGGACAATAGGACACGTTGACCATGGTAAGACAACATTAACAGCAGCGATAACATTTGTATTATCAAAGTATGGTAGAGCACAAGCAACAAGATACGACGAAATAGATAAGGCACCAGAAGAAAAGGAAAGAGGAATAACAATCAACACAGCACACGTTGAATACGAAACAGAAACAAGACACTATGCACACGTTGACTGTCCAGGTCACGCTGACTACGTAAAGAACATGATTACAGGTGCAGCGCAAATGGACGGAGCGATCTTAGTTGTAAGTGCAGCAGACGGTCCAATGCCACAGACAAGAGAACACATACTACTTGCAAGACAGGTAGGCGTTCCATACATTGTAGTATTCCTAAACAAGGCAGACATGGTAGACGATCCAGAACTTATCGACCTTGTTGAAATGGAAATCAGAGACCTATTAAATCAATATGAATTCCCAGGAGATGACACACCAATCGTAGTAGGATCAGCATTAAAGGCACTTGAATGCGGATGCGGAAGCAGAGACTGTGAATGGTGTGGAAAGATACTTAAGCTAATGGATACAGTAGACAGCTACATTCCAACACCACAAAGAGATAAGGATAAGCCATTCTTAATGCCAGTGGAAGACGTATTTACAATCACAGGAAGAGGAACAGTTGCGACAGGAAGAGTAGAAAGAGGAGTATTGAAGGTAGGAGACGAAGTAGAAATCGTAGGATTAACAGATGAAAAGAAGAAGACAGTAGTAACAGGAGTAGAAATGTTCAGAAAGGTTCTTGACATGGCAGAAGCAGGAGACAACATAGGAGCGCTATTAAGAGGAGTAAACAGAGACGAAATTGAAAGAGGTCAAGTTCTTGCGAAGCCAGGTTCAGTAAACCCACACAAGAAGTTTGAAGGTCAAGTATACGTATTAAAGAAGGAAGAAGGAGGAAGACATACTCCATTCTTTAACGGATACAGACCACAATTCTACTTCAGAACAACAGACGTAACAGGAACAATCAAGTTACCAGAAGGAGTAGAAATGTGCATGCCAGGCGACCACATCAACATGGAAGTTGAACTTATAACACCAATCGCGATGGAAGAAGGACTAAGATTCGCCATCAGAGAAGGTGGAAGAACAGTAGGCGCTGGCGTTGTTGCTAAGATTTTTGAATAATTTATATGAGGTTATCCGTTTGGATAACCTCATAATATATCTTTATAAAAATTTTTAGGGGCTACCCCTAATTTTTATGGATTTTTTAAATAAAAAATATCTATAAAGGTCTTGTCAATTTTAAAATAATATTGTAAAATATAAGAGTTGTAATACGAAAATATGCGATGAAGCAAGAGGTTGCCGGACTTCGGGGAATTCTTGCTGAGTATGTCTGATCAAAGAATCGGGCGACAAAGGTAGTTAAGTGTGGACAAAACAATGATACACCCGGATGTGTGTGTTAAGCTACCGTTGTCGTGCGTGAAAAAACAAAGCGTGCGATGAAAAGGAGGGTAAGAAAATGGCAAAACAAAAAATCAGAATTAAGCTTAAGGCTTTCGACCATAATCTACTAGATTCATCAGCTCAAAAGATAGTAGAAACAGCAAAGAAAACTGGAGCTTCAGTATCAGGACCAGTTCCACTTCCAACTGAAAAGGATGTTATCACAATATTAAGAGCGGTTCATAAGTATAAGGACTCAAGAGAACAGTTCGAAATAAGAACTCACAAGAGACTTATCGACATATTGAACCCAACTCAAAAAACTGTTGATGCTCTTATGAGATTGGATTTACCAGCTGGTGTTGATATTGAAATTAAGCTCTAATATTATGAATGCTTTAAGCATTCCGCTAATATTTAAGGAGGTGCCAAGATGAAAAAAGCAATATTAGGAAGAAAATTAGGAATGACTCAAATATTTACAGAAGATGGTAAGGTTGTTCCAGTAACAGTAATTCAAGCAGGTCCATGCGTTGTAGTTCAAAAGAAGACAGTTGAAACAGATGGATACAATGCTATTCAAGTTGGTTTTGAAGATATAAGAGAAAAGCTTGTAAATAAGCCAGAAAAAGGACACTTTGCTAAGGCAAATATAGCTCCAAAGAGATTCTTAAAAGAATTAAGACTTGAAGATGTTAGTGCTTATGAAGTAGGAAGCGAAATCAAGGTTGATATATTTGCTGAGGGAGAAAAGGTTGACGTAACTGGAACTTCTAAGGGAAAAGGATTCCAAGGCGTTATAAAGAGATGGAACGCAAACAGAGGACCAATGTCCCACGGTTCAAAGTATCATAGAAGGGTCGGTTCAATGGGTGCTTCATCATTCCCATCAAGAACTTTCAAAGGTAAGAAGATGCCAGGACATATGGGAGCAGAAAAGTCAACAATATTAAATCTTGAAGTTGTAAAGGTTGACCCAGAAAAGAATGTAATCCTTGTAAAGGGTGCTGTTCCAGGTCCAAAGAAGGGTCTTGTAATAATTAGAGATTCTGTTAAGGCAGTTAAGAAGGCATAACACAGAGGAAAGGAGGATGTAGGATGCCTAAGGTAGATTTATTTAATATGAATGCTGAAAAAGTTGGTGAAATCGAGCTTTCTGATGCAGTATTTGGCGCTCCAATAAACAAAGAGGCAATGCATCAGGTAGTTGTAAATATCCTTGCAAATAGAAGACAAGGAACTCAATCAGCATTAACAAGAGCAGAAGTTTCTGGTGGTGGAAAGAAACCATGGAGACAAAAGGGAACAGGTAGAGCTAGACATGGTTCTATCAGATCACCACAATGGAGACACGGTGGTATTGTATTTGCACCAAAGCCAAGAGATTACAGCTATACATTACCAAAGAAGCTTAAGAGGGTTGCATTAAAGTCAGCGCTTTCTTCAAAGGTTGCTGAAAATCAAATTATTGTTCTTGATAAATTAACATTAGATGCTCCAAAAACTAAGACAATAGCTGAAATGTTAAAGAAGTTTAATGCCAACAAGACATTAATAGTTGTTAAGGAATCAGATGAAGTTATCTACAAGTCAGTTAGAAACATTGAAAATGCACATGTTATTCCTGTTAACAACTTAAACGTTTATGATATATTAAAGTATGACAAGTTTATAGTTACTCAGGATGCTGCAAGATTGATTGAGGAGGTGTATGCATAATGAAGCTTACAAATTATGATATTATCATAAGACCAATAATAACTGAAAAATCAATGAATCAAATGGCTTTAAGACAATACACTTTCCTCGTGCATCCTGATGCGAACAAGTCAATGATAAAGGATGCTATTGAACAAATTTTTGGTGTTAAGGTTGAATCAGTTAAGACAATTAACTACCAAGGAAAGAAAAAGAGAGTAGGATTTAATTTTGGAAAGAGACCAGATTACAAGAAGGCAATTGTTAAGCTTACAGCAGACAGCAAGGGAATAGAATTCTTTGAAGGATTTGGTGCTTAATAAGATATAAAATAAAGCGTTATTGGCTAAAGGCCAGATAAGCGAGACGAAGGAGGGAAAGAAATGGGAATCAAAGTATATAAGCCAACTTCTCCAGGTAGAAGAAATATGTCAGTTCTTGACTATTCAGAGATAACTAAAAAGGAACCTGAGAAGTCATTGGTTATAACTTTAAAGAAGAATTCAGGAAGGAATAACCAAGGTAGAATTACTGTTCGTCACAGAGGTGGCGGATATAAGATAAAATACAGAATTATCGACTTTAAGAGAAATAAGGACAATATCCCAGCTAAAGTTACTGCAATAGAATACGATCCAAATAGATCAGCATTCATAGCACTTTTAGCTTATGCAGATGGAGAAAAAAGATACATCATCGCTCCAAACGAATTAAAGGTTGGAGACGTTGTAATGTCTGGTGAAAATGTTGATATTAAAGTAGGTAATGCACTACCATTAAGAAATATTCCGGTTGGTACTTTCATTCATAATATTGAATTATATCCTGGAAAAGGTGGTCAGCTTGTTAGAGCTGCAGGTGGAACTGCACAGCTTCTTGCAAAAGAAGGAGATTACGCTCATGTAAGACTACCATCCGGAGAAATAAGACTTATAAGACTAGATTGTAGAGCTACAGTTGGTATCGTTGGTAACTTAAGCCATGAGCTTGTTAGAATTGGTAAAGCAGGAAGAAAGAGACACATGGGTATAAGACCAACTGTAAGAGGTTCTGCAATGAACCCAGTTGACCATCCACACGGTGGTGGTGAAGGTAAGGCTCCAATCGGTCATCCAGGACCACTTACTCCATGGGGTAAACCAACTCTTGGATATAAGACAAGAAAGAACAAGAAATACTCAGATAAATTCATTGTTAAGAGAAGAAAGTAATTTAAGGGAGCAGAAATATAAGGCGTGCCTTATATGCTCTGCTTCCTAAATAACCTAGAAGGGAGGAAACAAAGTTGGGTAGATCATTAAAAAAGGGACCTTTCTGTGATGATCATTTATTAAAGAAAATTGTTGAAATGAATAAAGCAGGTGAAAAGAAGGTTATAAAGACTTGGTCAAGAAGATCAACTATACTTCCACAAATGATAGGACATACAATTGCAGTTTATGACGGAAGAAAGCATGTTCCTGTTTATATAACAGAAGATATGATTGGACATAAGTTAGGTGAATTTGCACCAACAAGAACATTTAAAGGACATGACGATACAGAAAAGTCATCAAAGGTTAAGAAGTAATGAAGGGAGGGTGCTTCGATGGAGGCAAAAGTAGCTAAAGCCCATGCAAGATACGTTAGGATATCACCAAGAAAAGTTCAAGTTGTTATAGATCTTATAAGAGGTAAGAACGTTGGTGAAGCTTTATCAATCTTAAAGCTTACTCCAAGAGCAGCAGCACCAATAGTTGAGAAAGTTTTAAAATCGGCTATTGCAAACGCTGAAAATAATCACAACATGGATGTATCAAAGCTTTATATCGCAGAAATTTATGCAAATCAAGGACCAACACTAAAGAGATATCAGCCACATGCGCAAGGTAGAGCATTTGAGATAAAGAAAAGAACAAGCCACATAACAGTGGTATTAAAGGAAAGAGCATAACCGGAAGGAGGGTCATCGCGTGGGTCAAAAAGTAAATCCACATGGATTAAGAGTAGGTATAATAAAGGATTGGGATGCTAAATGGTATGCTGATGATAAGCATTTTGCTGATCTTCTAATTGAAGACAACAAAATAAGAAAGTTTATAAAAAATAAATACTATCAAGCAGGTATTTCAAGAATAGTAATTGAAAGAACTGCTAATAAAGTAAGAATCAACATCCACACAGCAAAGCCAGGTATAGTTATTGGTAAAGGTGGTCAAGGTGTTGAAGAATTAAAGGCACAAATCGAAAAGATGACAGGAAAGAACATCCTTATAAACATAGTTGAAATTAAGAATCCAGAAATAGATGCTCAGCTTGTTGCTGAAAATATAGCAGCACAAATCGAAAAGAGAGTTTCCTTCAGAAAGGCAATGAAGCAAGCTATATCAAGAGCAATGAGATTTGGAATAAAGGGTATCAAGACTGCTGTTTCAGGAAGACTTGGCGGTGCTGAAATGGCAAGAACTGAAGGATATCATGAAGGAACTATTCCACTTCAAACATTAAGAGCTGATATAGATTATGGATTTGCTGAAGCTCATACAACTTATGGTAAGATAGGTGTTAAAGTTTGGATATATAAAGGAGAAGTTCTTGGAAAGAAAAGACCACAGGTAACTGAGACAACAGAGGCTGCTAACGAATAATGGAATTGGGAAGGAGGAATTGGACATGTTAATGCCAAAAAGAGTTAAGCATCGTAAGGTTCAACGTGGAAGAATGAAGGGTAAGGCAACAAGAGGTAACACTCTTGCTTACGGCGATTACGGTTTGGTTGCTACTGAGCCAGGCTGGGTTACAAGCAACCAAATTGAAGCAGCGAGAATTGCAATCAACAGATATATTAAAAGAGGCGGAAAACTTTGGATAAAGATATTCCCAGATAAGCCAGTTACAAAGAAACCTGCTGAAACACGTATGGGTTCAGGTAAAGGTTCACCAGAATATTGGGTAGCAGTTGTTAAGCCAGGAAGAATCATGTTCGAGTTAAGTGGAGTTAGCGAAGAAGTAGCAAGAGAAGCGATGAGACTTGCATCACATAAACTTCCTGTTAAATCAAAGTTTGTAACAAAAAGTGACTTTGAGATGGGTGGTGAAGTAAATGAAGGCTAATGAATTAAAGGCAATGAGAGAAGCAACAGCTGAAGAAATTCAAAAGAGAATAATAGAGCTCAAGGCAGAACTTTTTAACTTAAGATTTCAACATGCTACTGGCCAACTTGAAAACCCAATGAGAATTAGAGAAGTTAAGAAATCAATTGCACAACTTAAGACAATAATGAGAGAGAAAGAACTTAAGGCTATGGGCAGATAATGAAGGGAGGTATAGCCTGTGGAAAGAGGACTAAGAAAGGTTAGAATAGGAAGAGTAGTTTCAGATAAAATGGATAAGACAATAGTTGTTGCTGTAGAAAAGCTTGTTCGTCACCCACTCTACGGCAAAACAGTAAAGAGAACTACTAAGTTTAAGGCTCATGATGAAAACAATGAAGCTAAGATCGGTGATATCGTTAAAATCATGGAAACAAGACCTCTTAGCAAGGAAAAGAGATGGAGACTTGTTGAAATAATCGAGAGAGCAAAATAATTTCTCTGAAAGGAGGTTTAATTTATGATACAACCACAAACAAGATTAAAGGTTGCTGACAACACTGGTGCTAAAGAACTTATGTGTATCAGAGTTCTTGGCGGTTCAAATAGAAGATATGCAAATATAGGAGATATAATAGTAGCTAGCGTTAAGAGTGCAACACCCGGAGGTGTTGTTAAAAAAGGAGACGTAGTTAAAGCAGTTATTGTAAGATCAGTTAAAGGTGTAAGAAGACCAGATGGAACTTATATAAGATTCGATGAAAACGCTGCAGTTATCATCAAGGAAGATAAGACTCCAAGAGGAACAAGAATTTTCGGACCTGTAGCAAGAGAACTAAGAGAAAAAGAATTTACTAAGATTCTTTCACTTGCACCAGAGGTATTATAAAGGGAGGTGGCCTAAATGCCTAAGGTTCATGTTAAAAGAGGAGATACAGTTCTAGTAATCTCTGGTAAGGATAAAGGAAAAAAAGGTGAAGTTTTAAAGGTATTCCCAGAAAAGAATAGAGTAATCGTTAAGGGAGTTAATATAGTTTCAAAGCATGTAAGACCTAATATGGCAAATAGACAAGGTGGAATAATAAAGCAAGAAGCACCAATACATGCTTCAAATGTTATGCTTTACTGCACAAAGTGCAATAAACCAACAAGAATTGCACATAAATTCTTAGAAGATGGATCAAAGGTTAGAGTTTGCAAACACTGCAACGAGACATTCTAAACCTTGAAAGGAGGTTAACTAAATGGTTCCAAGACTAAAGGAAAAGTATGAAAAAGAAGTTGTTCCAGCTTTACGTGAAAAGTTTGGATACAAGAGCATAATGGAAGTTCCAAGACTTGAAAAAGTCGTTATAAATATGGGAGTTGGCGATGCAAAGGATAATCCAAAGCTTTTAGAAGCAGCGGTAAATGATTTAACAACAATTGCAGGACAAAAGGCAGTTGTTACAAGAGCTAAAAAGTCAGTTTCAAACTTCAAGATTAGAGAAGGAATGCCAATAGGATGCAAAGTTACATTAAGAGGAACAAGAATGTATGAGTTTGTTGATAAGTTAATTAACGTTGCACTTCCAAGAGTTAGAGACTTCAAGGGAGTTTCAAATAAGGCATTCGATGGTAGAGGAAACTATGCACTTGGCATAAAGGAACAATTGATATTCCCAGAAATTGAATATGATAAGGTAGAAAAGGTAAGAGGAATGGACATAATCTTTGTAACTACAGCAAAGACAGATGAAGAAGCTAGAGAGTTATTAAGATTATTAGGAATGCCATTCGCTCAATAAAAAAGGAGGGAGTTCCGTGGCACGTAAGGCAATGATTGCAAAGTGGCAAAGAAAACCAAAGTTCTCAACAAGAGCATATACAAGATGTAGAATATGTGGAAGACCACACGCAGTTCTTAGAAAGTTCGGCGTTTGCAGAATATGCTTTAGAGAACTAGCTTATAAAGGTGAAATTCCAGGTTGCAAGAAGGCAAGTTGGTAATATATAAGTTGAAAGGAGGCCAGAAATTATGGTTATGACTGACCCAATTGCTGATATGCTAACTCGTATCAGAAATGCAAATATAGTAAGACACGAATATGTTGAAGTTCCTGCCTCAAAGATAAAGAAGAGGATTGCAGAGATAATGGTTGAAGAAGGATATTTAGCGGCAATGGAAGAGTATCAGGATGGTTCTGTTCCAATGCTTAAACTTACAATGAAATATGGTCCAAATAAGGAAAGAGTAATTTCAGGTATCAGAAGAATTTCAAAGCCAGGATTAAGAGTTTACGCTCAAAAGGATAATGTTCCAAAGGTTCTTGGAGGACTCGGAATAGCAATTCTTTCAACATCAAAAGGAATTATGACAGACAAACAAGCAAGAAAAGAAGGAATAGGTGGAGAAGTTATCTGCTACATTTGGTAATTTTGAAGAATAGGAGGTGCAGTCATGTCAAGAGTAGGTAGACTTCCTGTAGTTATACCTCAAGGCGTTACTGTTACAGTAAGCGATGACAATTTAGTAACAGTTAAAGGACCAAAGGGCACACTTACAAAGCAAATGAGCAAAAAAATAAATATCGCTGTTGAAGATGGCAAGGTTGTAGTAACAAGACCAAACGATGAAAAGGAAATAAGAGCACTTCACGGTTTAACAAGAGCTCTTATAAAGAATATGGTTGTTGGTGTTACAGAAGAATATCAAAAGACACTTGAACTTGTTGGTGTAGGTTATAGAGCAGCAAAGCAAGGAAAGAAACTTGTTTTAACAGTTGGATATTCACATCCTGTTGAAATAGATGCTGTTGAAGGAATAGAATTTGATGTTCCTGCTGCAAACCAAATAGTTGTAAAGGGAATCGACAAGGAACTTGTTGGTCAGGTTGCAGCAAGAATCAGAAGCGTTAGAGAACCAGAGCCATACAAAGGAAAGGGAATTAAGTATATCGACGAAGTAATCAGACGTAAGGAAGGAAAGACTGGTAAGAAGTAATAGAAAGGAGTGAGCTTTGATGTTTAGTAAGCCATCCAGAAACGAACAAAGAATGAGAAGACATTTAAGAGTTCGTAAAAAGGTTTTTGGAACAGCTGAACGTCCAAGATTAAATGTTTATAGAAGCGAAAAGCATATGTATGCACAAATTATAAACGATGAGCTTGGAGTAACTTTAGTTGCAGCTTCAACTTTGGATAAGGAATTAAGAGATAAGATTTCAGCAGGTAGCAACAAAGAAGCTGCAAGGGAAGTAGGAAAGCTTATAGCAAAGAGAGCATTAGAAAAGGGTATTACAAAGGTTGTTTTCGATAGAGGCGGATATATTTATCATGGAAGAGTAAAAGAACTTGCTGAAGGCGCTAGAGAAGCAGGCCTTGACTTCTAATGGAGAAGGAGGGAAATAGATGAGAATAGATCCAAGCAAGATTAAAGGGCTTAAGGAAAAAGTTGTTTATATAAATAGAGTTGCTAAAGTTGTTAAGGGTGGTAGAAACTTCAGATTTAGCGCTCTTGTAGTTGTTGGAAACGAAGATGGATATGTAGGCGTTGGAACAGGTAAAGCTGCTGAAGTTCCAGATGCGATAAGAAAAGCAATAGAAGATGCAAAGAAACATCTTATTAAGGTTGCAAGATATGAAACTACTATTCCACATGAAATGATTGGAGAATTTGGAGCAGGAAAAGTATTATTAATGCCAGCTCCAGAAGGAACAGGTATCATAGCTGGTGGTCCTGTTCGTGCGGTTCTTGAGCTTGCAGGTATAAAGGACGTTAGAGCAAAGTCACTTGGTTCAAATAATGCAAGAAATATGGTTAATGCAACAATGGATGCTTTAATGAAGCTTAAGACTCCAGAAGAAATAGCAAGGCTTAGAGGCAAGACAGTAGAAGAGATTTTAGGTTAGGAGGGGAAGACCGTGGGTAAGCTAAGAATTACACTTGTAAGAAGCACAATCGGCAAAAAGCCCGATCACAGAGCTACAGTAAGAGCCCTCGGCTTAACAAAGATAGGTAGAACTGTTGAGCATGAAGATACTCCTCAAATAAGAGGTATGGTAAATAAGGTTAAATACATGCTAAAAGTAGAAGAAGTATAATACGAGGGAGGTGCTTTAAATGAAGCTACATGAGTTAAGACCAGCTCCCGGAACAAGAAAGGAGCCAAAAAGAAAGGGTAGAGGAACTGCAACTGGTCAAGGTAAGACTGCAGGTAGAGGTCAAAAGGGTCAAACTTCTAGATCAGGTGGCGGAGTAAGACCAGGATTTGAAGGCGGTCAAATGCCACTTCAAAGAAGACTTCCAAAGAGAGGCTTTACAAATATATTTGCAAAGGAATATGCGGAAGTTAATGTTGAAGATTTAAATAAATTTGAAGCAGGAACAGTTGTTACTCCAGAACTTCTATTAGAAAAGAAAATAATAAGAAAGCTTATGGACGGAGTTAAGGTTCTTGGAAATGGAGAATTAAACAAGGCTTTAACAGTAAAGGCTCATAAGTTCAGCGAATCAGCTGTTAAAAAGATAGAAGCTGCCGGAGGCAAGATAGAGGTGATTTAATATGTTAAAAACCTTACGTAATGCGTTCAGTATTCCGGATTTAAGGAGAAGAATTCTCTTTACAATATTTGTCCTTATGGTATACAGGGCGGGAGTTTTTATTCCCGTGCCTGGAATTAACCTTGACCAATTAAAGCAACTTGTTGATCAAGGGTTACTCTTTGGATTCTTAGATATAATTTCAGGTGGTGCTTTTAAGGAATTTAGTATATTTGCAATGGGTATTGTTCCATATATTAACTCTTCAATTATCTTTAGCCTTCTTGTAATTGCTATTCCAAGGCTTGAAGAGCTTTCAAAACAAGGGGAAGAGGGAAGAAAGAAGATTGCAGAATATACAAGATACGGAACTGTTGTTTTTGCTCTAATTCAATCCTTTAGTATTGCACTATATCTAAGAAACAATGGAGCTCTATTAGATAATTCATGGGGACAAATATTATTAATAATGATAACTTTAACTGCAGGAACCACATTTGTAATGTGGCTTGGAGAAAAGATTACTGAATACGGTATAGGAAACGGCTCATCCATGATAATCTTTGCGGGAATTCTTGCTAGAATCCCAACTATGGGTTATTCTATAGGAGTTGCTATAAAGGGTGGAACTGCAAATTATATCGAAGTAATATTATTCTTAGCCTTTGCAGTTCTAGTTATAGCTGGAGTCGTTGCAATGGACCTTGGAGAAAGAAGAATTCCTGTGCAGTATGCTCAAAGAAAAGTTGGAATGAGGACATACGGAGGACAAAGCACACATATTCCAATCAACTTAAACTCAGCTGGAGTTATTGCGATAATCTTTGCAATATCAGTATTACAATTTCCACAAATAATTACTCAATTGACTTTAGAACCAACTCATCCGGTTTATACTCTATTTAATTCAGGCTTTTTAAGTCCAAAGGGATGGGTTTATCCAATAGTATATATTTTCTTAATTATATTCTTTACTTGGTTTTATACATCGGTTACATTTAAGCCAGATGAAGTTGCACAAAACCTACAAAAGAGTGGCGGTTTTATCCCAGGATTAAGACCTGGAAAGCCAACTGAGGAGTATTTAACAAGAATTATAAATAGAATGACTGTAATTGGCGGTTTCTTTGCATCATTAGTTGCAGTTTTACCAATTGTATTGCAGCATGTAACACATTTTGGCAATATTCAGTTTGGTGGAACAGCTTTATTGATAGTTGTAGGTGTGGCACTTGAACTAAATAAGCAACTTACAGCTCAGCTATCAATGAGACATTATGAAGGATTCCTTAAATAATTTGGTTTGGAGGTATGTATATAAATGAGATTGATTTTGCTTGGCCCTCCTGGTGCTGGTAAGGGGACTCAAGCAAAAAACATAGTTAAAGCCTTCAATATACCTCATATATCAACGGGGGATATCTTTAGAAAGAATATTGCAGAAAAAACCCATATAGGTTTAAAGGCGAAGGAATATATCGATAAGGGACAATTGGTTCCAGATGATGTAACTATAGAGATTTGCCTAGAAAGATTGAAGCAGGAAGATTGTATGAATGGTTTTTTGCTTGATGGTTTTCCAAGAACGGTAAGGCAAGCAGATGCGTTAGAAGAATTTTTAAAGAGCAGAGGTCTAAAACTTGATGCTGCAATAAACATAATTGTTCCAGCGGATGTTTTGAAAAGAAGACTTTCAGGTAGAAGAGTTTGCTTAAACTGTGGTGCAAGTTTCAATATTGAGACCAATCCACCAAAGATGGAAGGCATCTGCGACTATTGTTCTTCAAAGCTTATTCAAAGAGATGACGATTCAATTGAAACGGTTAATGAGAGATTAGAAGTATATCGAAGACAAACTGAACCTATCGTAGATTATTATGATAAGAAAGGTTTACTTCGAAATATTGATGGATATCAGGATATAGCAAAAGTTTTTGAAGATATATGCATAGCATTAGGGAGAGAACCTAAATGATTTATTTAAAATCTAAGAATGAAATTGATAAAATAAGAAGGTCTGGTAGAATTGTTGCTGAACTGTTAAATCTTTTAGAAAAGCAAATAAGACCAGGCATAACAACGAAGGAACTTGATAAATTCGCAGAAGAATTTATTATTAGTCAAGGTGCTAAACCTTCTTTTAAAGGATATTATGGGTATCCCGGAAGTCTTTGCACTTCTATAAATGAAGAAGTCGTTCACGGGATACCTGGTGATAGAATTTTAAAAGAAGGTGACATTATAAGCGTTGACTGCGGAGTTTTTTATGAGGGTTTCCACAGTGATGCAGCTAGGACCTTTGCCGTTGGGCAAATTACAGAGGAAGCTAAAAGACTTATAGAGATAACTGAAAAGAGTTTTTATGAAGGCATTAAGTATGCCAAGGCAGGAAATAGAATTGGAGATATATCCAATGCTATTCAGACCTTTGTTGAATCAAATGGCTTTTCTGTTGTTAGAGACTATGTTGGCCACGGCATTGGAAAAGAACTGCATGAGGAACCACCAGTGCCCAACTACGGCAAAGCTGGAAGAGGGCCAAAATTGTCAGTAGGTATGGTTTTAGCTATAGAGCCTATGGTGAATATGGGAACTTTTGCAGTAATTGAATTAGATGATGGGTGGACAGTGGTAACTGCAGATAAAAAATTATCGGCACATTATGAAAATACAATTGCAATACTTGAAAATGGACCTGAAATATTGACAATAATATAAAATAGAGGTGGATTTTATGGAAGGTATTGCCCTTGGACAAATAGTTCACTCCAGGGCAGGTAGGGATAAGGGACGATATTTCATCGTGGTAGGAATTGTAGATGAAAATTATGTCCTTATTGCAGATGGAGATTTAAGAAAAATTGAAAGGCCTAAGAAGAAAAAAATTAAGCATTTAGTTTTTCACGACTGGATTGCTAAGGATATTCAGGAGGCCTTTCAATTGAATAAGAAAATAAAGGATTCAGATTTAAGAAAAGCGCTGCAGTCAATGGGGTTATTATAAGGAGGTGTGTCCACCTTATGTCGAAGGACGATGTTATCGAATTACAGGGGACTGTAATTGAAGCTTTACCAAATGCGATGTTTAAGGTAGAATTAGAAAATGGGCATGTTATTTTAGCTCATATATCTGGAAAGCTTAGGATGAATTTTATTAAAATTCTTCCTGGAGACAAAGTTACAGTTGAAGTATCACCATACGATTTAAATCGTGGTAGAATAATTTGGAGAGGAAAGTAAGGAGGGATAGCCATGAAGGTTAGACCATCAGTAAAGCCAATTTGCGAAAAATGTAAAGTAATTAAAAGACATGGAAGAATAATGGTTATATGTGAAAATCCAAAGCACAAGCAAAAACAAGGCTAATGACTTTGAACGCGGCTGCACCGAAGGCTCGGTGATATATATATAAAGTTTTAATCAGTTTACAGGAGGTGTAAAAATACAATGGCTAGAATTGCAGGTGTTGACTTGCCAAGAGAAAAACGTATTGAGATAGCCCTAACTTACATTTATGGTATTGGAAGACCAAGTGCAAACAAGATATTGCAAGAAACTGGTATCAATCCAGATACAAGAGTTAAGGACCTTACAGAAGAAGAAGTAGCAAAGCTCAGAGAATACATCGATAAGAACTTCACTGTTGAAGGTGATTTAAGAAGAGAAATAGCTTTAAATATCAAGAGATTAATGGAAATTGGTTGCTATAGAGGATTAAGACATAGAAGAGGTCTACCAGTTAGAGGTCAAAGAACAAGAACAAATGCTAGAACAAGAAAGGGACCAAGAAGAACAATTGGTGGAAAGAAAAAGGCAGGAAAATAATAAAGGAGGGACGATGAATGGCAGCACAGGCTAAAGGTAAGAAAGTTAGAAAGAGAAGAGAACGTAAGCATGTTGATCGTGGCGCAGCTCACATCAAATCAACTTTCAATAATACAATAGTTACAATAACAGATGTTAATGGTAATGCAATTGCGTGGTCAAGTGCTGGTGCACTTGGATTCAGAGGCTCAAGAAAGAGCACTCCATTTGCAGCACAAATGGCAGCTGAAACAGCTGCAAAAACAGCTATTGAACATGGCATGAAGACTGTTGAAGTATATGTTAAAGGACCTGGTGCAGGTAGAGAAGCTGCTATAAGAGCGCTTCAAGCAGCAGGTTTAGAGGTTAGCCTTATAAAGGACGTAACTCCAATTCCACACAATGGATGTAGACCACCAAAGAGAAGAAGAGTCTGATTATAGGAGGTGTAATAAATGGCTAGATATACAGGACCATCCTGCAAACTATGCAGAAGAGAAGGAGTTAAGCTATATCTTAAAGGAGATAGATGCTATTCAGATAAATGTGCTATAGTTAGAAGACCATATGCTCCTGGTCAGCATGGTCATAATAAGAAAAAGCTAACTAACTATGGTTTACAATTAAGAGAAAAGCAAAAGGCAAAGAGAATTTACGGTGTTTTAGAATCACAATTTAGAAAATACTATGAAGAAGCTGAAAGACAAAAAGGTATTGCCGGTGAAAACCTTTTAAGACTTCTTGAAATGAGACTTGACAATGTTGTGTTTAGACTTGGATTTGCTGGCTCAAGAGCAGAAGCAAGACAGCTTGTAAGACATGGTCATTTCACAGTAAATGGAAAGAAGGTAACAATTCCTTCATACCAGGTAAGAGTAAATGACGTTATAGCTGTAAAAGAAGGTAGCAAGAATTTAGAAAAATTCAAAGCTTTACAGGAAGTTGCAACAACAACACCAAAATGGCTAACTGTTGACAAAGAAAAAATGGAAGGTCAAGTTATAGCATTACCACAAAGAGAAGATATCGATATTCCTGTAAATGAAACACTAATTGTTGAGCTTTACAGCAAGTAATGATTAATTAGAATCAGTTGCCCTCGGTGTTTAAAGTTATCAAAAGGAGGGTTCGTTAATGTTTGATATTGAAAAACCAAAAGTTGAATGTGTAGAGCGTGACGATGTCAATAATTACGCTAAGTATGTTATAGAACCACTTGAAAGAGGCTATGGAACAACGCTTGGCAATGCAATGAGAAGAGTTCTTCTTTCTTCATTGCCAGGCGCAGCAGTAACTTCGATTAAGATAGATGGAGTATTACATGAGTTTTCAACTGTTCCAAATGTCAAGGAAGATGTAGTTGAAATCATTTTAAATGTAAAAGGACTAGCTATTAAGGCAGAAGGGGAATTCCCAAAAACGGCTGTTATAGATGTAGTTGGTCCATGCGTTGTTACAGGAAAAGATATAAAATGTGATGGCTCAGTTGAAATTATAAACAAGGATCATCACATTGCTACAGTTAGTGAAGGCGGAAGGCTTTATATAGAAATGACAATTAATCAAGGAAGAGGATATGTTCCAGCTGAAAGAAATAAAGAACAAGCCCATACTATCGGAGTTATTCCAGTAGACTCAATTTATACGCCAATTAAGAGGGTTAACTATGTAGTAGAAAATACACGTGTTGGGCAAAGAACAGATTATGATAAACTAACATTAGAGCTTTGGACAAATGGAACATTAACTCCAGACGACGCAATAAGCCTTTCAGCAAAGCTTTTAATAGAGCATTTTAGAATATTACTTTCACTTACAGATCAAGTTGATAAGGTTGAGGTCCTTATAGATAAAGAGGACGAAAAGAAGGATAAAGTATTAGAAATGACAATTGAAGAACTTGATCTTTCTCAAAGGGCATTTAACTGCTTAAAGAGGGCAGGAATAAATACAGTAGGAGATCTTGTTCAGAAGACAGAAGAAGATCTAATGAGAGTAAGAAATTTAGGAAAGAAATCTTTAGAAGAAGTTCAACAAAAATTAGAATCTCTTGGTTTCAGCTTAAAGAAGTCAGAGGAGTAGGAGGGATAGAAAGTGGCAAAGTATATGGGGCACCGTAAATTAGGTCGTCCTACTGATCAAAGAGTAGCTATGCTAAGAAACTTAGTTACAAGCTTCTTTAAGTCAGAGGACGGCAGAATAATCACAACAGAAGCTAAAGCTAAGGAAATAAGAAGCATTGCTGAAAAGATGATTACTCTTGCAAAAAGAGGAGATTTACATTCAAGAAGACAGGTTCTTGCATATATAAGAGAAGAAGAAGTTGTTAAGAAGCTTTTTGATGAAATAGCAAAGAAATATGAAGGAAGAAATGGCGGATATACAAGAATTTTAAAACTTGGACCAAGAAGAGGCGACTCCGCACCAATGGTTATAATAGAACTCGTGTAATTTTAAGGGGATTAAGTTAAGTATTTTAATACTTAATCCCTTTTTCTTAATTTTTAAAAGAAGGTGCATTTTATGGAAATGATAAAGGCTGAAAATGTGCACTATTATTATAAAAAAGATTACAACGATGAAGTTAAAACTGCTGCGTTAGAGGGTATAAACTTAGAGATAAAAAAAGGGGAATTTGTAGCAATCATAGGCCACAATGGTTCAGGCAAATCCACTCTTGCTAAGCATTTTAATGCAATTTTACTTCCGGATGATGGAAAAATAATTGTAGAAGGAATAGATACTAAGGATAATGAACATTTATGGGATATAAGAAGTAAAGTTGGAATGGTATTTCAAAACCCTGATAATCAAATCGTAGCAACAATAGTAGAAGAAGATGTTGCATTTGGCCCTGAAAACCTTGGAGTTCCGTCGGAAGAAATTAGAAAAAGAGTTGATGATGCACTAAAGGCTGTTGAAATGATTGATTATGCAAAACATGGACCTCACCTACTTTCTGGAGGACAAAAGCAAAGGGTTGCTATAGCAGGAGTTCTTGCGATGAAACCATCATGTATAGTTTTAGATGAGCCTACTGCTATGCTTGACCCTTCAGGAAGAAAGGAAGTCCTTCAAACGATAAAAAGATTAAATAAGGAAGAAGGAATTACGATTGTATTAATAACTCATTTCATGGAGGAAGCAGTTGAAGCTGATCGAGTTGTAGTAATATCGGATGGAAAAGTTGTTCTTGAGGGGATACCGAGGGAAGTCTTTAAAAATGTAACATTGTTAAAAAAGCTTGGACTTGATGTGCCTCAAATGATGCAATTAGCACATGATTTAAGAAAAGAAGGGTTAGACATTAATGAAGATATTTTAACTATTGAAGAGATGGTGGATGCCTTATGCCAGTTAAAGTAGAAAATTTAACATATGTCTATATGCCTAATACTCCCTTTGAAAAAAAGGCATTAGATGATATAAATTTAGAGATTAAGGATGGGGAATTTGTTGGTTTAATAGGACATACAGGTTCAGGTAAGTCAACACTAATACAGCAACTAAACGGACTTTTAAAGCCAACCTTTGGCAAGGTTTATATAGATGATATCTCTATAACTGAAAAGGGGATAAACTTGAAAAGCATAAGACAAAAGGTTGGAATAGTATTTCAGTATCCTGAACATCAGCTGTTTGAGGAGACAGTTTATAAAGACATTGCCTTTGGACCGACTAATTTGGGTTTAACCAATGAGGAAATAGAAAAAAGGGTAAAAAGGGCAATGGATTTTGTCGGACTTGACTATGAAACTTATAAAGACAGATCCCCCTTTGAATTAAGCGGGGGTCAGAAAAGGCGTGTTGCAATAGCAGGTGTTTTGGCGATGGAGCCTAAGGTTCTAATCCTTGATGAGCCTACAGCAGGATTGGATCCAAAGGGCAGGGATGAGGTCCTAAAACAAATAAAAAGAATGCACAAAGAATATAAAATGACCATAATTATGGTATCCCACAGTATGGATGAGGTGGCACAGCTTGCGGATAGATTAATAGTTCTTGACAAAGGCAAAATAGTATTAGAGGGTTCCCCTAGGGAAGTTTTTAAGCAAATTGATACATTAGAAAAAATAGGTTTATCTGTTCCTCAAGTTAAATATCTTGCAAAGAAACTTAAAGAGAAGGGCTTTAACATAAATGAAGATATTATAACTTTAGAGGAAGCAAAAAGGGAGATATTAAGACTTTTTAAGGAGAGAAAAATATGATTAAGGATATTACTATTGGACAATATCTTCCTGGGGATTCTTTTATTCATAAGCTTGATCCAAGGGTGAAAATACTATTAGCCTTTCTATATATCATTTTAATTTTTTTAATAAACAATTTTTATGGATATTTGGTGGTTATAGCTTTTACTTTACTAGTGGTAATGCTAGCTAAAATACCAATCAAATATTTATTCAATGGTATAAAAGGTGTTATTTGGCTTATAATATTTACTGCGGTTCTAAACGCGACATTAACGCCGGGAAAGGTTATATTTAAGCTATTTAATTTAATTCCTTTTACAGACAAGGGGATAGATCTTGCACTATTTATGTCCATGAGATTGATTTTGCTAATTATAGGAACATCTGTCTTAACGCTTACAACGTCACCTATTTCATTGACTGATGGGATAGAGAGACTCCTTAATCCATTTAAAAAAATAGGAGTCCCAGCTCATGAACTTGCAATGATGATGACGATAGCTTTGAGGTTTATTCCAACACTTCTTGACGAAACAGACAAAATTATGAAGGCTCAAATGGCAAGAGGGGCGGATTTTGATTCCGGCGGTATAATTAAAAAGGCAAAAAATTTAATTCCAGTTTTAGTTCCTTTATTTATAAGTGCCTTTAGAAGGGCTGATGAACTTGCTCTTGCAATGGAGTCAAGATGTTATAGAGGCGGAGAAAATAGAACAAGAATGAAACAATTAAAGACTGAGAAAAGGGATTATATTGCAATTGCAGCTTTTATAGTTTTTTCTATAATTTGTATAATAAGTAGGCGATGGAGATGAAAAATATAAAGATAGTTATAGAGTATGATGGAACGAGATATTGTGGTTGGCAAAGACAGAAAAATGGAGTATCAATTCAGGAGACCATTGAAAAGGCAATAGAAAAAGTAACAGGAGAAAAAACAGAAATAATTGGTTCAAGCAGAACTGATGCAGGAGTTCATGCAAAAGGACAAGTTGCTAACTTTTTGACAAGTTCCACAGTCCCTCCTGAAAAAATCTGTTATGCCATAAATAGTTTTCTTCCTGATGATATCGTTATTTTATCTTCACAGGAAGTTCCAATAGATTTTCATTCAAGATATAACAGCAAAGGTAAAAGATATAGCTATACAATATTAAATAGAAAAATACCATCAGCCTTACTTAAGAATTATTCAGCCCATATCCCTTATGAACTTGATATTGAAGACATGATAAGGGCATCTAAATATTTTTTAGGCGAACATGATTTTAGCGCTTTCAAAAGCACAGGTAGTTCAGTTAAGGGAAATGTAAGGACAATTAAAAGACTTGACTTAATTAAAGATGAAGATATTATAAAAATGTTTATAGAAGCCAACGGATTTTTATATAACATGGTAAGGATTATTGCTGGAACTTTAATAGAGGTTGGGAAAGGTAGAATTAAGCCTGACGATATTCCTTTTATAATTGATAGCAAAGATAGAAAAAAAGCTGGTCCTACAGCACCGGCACAAGGTTTATGTTTAGAAAAAGTATACTATTGACACGCCAGGATAGTTGTATTAAAATATAATAGTGTGATTATGCGCAAAAAAGGACCACTAGCCCCGGATCCTTTTAGATAAATTAGGATTAAAGTTAGGGAGGGAAAACGATGAAAACTTACATGGCAAAGAAGGAAGAAGTTCAAAGAAAATGGTATGTAGTTGATGCTACAGATAAGACTCTTGGAAGACTTGCAAGCCAAATTGCTACAATTTTAAGAGGAAAGCATAAGCCAATTTATACTCCAAACGTTGATTGTGGAGACTATGTTATAGTTATAAACGCTGAAAAGGTTGCTTTAACAGGAAAGAAACTTGATCAAAAGTTCTACAGACATCACTCATTATATCCAGGTGGACTAAAGGAAATATCCTACAGAAAGCTTCTTGAAACAAAACCAGAGCTTGCTATAGAAGAAGCTGTTAGAAGAATGCTTCCAAAGGGAAGATTAGGAAGACAAATGTTCAAGAAGTTAAAGGTTTATAGAGGCGCAGCTCACAACCACGAAGCACAAAAGCCAGAAGTTCTTGAACTTAAGTATTAATGAGCCTGAAGGGAGGATACGCTGATGGAAAGAGTTCAATACTATGGAACAGGTAGAAGAAAGACATCTGTTGCAAGGGTTAGATTAGTTCCTGGTGAAGGGAATATAATCATAAATAAAAGATCATTAGATGATTATTTTGGATTAGAAACTTTAAAGGTTATCGTTAAACAACCACTCGTTTTAACAGGAACTTTAAATAAATATGATGTTCTTGTTAACGTTCATGGCGGCGGATTTACAGGTCAAGCAGGTGCTATAAGACATGGTATTGCAAGAGCGTTAGTTCAAGCTGATGCAGATTTAAAGCCTGTTTTAAAGAAGGCTGGTTTCTTAACAAGAGACCCAAGAATGGTAGAAAGAAAGAAATACGGCTTAAAGAAGGCAAGAAGAGCACCACAATTCTCAAAGAGATAATACAAACCCTCCATTTGGAGGGTTTTATTTTTTATCATTTTCAACTGAATGTGTCAAGAATCGACATTTGACCATAATATATAGTGAACTAAGCTATTCAGTTGGAAGTGATATTATGAGATTAAAATATAAAATATTGAAAACAATAGTATTAAATATTTTGGCATATTTTTTATTAATAATATTCTTTCAGAGTTTTTATATAAGACCAAAATTTAAAATGTTTATGGAAAGCATAATTAGTAATGAAATTCAAAGGGAAATAGCCCTTTTAGACAAAGAACTAGAGTCATTGCATGTAACTACAAGGGATTATGCTATTTGGGACGAGTCTTACGATTTTGTTATTTATAAGCATAAGGATTATATAGAGGAAAATTTAAATTATCTTTCTCTAAAAAATATAGGTGTGTCTTTAGCTGCGATACTAGATAATAATGGAAATTTGATTTATGGAATTACAAGAAAAAATGAAGAAATAAAGGATTATTTTGATGAAAGATTATTAGATAAATTTATTTCAACAGGTTTATACAAAAGTAATTTTGTAGGTTTTTTAGAATTTGATAAAGATATTTATTGTTTTGCAGGAGAAGGGATCCATAAAAGTGATGGAACAGGAGTTAGGAAAGGGATAATAATTTTTGGTAAAAGGTTGGATGAAATAAAATTAAACACACAAAGTAAGTATGAGCTTATAAATTTATTGGATTTAAATAAAAACGAGCTAGACAAAATAGAGAGACTAATGAAGTCAAACGATAAGATAAAAATAAACCAGAAAGAAGTTATTATAACAAAAGAAAATAAGGAAACTTATGCGGTATATTATCCGATAAAAGATTTAACTGGAAATTTATTATTCTTATTTAAAATTTATATTCCAAGAGATTTGGAAAACAAAATAGAGTATATGGGAATTGTTATTGCACTTACTATTTTACTTTTTGGTGTATTGATAGTTTTGATATTGAATTTTAAATTTAGCAAATTAATAAATAATCCATTAGAACAGATAATGAACAACATTAAAGACTTTACCTACAAAATGGAAAATAAACTTAATAGTGATCTTTATGGACGAAAGGATGAGATATCAGATTTAGCTAAAAGCATTGATATATTAAAATCTGAAATCATAGCAAAACAGAATAATTTAGAAGATATAAATAGAAGGCTTGAAATAAGGGTAAAGGAAAGAACAAAAGAATTGGAAATTAAAAATAAAGAAATATTATTATCTGACAAAATATTATCTGAAACTTTAGAGGGGGTTATTATTTTAGACTTTGATAAAAGAATTTTAAAAGTAAATAAAGCTATTAAAAATATGTTTGGGTTTAAGGAAGAAGATCTAATTCAAAACAAAATAGATATTTTAAATTTTGAATTTGATAATATAAATTTTTATAATATATTTGACATTTGTAAGTGGTAAAATAAAATGGAGAGATTTCGGAAGTTAAAAATCCCGAAAATTTACCAGTAATATATACAGCAACTATCTTCTCCTGTTAAAATTTAATTAGTTTAAGATAACAGGGGGAGATATTGTGGGAATCATAAATGGTAAAAAGAAGGGATGGAGATTGTTTTCTGAAATCAAAAACCTAAAGGGAAATGGCTTGAAAAAGTCTCAAATTGCAAGATATCTGGGGGTGGATTACAAAACGGTTAGTAAATACTTCAACATGACACCTGATGAATTTTCAGATTTAAACAGAAAGAGAAAAAAGAAAAAGCTTGATATCTACAAGGATCAGATACTTGAATGGCTTAGCACTTATCCTGATTTATCATCGGCTCAGATAACTGACTGGATTAAAGAAAGATATGGCAATGTTCCGTGTTCTGAAAGATCAGTAAGGGCATATATAAGTTCCTTGAGAAGTGAATACAAAATACCAAAGCAAGGACACAAAAGACAATATGAAGCAGTAGAAGAATTAGAAATGGTATTCCAAGCACAGGTGGATTTTGGTCAGATTTGGGTTGATACTATAGATGGCTCAAGAATAAAGCTGTATTGCTTTGCAATGGTTCTATCACATTCAAGAATGAAGTTTGCCTACTGGCAGGCCAAGCCCTTTATCACCACAGATTTTGTTGAAGCACACGATAAAGCATTTGAATTCTTTGGTGGAAGAACTAAAGAGATTGTTTATGATCAAGATAGGCTTCTTGCAGTTGATGAAAACTTTGGTGATGTAATATATACTGAAGAATTTCAAAAATATGTGGACTTTATGAAATTTAAAATTAGATTATGTAGACCATATGACCCAGAAAGTAAGGGAAAAATAGAAGCGGTAGTGAAATATGTTAAGAATAATTTTGCAAAACATAGAGTTTTTGAAGATATAGATTCATTTAATAAATCCTGCTTAGAATGGCTCGATAGAACAGGTAATGCAAACGTTCATGGGACAATAAAAAGAATACCGAAAGAAGTGTTTGCACTCGAAAAACAACACTTAATTCCGGTATCCCCAAAACAAAATTCACCTAAGAACATTTTAACCTATGTCGTTAGAAAAGACAATACCTTATTGTATAAGCAAAATAGGTATCAATTACCCAAAGGAACTTATGAACCTGGTAAAAAGGTTAATGTTGTTATCGAAGGTGAATTTATCAAAGTTTTGGATATTGAAAAAAATAATTTAATAGTTAAGCATAGGATATCCAATGAAAGGGGGAAGTTGATAAAACTTTCGCATCCTGAAAGAGATAGAAATACTGAACTTGATAAGCTTTATGATGATGTTTTTAGATTGCTTGGCTTTTCAGAAGAAGCTAAAATCCTGTTAGATGAAATCAGAAAAGAAAAAGCAAGATATTTTAGGGATCAATTAAGTCTTTTAAAAAAAGCAGTAGAAGGCATTGATGCTGATGTAATTAATAAAGCTTTAATGTATTGCTTGGAAAGAAGGATGTATTCAGCTACGCTTTTTAAAGAAGCGGTTGAATATTTCAATCTTAAAGAAAAAGAAAAAATAGACACAGAAAAACAGAAAACAAATCCTATCCCTGAAAAATACAAGAATGTAAAACCTGACATAAGAAGCATTGAAGAATATTGCAAGATAATTGGAGGGATAGGGCAATGGATAAGATAAAAATAATCAAAGATTATGCGAGGAATCTTAAGCTTGGGTATATACGGGATAACGTCCAGAAGATTATTGATGATGCAGATAATAAAGACTTATCATACCATGATTTGATAATAGAGCTATTAAAGGGTGAGATAGAGCAAAGAAATAGAAAGGCACAGGAAAGAAGGCTAAAACAGGCTGGATTTCCTGTGATAAAAACAATAGAAAGCTTTGACACAGAGTTTCAAAGATCAATAACTAAAAAGCAGATAAACAGGCTTTTAGAGATGGACTGGATAGATAATATATATAACCTAATATTTTTAGGGCCACCTGGAGTAGGTAAAACGCATCTTGCAATAGCACTTGGATACAAAGCTGTTGAAATGGGATACAAGGTAAGTTTCACAACGATGGACAGGCTAATGTATCATTTAAAAACACAGGATATATCAAGGAAAAACAAAAGTAAAATAAATAGGATATACTCTTCAGACCTTGTCATAATTGATGAAATTGGATATTTACCGATTTCACATGAAGAAGCAAATATGTTTTTTCAGTTAATATCAAATCTACATGAACAAACGTCAATAATTATCACATCTAATAAAGGGTTTGAAGAGTGGAGTGAGCTTTTGCAGGATGTAGCATTAACCACAGCTATATTGGACAGGCTAACCTACCGGTGTGAGATTTTTAATATGACAGGCAAAAGCTACAGGTTGGAAAACAGGAAGTCGCTATTTAATGATTAGATGGAAAAATTTCGGGATAAAAAATTTCCGAAATTTCTCCAAAAGTACTTGCCGATTACAACATTGTTCAACAAAAGGGATGTTGGAGAGGAGAAGCAAGGATCTATAATAAAAATGATGTTAACCTTCCTGTCTGGTTATCAGCTAATTTTTTACAATTTAATGGAGATAAAGTTTATATACTTATACTATCTGATATTTCACAGTTAAAAGAAAAAGAAGAAGAGCTTGAAAAACTTGCTTATTATGATTTATTAACCAACCTACCTAATAGAAACTTTTTTATAAAAAAATTAAAAGAAACAATTGACGATACGATTTGTAAATCATTTGCACTTTTATTTATTGATCTTGATGGGTTTAAAGTTATAAATGATACATTGGGACATGATATTGGAGATAAAGTATTGATAAAAGTAGCAGATAGAATAAACTCTTGTATTGATAAAGGCGATATTGTTTTTAGATTGGGAGAGGATGAATTTATTGTTTTAACTTTTAATATAGATAATGAATATAAAGTTAGGGATTATGCAAACAAAATTATAAATGAAATTTCTAAACCTTTATTCATAAATAATTTTGATATAAAAACTAGTGCAAGCATAGGAATAGTAATGTATCCTAAGGATGATATAACTTTTGAAGGGCTTCTTAGAAAGGCAGATGCTACTTTATATGAAGTAAAAGAAAAAGAAAAGGGAGGATTTTTGTTTTTCTCACAAGAGATTGAGGAAAAAAATATAAAATTTAGAGAAATAGAAACTGGATTAAGAAGAGCATTGGTAAACAATGAGCTTTGTTTATATATTCAGCCTATATTTAGGGAAAGTAATAATGGAGAATTTGTTATAACTAAAGGTGAATTGTTGTTAAGATGGATTAGAAATAATAGAATTGTATATTCACCAGATGAATTTATTAAAGTTGCTGAGGAAAATGGGATGATAGTTGATGTAGGTAACTGGATTATGAAGGAGGCCTACAGAATTAGGCGAAAGCTTATAGAAAATGGTATAGATATAGATTTATGTATTAATATTTCTGCAAAGCAATTAGAGAATAAGGATTTCTTAAATAATATAAAATATTTACTTGGTGAAAAAAATATTTTGGAAAATTGGATATTCGAAATTACAGAAAACGTATTGATTAAGGACTTTAATATTTCAACACATATATTTAAAGAAGTAAAAAAACTAGGGATAAAGATTGCTTTAGATGACTTTGGCACGGGATATTCTTCCATCAATTATTTGAGTCAACTTCCAATTGACTATATAAAGATTGATAGGTCATTTATTTCCAAAGCAGGCCAAGATGGTTTTAATGGTGTTATATTAGCTATAACTTCTATGGCAAAGTCTTTAGGGGTTAAAACTGTTGCAGAAGGAGTTGAAAATAAGGAACAGCTTAAATTATTAAGAACTTTAGGATGCGATGAATTCCAAGGCTATTTCTTTAGTAAACCAATCGATGTGGAGGAGTTTATAAGAAACCTTAATTTATTAAACAAAATAAAAATATAACCTGCATTTTGCAGGTTACAGATTGTAGACAAACCTTCTTTGGTGTTCAGACTTTGCAAGAGCCCTGTGAAAGGATTTCAAAAAGGCATCTCTCATGAGCTCTAGCAATTCTTGCTTTTCGACTTTTCAAAAGTCCGTAATTCTGCACACGGACGTGCAGAGCCGAGTGGCCGACATGGATGTCGGCTCACGAGGGTAGGACTTTTGAAAATAAAGAAAAGCTTAGAATTGCTTAGCGAAATGAGCGAATGCCAGGGAAATCCTTCACAGGGCTTATCAAAAATATCTTTTTCAACAGTCTGATAACCTGCATTTTGCAGGTTATATTTTTATGTATTCAATTTTAGAAGAGCAAAAAGGACATTGGTTTGACGTCATAAAGGATTGAACTTTAAAGCCATTCCTTTTAATTAGAATGTTATTGCAATTAGGACATACAGTATTAGAGGGTAATAATACGTTTCCTAGATAAACAAAATTTAGATGTTTTTTAGCAATTCTTTGAAGCCTTACAAGTGTTTCAATTGGAGTAGCTTCAATTTCGAATTTATAATTAGGAAAGTATCGAGTTAAGTGAAGGGGAATATTAGGGCTAAGCTTTGAAATCCATAGGGAGAGCTTATCGATTTCTTCTTCTGAATCATTAAGCCCAGGAATTATTAGGGTTGTTATTTCAACATGAGTATAATTGTAGGCGGCTTCTATTGAATTTAAAACAGGTTCTAAGCTTCCGTGACATATTCTTTTGTAGAAATCTTCATTGTAGGCTTTTAAGTCAAAGTTTATAGCTTTAACATGTTTAATAATATCCTTTAATGGAGCTTCATTAACATATCCATTTGAAACTAAAATTATGTCCAATTCATCTTTAAGTAATGTAATTGTATCGTATATATATTCATAAAAAATTGAAGGTTCATTGTATGTGAAGGCTATACCGATGTTTCCTTTTTCTTTATATTTTAAAGCAATACTAATTAATTCCTCAGGCGATATAAAAGTTGTAAAAAAAGTTTCACCAGCTTGGGATATTGTAAAGTTTTGACAGAATCCACAGGAAAAATTACATCCAACAGAACCTACGGATAAAATTAAACTTCCGGGTTTATAGTGATAAAGGGGTTTTTTCTCGATAGGATCAAGGTTTATGGCAGAAATTTTCCCATAATTTAAAGAGTAAAGCTTCCCGTCTTTTACCTTTCGCACTCTACAAAGTCCGGTTTGACCTTCGCTGAGTTTACAACCATGGGGACATAGATTGCAATAAACTAAATCTTCTATTTTATTATAAAATTGAGCTTCCTTCATTTACATCACCTGTATCTTTTAACTTCAAAGCGCTCTATGGAATAATTTTCATCTGGTGATATCCCTGCTTTTTTTAAAGCTATTTGTAACTGCTTTTCAACTGTATCTACTCCTTCTAAATTAGGAAGCAAAAGTCCAGCCCTTGTGCCCCTTCTTACGATAACGCCATAGCGTTTAGGATCAAGATCATCTTTTGTAGCATGCTCAGGCGGCATTAACACATCAACCGAATATTCAAGTTCGTCAAGTTCATCCTCTTCAACTGGATAAAATCTTGGATCATTAGTCCCTGATTCGATGGAATTTCTTATGATTTCCTCTGCAATGGAGTTTGTTAATGGATATATTGTCCCTATGCAACCTCTAAGTTCTCCGTTTTTATATATAGAAACAAATACACCTCTCTTTTCATTTAACATCTCATCTGTAACGTAATTTGGAATTTTAAGATATTTTTTATTTTTTATATAATATTCTAAGCTTTCCCTTGCTAGTTTTACATATGGGTTTTCATTTGCTCTTTTTTCTTTTAAACTATTCTTTACCGCAAGATTTATAGTCTCTAATTTACTTTCTACTTTTTTATCTATTATAAATTTTACATTTGCATAGCCTATTCCGAAAGGAGCTTCATATGACAATATTTCAGATTTAAAATTATATTCATCTAAAGTTCCAAGAAGGATGTAAAGGGATCTTAACCCGCATTCTGCAGCCCGTTTGATTAAGGATTTATCCATTTTAAATATTTCAACAGCTTTGCCTTCCTTTAGATAATCTAATAATTGGATATCAAATTTTGGACCATATTCATCAAATCCATAGGGGCTTTTACTGCTTGCCTTATGGGAAAGGTCTCCACTGGCAATTACAACAGCCCTTTCCTTTGAATTTTTGAAAGCATCGGCTATTTTAATCCCCAATTCATATAACTTTATTGGATTTATCATGCCATAGGTTATGTGAATAATGGAAAAATCTTTATATTCTTTTGTTATAAAATAAAGAGGAACGATGGCACCATGATCTAAGCTTAATCTAATATTATATTCAACATGAGAATTTTCACCTAATGGCGCAATTGGAATTTCAGATACATCCGCCAATTCAATGATTTTATTTGCTAATTCTTTATTTATTTTAAATTTGAAAGATAAAGATGGTGCATTAAAATTTTTTAAACTACCATCAATAAATGAGGAATTACAAATAGCAACAGCATCACTAAAAACAGGTCCATGGGGAGTTATGATAATAATTGTATCAGGCTTAATACTTGCAATTTCCTTTGCAATTTTTGTGCAGGCATCGATTGTTTTCTTTGCAATTTTTTCTTCTCCCCTTCCAACTTCAGGGATTATTATGGGAGGGTGGGGCATAAGAAATTGTCCTACTATAGGCATAACAAACACCTCTTTAGTAAAATAAGTTTTAATAATATTTTACCATAAACTACCTTTTTTCAAAATAATCTAAAACGCCGCAATAGATAGCCCAAGCAATTTTATTTTGATATTCATCCTGATTTAATAGATATTCTTCTTCAGGATTTGATAAAAAGCCGCATTCAACTATTACAGATGGGATACCGTTATCCTTTAAAATATAATAGGTATCGCTGGGTTTAGCAACACGATTATTATTTCTATCTAACACTTTTATTAACTGCTCTTGGATGAATTTTGCTAATTTTTCGCTTTCTAAATCATTAGATGGGTAAAAGGTTTGTGCACCATAATATCTTGAATCAGGGAAGTAGTTTAAATGGATGCTTATAAATATGTCGGCTTTGTTTTCCTTAATTATCTGTTTCCTATTCTTAAGATCTTCGGCTTTTCTGCCTTTTCTTGTTTCGTAGGAATATAACCCCTCATCAACTTCCCTTATCATAATGCATGTATCACCATGACTTTCAATATAACCCTTTAATTTTTTAGCAATTTCAAGATTTATGTTTTTTTCAATCGTTCCATTCCTACCAATAGCACCACCGTCTATACCTCCATGTCCGGCATCTACAACAATTACTATATCCTTTGCCATATTTAATACTTCTTTATTAAGTTTTACTTGAACATAAACTATTGCAGTAAAACACAGAGTTAATATAATAATTGAAGCAATTGCTTTTTTCATGCTTTCACCTGCCTAAATTCAAATCAATAATATATTATGTAGATATCATATTTAATATTCTTCTATATAAAATAAGGCTGTCCAAATTGGACAGCCTCAGATTGTAGACAAACCTTCTTTGGTTTTCAGACTTTGCAAGAGCCCTGGAAGGATTAGAAAAGGCATCTCTCATGAGCTTTAGCAATTAGAATTGCTTAGCGAAATGAGCGAATGCCAGTGAAATCCTTCACAGGGCTTATCAAAAATAACTTTTTCAACAGTCTAAGGCTGTATAATTTGGACAGCCTTACTGATTAATTTCAATGACTAACTGAGCGATATTGTTTGCATGGTCACCGATTCTTTCAAGATTAGAAATGATATCTAAAAATATTGCACCGCTTTCAGGATAACATATACCAGTATTCAATCTATCTATATGACCATTTCTTAGCTGCTTGTCTAATTTATCTATTTTGCTTTCAAGCTCAATTGTTTTCATAGCCTTTTGAAGGTCACCATCTTTAAGGGAAGATAAAGCTAAATCAACAGCCTCCATTACATATTGATACATAAATTTTATTTCAACGATGGCCTCATCTGAAAAAATTAGGGAATTTTTATACTTATGCTCAGCAAGTTCATATAGGTTTTCGGCATGGTCGCCGATTCTTTCTATATCATTTATAATGTGATAAAGGGCAGCAATAATTTTAGACTGATGTTCGTTGATTTCTGTATTAGATAGCTTTACAAGGGATTCTGTAATTTCCTTTTCATAATGATTTATGTCATTTTCTATTATAAGTAGATTTTGGGAAATCATTGGATCGTAATTTAATATTAAATCTAAACTTCTCCTTACGTTATTTAATGCATCATATCCCATATTTATTATTTCATTTATTATCTGCATAATTGCAATTGAAGGATTTTGAAGGTTAATTTCATGTAAGAGCAAAAACTTTTTTTTGCTTATATAATTATTCTTAATCAAATCAAATTTTTTATAAGGATTAATTATTAAAACCATTAAAAAAGTTAAAATTACAACTAATCCTACATACAACGCGTATATATGATTAAAGTTTAAATTTAGTTGGTTATGTATTAGTTTCTGTAGTATTAAAAAAATTATAAATAGAAGTCCATTATATATTAGTAATATTGACAAGGACTTTTTAGCTATTGAATTTTTCCTGTAATTATTAATTATTGCTTTTAATATCAATGCTATGTTGGAAAGAAGTAATAAGTCCACTATATAATATTTGCTTAAATTGTTATATGATAAAATTGCAAAAATCATTGGGAATATAAAAATATTGTTTTGAAAAATTATAGTTAAAATAAAAACTACTAAAGATAAAATAATAATATTTTTACTCAAAAAAAACATTTCTTCGCTCTTAATTAAAGTAGAATAAATAAAATCGGAGGAAAGAAAAACAAATCCATAGGATACTATTGTTCTTCCGATGTCCTTGAATTTTTTCGTTTTAGTAAGGAAGAAAATACCCGTTCCTAAAACTATCAAGTAAGCCCATAAATGAAACATCAATCTTAAGCTAAATACATAAACTATTATAATTGTTCCTAAAAGGGAACCTAAAAAGATTAAAAAGCTATTTAATACTGATAATGCTTCTACGTTTAAAAGGCTAGAAGTTATGTTAATAGAGTAATTTAATCCTAGAGTAAGGAAGGTATAAAATGCCCCAAATAAAATATCAGTATACACCCTTTTTTTAAGTCTTTTTTTAGAATTTTCCACATAATTTTCAATTATTTTTTCAAAGACCGAATTAATCCAATAAATTGAATATGATAACAATGATAGCGCAGCAAAAAAAGCAATTATTCCAAATCCATCTTCCATAATTATCCCTCTTTGCTTTCAGCCTTTTTCATGCAGAAAGGGCACTCATAATAAAAAGGATGATCCATAAGTAATGCAGCTTCATTTAATGAACTATACATGTCAATATCATCTTCATGTATTAAATCGATATGACATTCTTCCTTTTCATTTAAAAGGTCATGAAGAGTTTTATTTTTTATATCATATAAGTATCTTTTGCCGAAATAAGGATATCCAAATCTACGCATACTCCACCTCGTCATGTTATTTTGTTTAATATTATATCATAAATTATCCTGTAAAAAAATATTATAATTTAAATAAGGATTTATTTCATTATAATTGAAGGTAAATTTTGTGATTTGGATCACAAAAACTATTGTTTTAATTTTTTGTTAAATTATAATATTACTTACTTATCAATGGAAAAAAGGGTTGGGATGAGGCGATGAGGATAATAAATAACAGATATAGACTTATAAAGAAGATTTACCAAAATGATGGACTAGCATCCTATCAAGCTATTGATATTAAAAGATCTCAAGGAGTTTTAGATTTAAATATTATTAATTTTGACTATGTTGATTGGGAATTTTATGATTTCTTAGCAGATAATTTTATTATGTTAACTTCAATTGTTCACAGTAACTTAAAAAGGTTATATAGCTTTGATATTATAGAAAATAAAAACGGGAGATTGGATAAAAATAATCAATATTTCTATACTACTGAGTTTATTGAAGATGTCCAGCCTTTAAATGTATTAGAAGGATTAGACATCGATGAAAAATTGAACCTGTTTATAGAGGTTGCAAAGACATTAAACTTTCTGCATCTTAAGGGGTGTCTCTATAATTCCATTAATTTATCTAATGTTAATTTTGTTAAGGCAGAAAATAAGCTTACTGTTAAACTTAATGACATAGTAACAGCAAGAATAGGTGAATTTATAAAGACTAAAAGAAGTCAAATAATTTTCAAGGCACCTGAAGTTATAGAGGGTGAAGAACATACAGTAAAGTCTGATATATATTCATTAGGGGTATTATTTTTGGTAATTTTACTTGGAGGTATAAAATTTGTTAAGATAGATGATGGATTTTCTAAGTTAAAGGATGTTTTGCCAAAAGAATATTTAGGAATTAATGATATTATTAAAAAGATGATAAAAGAAGATCCTGCAGAAAGATATGACAGTATAACAAAGGTTATAAATGATTTAAATAGTCTCTTGAATAAGAATTATATTCCATTTGAAGTGGAAGATTTGGAGAAAATTAATTTTAATATAAAGCTTTCAGGAAGAGATAAAGAAATCAAAAAGATATTCGATTCTTTTAGAAAAAATAAAGGATGTGTTTTAATATCTGGTGAAACAGGAATTGGGAAAACAAGATTATTAAAGGAATTAGAGTTTTTATTTAGATTAAATAATATCAACTGTTTTAGCTATTATAATGAAACTGAATCAAACAGCAGAAAAGTTTTTTTGGAAATTGCAAGAAAAATATATTCAGAAGACAATGGAAATTTACAGGATGAATTTAGAGAAGAATTATTAAATACATTTGAAGAGTTTAAAGATAGCATCATAAGTGAAGAGATATACAATGAAAAAAATAGAATTAGAATGATAAACACGATATATAGATACATAAAAAACAAATATAAAGATGAAAGAATTGTTATTATAATAGATGATTTTAATTCCCTTGATAAATTATCATATTTAATAGCAAAGGATATTTTAAGCTCTAAAATTGCAGATCAAGCAATGTTTATTATTTCTTTTAAAAGCGATGGATTAATTACTAATGATATAAGGGCATTAATAAACGACATAAGAAAAGAACAAAATACCATAGAAATAAAATTAAAGGGATTGTCGAAAGAGCATGTTTCGGAGATGATAAAAAATCTTTTATCGATGGGATATACTCCAAGATTGTTTTCAAACAAAATATTTGAAATAACTTATGGTAATCCACTATTTATTGTTGAAATAATTAAAGATCTTTATCTAAAGGGAGATTTATTTATAAATAGTTCAACAGGAATCTGGAGCAGTAAATTTGATGATGATTATGACAGGATGATACTACCTAATTCAGTAGAGCAAGCTATTTTTAATCAAATTAATGAACTAGATGAAGAAGATATAATCGTCCTTGAGGTTCTTTCAATATTTCAAAATGGAGTTACTACAGATGTTCTCGGTGAATTTTTAAATAAAGATAAAAATAAATTGGACAATATTCTAAGGAGTTTAGAGAATAAAGGAATAATTATAAGCAAAATAAGCGATGAAGGAATTCTTTACGATTTACAAAATCAAATGCTTAAACGTTTAATTTACAATAGAATTGATGAGAAGGTAAAGGTAGATTTGCATCTTAAGGCAGGAAAATTTTTAGAAAAGAGCATTAGAATTTATTTGAATCCATATAGTCTCAAAGAAGAAATATTATATCACTACGAAAAGGCAAATGAAGTAGAAAAAATAATCGAATATTGTATCTATAATGCTATATTGATGAAAAGGCTAAATAATAAAAGTGATGCTATTTCATATTATGAAAGGGCATTAAAATATTTTAAGGAAAAGGAAGCAGATTATAGAAAAGTAGATATATTGATGAGTCTCGGATACATTTACTTAGAAGTTGGAAATGTAAAGAAGGCAATTGAACTTTTCAAACAAGCGAAGTTTTGGGCCTTAAATTTAAAGGACTATAATAGTGCCATAGATTCAATGAATAAATTGGTGGAAATATATTTAAATAAAAATGATAAAAACAAAATCTTAAAATCTTTAGAAGAAATAAAAGATTTATTACAAATTCATGATTATAAAAGAGGCTATCTTGAATATCAATTTAACACGGCAGTTTATTATAGAAATAATGATAAGTTAGAGGATGTTAGAAACATATGTAAGCAAGCTCTTGAAATGTGTGATGATAATTGCCCTGAAATAAAGGGAAAATTTATTAAACTTTTAGGGGATTGCTGCTATTTATCATCTGAGCCGGAAATGGCCATTGATTATTATAAAAAGGCTCTATATTATTTCGAGCTAAATGAAAGCAAAGAAGAAATGATAGGAGTATTAAACAATTTAAGTATTATATATTCAGATTTTTATCAGGATTATGATAGTGCCTTGAATTATCTTGAAGAAATGAAAAACTTAGCAGAGAAAGAAAGCATAGCTTATCTTAAAGCACTATCACTTATTAATATTGGAGAGATAAATTATATAAAATTTAATACAACAGAAGCCTTGGAATGCTTCAGCACTGCTTTGGATATTATTGATGAATTGGGATATAAAGCATATACTTTTTATATTTATTGTTTTTTAATAGGTATTTATTTAAGACTGGGAAATTATTCTAAGGCTTATTTCTATCATTTAAAGGCTAAGGATGAGCTTAAAAATAATACTAATCAGAATATTTATGATAGCTTATATTATTATTTTAGTGCACAACTATTTTATAAATTTGGGGACATTGATAAAGCACATGAATATTTAAAGGAAGTATTAAGGATTCATCAAAACAATGATATAAAAATTAAATGGGATGCAGAGGCTTTTCTATTAATATTAAATATTTCAAAAGACTTAGAAAGACTAGACGATGTTATGAATTCGTTATCAAATATAATAAAAAAATATAAAAACGATGTCGAAAAAATATATATCTACTATCATTTAGCTTTTAAATTTGTCAAGCTAAATAAAATTAACTTTGCGAAAAAAATATTTGATTTGATTAACGATTTTGAACTTAATGAGTTACCAGTTGGTTTGAAACTTAGAATAGAGTTTCTAGATATTTTACTAAATAAAAATAAAATTCTTGCATTAGAAGAAATACTACCAAAATTAAAAGAAAATAAATTGATAGAATTAAGCATGATGGCAAACAGAATTTTAGGAGATTATTACTATAATAGCAATATTTATAAGGCTGTTAATTTCTATGCAGCTTCACTTACCTTAATGTTAAGTCTTATAAAGGATTTACCAGAGGAATATAAAATTAAATTTATATCGATTTCAAATTTCCATAAGACATTAACTAAGATGAGCAAAATTTTAGAAATCGATATAAATGAAGAGGAGAGTTTAGAATTTAACAAATTAACTGAATATGCAGACCATTTAATTAATTCCCAAATTAATAATTTAAAAGGAAATACAATACAAAAAATAAAATCTAGTTTTAAAGAGGAATTAAACTTAAATATTAACAATATCAATGATTTATTAAATAAAATTACACTAGATTCAAACAGTGATATTTTATTAATAATGAAATATATGTCCTATATTACCCTAGCAACAAACTATCTATTAATGACTGATTCTAAAAATCCAGAAATTCTTGCAAGCAAAGAAAAAGTTGACATAAACAATTATAGTTTAATTATCGATAAAGCTAAAAGATTAGAAAAACCCATTATTGTAAAAAAAGCAGATGAATACGGCAATGTTGTTAACTGGATTTGTATTCCTATAATAAAAAATAAAAGAAAAGATAAGTTTAGAATTTCTACATATGACATAAAAAGAAACTATGGATATGTAATTTTAGAAACGGATAAGATTATTAATAATTTTTCACAAGAGGCTGTAGAAGAATGTAAGCCTTTAGTAAACTTACTAATAGGATATATTGAAAATATTAATATTATTAATACGGCTATAATTGATAAATTAACATCCGCTTATACAAGAAAAATGTTGGATGATTTATTGGATGAACATATAGAAAATGCCGAATTGAATGGTGGATTTTTTTCAGTTGTAATGATTGATATAGATAATTTTAAAAAGATAAATGATAAATATGGGCATCTACTTGGAGATAAAATATTAAAAAAACTAGGAGAAGTTGTAAAATGTAATATAAGAAAAAACGATTTGTTTTTTAGATATGGCGGTGAAGAGTTTTTGATACTATTGCCTGATACTAATAAATATGAGGCCTTGAATTTAGCGGAGAGGATTAGAAAAAAGATTGAAACAAGTCTATTTGTAGACGGAAGAGGAGTAACTGCAAGTTTTGGTATAGCATCCTTTCCGGATGATGCTGAGTGGAAGGAGGAACTTTTAGAAAAGGCTGATAAGGCATTATATGTAGCAAAAGAAAGAGGAAAGAATAGATGTGAACTGTGGGATGAAACCTTTGAGCAAAAAGGAAGAGTTACTGATAAATTAAGCGGGCTTTTAACAGGAAACGACCTTAGGGATACCACTAAAATATTGACTATGATTGAACTAACGGAACTAATAAAAGAAAATTTAAGCAAAGAGGAGATTGCTTTTAAGTTTTTAGGAAGACTTTTAGACTCTTCTGAGGGTAGATATGCTGGTATACTTTTTATTGAGGATGGAAAGATATACAATCAACTTTGGAGGAAGGCTAATGACGATAACTGGATTAAATTTAACAACATTAATAATAGATTGTTGAATAAAGTTCTAAAGGAACAAAAAGGTTTATATGGTATTGACTGGGATGAAGTATTCGAGTATGATGTTATTAAGAATGTTCCTTTGTTTTATTCAGTAATGTTAGTTCCGATTGTGAAGGATAAGGTTTTAAAGGGGATCATATACATTTTAGCACCATCAAATGATAAGGAATATAAATTTGAAGATTACAATTATGTAAGCGTTTTAGCTAATATATTAGCTATGTTATTATAAAATCAGAAGGAGATTTTCCTTCTGATTCATATTATAAAGGAAGGTGTATTTATGATTTTAATTAATAATGTTTCAAAGACCTATGCGAGGGGAAGGGTAAAGGCTGTTAACAGTATTAATCTTGAAGTAAAAAAGGGAGAAATATTTGGATTTTTAGGACCTAACGGTGCTGGTAAAACAACGACAATAAAAATGATAACAGGAATACTAAAACCTGATGAAGGGCAAATATTTGTAAATGGGATTAATGTAGTAAGTGAGCCAATTAAGGCAAAAAAGCAAATAGGATTTGTTCCTGATAATCCTGAAATTTTTAATAGACTAACAGGTATTGAGTATTTAAATTTTATTGCAGATATTTATGAGGTAGACGGCAAGCAAAGATATGAAAAAATAAATGAACTTGCTGAGATTTTTGAAATAAAAGACGCTTTAAACTCAAGTATTGGTAGTTATTCCCATGGAATGAAACAAAAATTGATAATAATAGGTGCTTTAATCCACAATCCCCCTGTATGGATTTTGGACGAACCTCTTGTAGGACTAGATCCCAAGGCTGCTTTTCTATTAAAGGAAATGATGAGAAAACATGCTGATAATGGAAATACTGTATTTTTTTCAACGCATATCATGGAGGTTGCAGAAAGGCTTTGTGATAGGATAGGGATAATAAAAAAGGGTGAGATAATATTTACTGGAACGATTGATGAGCTAAGACAAATAAGAAAAGAAAATGATAGCCTTGAAAATTTATTCTTGGAGTTGGTAGATAATGAATAAAGCTTTTTCAACAATAAAACTATATATCAATTCAGTCTTTGGATTTAGCGGATTATATAGAGATTTTAAATATAATAAAAAAAATGCAGTTAAGACTTTAGGATTGTTGGGACTAATATTGTTTTCTTTTTCAGGATTGATAGCCATGTTTACAGCCTTCAATTTAAAAATGTATGATCTTCTTAAACCTATTAACCAACAGGGGCTTGTGGTATTAAATACCATTATTATTTCAACAGCCTTTACATTTTTTATAGGGATATTAACTGTAATTGCAACTTATTTTCTTAATCAAGAGGGTGACATAATACTATCCTTGCCATTAAAACCTTGGAATTTATTTCTTGCTAAATTTACAATTAGCTTTCTTTCAGAAGCCTTATTTGCATTTGTTATAATGGCAACCGGGATAATAGTTTATGGCATAAAAAATGGTGAAGGGGTTTTATATTATATAAATTCTTTATTAATAACTTTAACTATCCCAATGATTCCTCTTGTAATAGGATATTTTATAATAACTCCTATTATGAAGTTTGGTAAACTTTTAAAAAAGAAGGATTTTGTAATGTATATATCTGGATTTTTAGCATTAGGTCTTGGAGTTCTTTTTCAGTATTTTACTAATCAAATGACTAATTTTGATAAAAATCCAGAGCTTATAATGAAAAAATTAACTTCGCCAAATGGTTTGATCGATTTAACAAGTAAGTTATATTATCCAGCTACAATTGCAGCAAAGGCGATTATAAATAATGGGACATTAGAAAGCTTTGGTTATTTATTGATTTTTATTGCAATTGCTGTTGGTGCTTTGGTTTTATTGTTAACTACTATGTCTAATATTTATTATGATACTTTAATTGGAAGCACAGAAGTCCAAAAAAATGTTAAAAGAATGGACGAAAAGGAACTAAAGAAAACGACAATAAAGAGAAATTTACTTATAACATTTATTGATAGAGAATTGAAACTGATGAATAGAGAGCCTGTGTATTTTATAAACGGGCCGATGGTAATATTTCTATTGCCGATAATTATGGGTGCATCCCTGTTCTTTCAAAATAATTCTATTTTATTCGATATTAAAAAGTTGATGAATCATCCTGATTTTTCATATTATTTGAATTTAATCTCGATAGGGATTATAGTTTTTCTAGGGGCTTCAACAAGTATAGCTGCAACATGTATATCAAGGGAGGGAAGAGCCTTTGAATTTATAAAATCCCTTCCGATAAATCCTAAATTATATATAACTGCAAAGATTATCCACGGCTTAATATTTGGGATTTTTGCTGCAGCTATTATTTTGATAGTGGACAAAGCCTTCTTTAAAATTGATACAATAAGATTATTAATAATTTTAATAACCTCTATCATAATTCTTACGATGATTTTTATTTTAGAAGTTTTTGCCGAATTAAAATGGCCTAAGCTAAATTGGGATAATCCACAAAAGGCAATAAAGCAAAACATAAATGGGGTTGTGGGAATTTTTGGAACCATGGGAATTGTAGGATTATTTGGTGCTCTTATTGTAAAATTTAATATTAAAAGCAATGGACTTTTTATAGCTTTGATAGTTATACCGCTTATTATATCATTAATTTTGTATCAAAAACTTTTAAGCTATGCAGATAAAAGATTTTATGAAATAGAAATATAAATTAAGCTCTAAGGAAAATTTTAGCCTTAGAGCTTAATTTTTATAGATAATAGGTGTAAACGAAAGATATATATTAATATATGGCTTTTTTTAGTCAATATTAAAAAAACAGGAATAAAAAACAGAATTATTAAGTTTGTTGCTTTTTTTAAGGAGGTATAGAATAGATTTCAGATGACTTTTAGAAAGATAGAAGGAAGGGATAAGATGTCAAAGAATTATTGGATAGGGGTTGATGTAGGTTCAACAACAGTAAAGGTAGTGGTTTTAAATGACAAAGATAATATTGTTTTTAGCAGATATAAACGACATTTTGCTGACGTTTTAAATACAATAAAGGAAATTTTTTATGAATTAGAACAGATGCTTAATAAGGCTACAGCAAGAATAGTTATAACAGGCTCAGCAGGAATTGGAATAGCGAATTGGCTCAATATTCCCTTTGAGCAGGAGGTTATAGCATCAACAAAGGCAGTTGAAAAATTTATTCCTGAAACGAGTGTTGCTATTGAACTAGGTGGAGAGGATGCTAAAATTACATATTTCGATGGTAATTTAGAACAAAGGATGAACGGAAGTTGTGCAGGTGGGACAGGTGCATTTATAGATCAGATGGCCGCTCTTTTAAAAACTGATGCTATGGGGCTTAATGAATTGGCAAAAATGCATAAAATAATTTATCCTATAGCATCAAGATGTGGAGTGTTCGCTAAAACAGATATTCAAGCTCTTATAAATGAAGGCGCAAAAAAGGAGGATATTGCAGCATCGATTTTTCAGGCTGTTGTAAATCAAACTATTGCAGGCCTCGCAGCAGGAAGAAAAATAAAAGGAAAAGTTGCTTTTTTAGGAGGACCTTTGTTTTTTTTAAGTGAACTTAGAAAAAGATTTATAGAAACCCTTAATCTAATAGAAGATGAAGTTATAATTCCGGAGAATTCGCATCTTTTTGTAGCAATTGGTGCTGCTCTACTTTCCAAGGAAAAGGCACCGGTTAATTTAGAGAACGTAATAGATAAGATTAATAATGGTAGTTTTGGTTCAAAGGAAGTAGGCCTTCTTAGACCTCTTTTTATAACTGAAAAAGAGTATCATGATTTTAAAAGAAGGCATGATAAGCATAGAATAAAACGAAAGGAATTAAATGATTTTTCGGGAGGATGTTTTTTAGGTATAGATGCTGGTTCGACTACTACAAAGGCGGTTTTAATAGATGAAGAAAATAATTTATTGTATAACTATTATTCAAGCAATGAAGGAAATCCTTTAAAATCTGTGATAAATGTTTTAAAAGATATTTATAGTAAATTACCAAAGGATGCTTATATAGCAAACTCCTGCATAACTGGTTATGGAGAGGGACTCATTAAAACAGCCCTATCAATAGATGAAGGTGAAGTTGAAACTATTGCCCACTATAAGGCAGCAGAAAATTTCCTAAATGGGGTAGATTTTATTTTGGATATTGGTGGACAAGATATGAAGTGCATAAAAGTTAAGGATGGGGTAATTGAAGGCATCATTTTAAATGAGGCATGTTCTTCAGGATGTGGCTCATTTATTGAATCCTTTGCTAAATCTTTAGGGATGGATGTTAAAACATTTTCAAAGGAAGCCTTCTTTGCTAAAAAGCCAGTTGACTTAGGCTCAAGATGCACAGTATTCATGAATTCTAAAGTAAAACAGGCACAAAAAGAGGGAGCGACAATTGGGGATATTTCTGCGGGGTTATCCTATTCGGTTATTAAAAATGCTCTTATGAAGGTAATAAAGATAAGGAACATAGATGATCTTGGTGAAAAAATAATACTTCAAGGGGGAACATTTTATAATGATGCGGTATTAAGGGCCTTTGAAATAATATCAGGAAAAGATGTAGTAAGGCCTGATATAGCAGGGCTTATGGGAGCCTTTGGAGCTGCATTGATTGCAAAGGAAAGATATCAAGAAGGGGAAAGGTCAAAGATAATAAATTTAGAAGAATTAAATAGATTTCAAGTAGAACAATCCTTTACAAGATGTAAATTGTGCAGCAATAACTGTTTTTTAACTATTAGCACTTTTAAAGATGGGAGAAAATTTGTAACAGGGAATAGATGCGAAAGAGGAGCTGGAAACTTTATTGCAAAAAAAGAGGTGCCTAATCTTTATGAATATAAGTATAACAGACTATTTGCTTATGAAGCCTTAAAAAATGCACCAAGGGGTAAAATCGGAATACCAAGGGTATTAAATATTTATGAAAATTATCCTCTTTGGCATACTTTTTTCACTGCTTTAGGCTTTGAAGTAGTGTTATCAGACAAGACTACTAAGAAGCTTTATGAGGCTGGAATGGAGACAATACCATCAGATACTATATGTTATCCTGCAAAGGTTGTTCATGGACATATTATGAACTTAGTTAAAAAGGGAGTTGACGTTATATTTTATCCATCTGTTGTTTATGAGAAAAAAGAATTTAATGAAGTGGACAATCACTATAATTGCCCTATAGTTACTTCATATTCAGAGGTTATAAAAAACAACATGGATGTAATAAAGGAGAAAAATATTAAGTTTTTAAATCCCTTTATAAGTTTAGATAATTATAAAATGTTAAAGAAGGTATTGTTGGAGACTTTTGAAGGATTTAATATTTCTTTAGCTGAACTTGATAATGCATTAACATTAGGTTTAAAAGAACTTGAAAATTTTAAAAATGATATTAGAAAAAAAGGAGAGGAAACCTTAGAATATATCAAAAAAGAGGGTATTAGGGCTATAGTTCTTGCAGGAAGACCTTATCATATAGATCCTGAAATCAATCATGGGATAGCTAACATAATAACTTCATTTAATGCTGCGGTTTTAACGGAGGATTCTGTGTGCCACTTAGGTGAAGTTAAAAATAGGCTTAGGGTTGTTGACCAATGGACATATCATTCAAGGCTATATAGAGCAGCGTATTTTGTTTCAAAACATGATAATATAGATCTTATTGAATTAAATTCCTTCGGATGTGGTCTCGATGCAATTGTAACTGATCAGGTTAAAGAAATCTTGGAAAATAGAGGGAAGATATATACTTCAATTAAAATCGATGAAGGAACAAACCTAGGAGCAATTAAAATAAGAATTAGAAGCCTTTTTGCAGCACTAGAGGAAAGAAAAAGGAAAAAGCAAAAAAGGGAAATACAATATAATGAGGAAAGCAAAGTGGTATTTACCAAGGAAATGAAAAAGAAATATACTATTTTAGCTCCACAAATGTCACCTGTTCACTTTGAAATTCTTGAAAAGGCCTTTGAATTTAGCGGTTATAAACTTGAAGTATTGCCATCTGTTGATGCAAACGCAATTGATGAAGGATTAAGATATGTAAATAACGATGCATGCTATCCTGCAATCGTCGTTATAGGGCAGATTATAAATGCCTTAAAGTCAGGTAAATATGATTTAAATTCTACTGCAGTTATAATGAGTCAGACGGGAGGAGGATGCAGAGCTACAAATTATATAAGCTTACTGAAAAAAGCTTTAAAGGATGCAGGTCTTTCTAATATTCCTGTTTTATCTTTAAATGCGAAGGGGTTAGAAAAGCATCCGGGATTCAAAATAACACCTATCTTACTTCATAGGGGACTTATGGCAGTTTGCTATGGAGATTTATTAATGAGACTCATATTAAGAACAAGGCCCTATGAAAAAATTAAGGGTTCTACAGAACTTTTATATGAAAAATGGAAGAAAAAAATAATTGCGAATATAAAATCCTGTAGCTTAAAAGATTTTAAAAAGAATGTTTGGGAAGTTATTGAGGAATTTGATAATATAGAAATTGCTAAGATAAAAAAGCCAAGGGTTGGAGTTGTAGGAGAAATTCTAGTAAAGTATCATCCTACAGCAAATAATCAAATAGTTGAGCTATTAGAAGAAGAAGGAGCAGAGGTAGTTTTACCTGACCTTGCAGATTTTCTTCTTTATTCTGCTTATGATGAAGAATTTAAATATCATAATCTTACTGGGGATCTTAAAGCAAGATTAGGAGGTTTATTATCAATAAAAGTTATTGAACTTTATAGAAGAGAAATAAGGAAGGCACTTAATGAAAGTAAAAGATTTACTCCTCCATCCACTATAGAGGAAAAGGCAAACCTTGCAAAAACGCTTCTTTCCCTTGGTAATATGACTGGAGAGGGATGGTTTTTAACTGGTGAGATGATGGAGCTGATTGAAAATGATGTGCCCAATATCGTATGCCTTCAGCCCTTTGGATGCTTGCCCAATCATATCGTAGGAAAAGGCATGATAAAAGAATTAAGAAGAAGATATCCACAGTCCAATATTGTAGCAATAGACTATGACCCAGGTGCAAGTGAAGTAAATCAAATCAACAGAATTAAATTAATGTTGTCAAATGCATATAAAAATTTAGAAAAGAAAGACGATAATATAAACGTAAATAATTTTGAAAATTATAGAATGATTAAAGCAGATACGGGGGGCAAACTATGAAAAAAACAACTACAAAAGCAAAGATATGGTTTTTAGTAATTTCAATAATAGTGCTGTTTAGTATTGTCATTAATGGAATTGTTTACGTAGAGTTTACTAGAGCATTAACTCGAGGGATGCTAAGGCAAACGGCTAATCTTGCTCTTGAGATTTTTGATTTTCAATACCCAGGTTCCTGGAGGGTTTCCTATGGGGAGCTTTACAAGGGAAGCCATAAGATAAATTATGATTTTTCTTCAGTTGATAACTTAAAGAAAAAGGCAGATATTGAATGTGCAATATTTCTATATGACACTAGAGTTACGACAACAATTGAAGAAAATGGTATGAGGATTGTTGGAAGTAAAGTCGATAATAAAGTTATAGAAGAAGTGGTTAAAAAGGGTAAAGATTACATTGGGGAAGTAAAGTTAAAGCAAAAAACATACCAAGGTATATATATTCCTATAAAGGATACAAGTCAAACTCCCATTGGTATGTTCTTTGTGGGGCTTGACAAGGAAAAAATAGATAAATTAGTTATGCCTGTTGTTAAAGCTCTTGTGTTGTTTACTTTGGCTTTGGTTGTTGTTTTATCGATTCTTATTATGATGTTTATGGACAGAATAATAATTAATCCACTGCAGTCTACCAAGCAAATATTAGATGTAATTGCAAAGGGTGACTTAACTGTAAACATAGAGGAAAGGTATTTAAAAAGACGTGATGAAATAGGAGAAATATCAAAGGCTATAGCCTCTTTAAAACAATCTTTAGTGGGTATTATAAGCAAGATAAATGAAAATGCAAATTCAGTAAAGACTTCCTCAAGGGAACTTGTTTCAGTAGCTGAAGAAATGGCTGTGTCTTCAGAACAGGTTTCTTCCTCAATTTCTCAGGTTGCAACCGCTACGGAAAATGAAAACTTAGAAGTTGCACAAGTTGTAAGGCTTTTTGAATCATTTGGAGAAAAGATAGACAAAATGTATTCTAAGCTAAAGGAAGTAAAAGAAGGAGCAGAGGATACATCCTATAAGGCAAATGAAGGTAAGGATGAATTGGATGGACTATTAAGGGCGATAAATGGAATTAAGCAATCCTTTGAAGTTGTTACAACTAAGTTACAGACCCTATCAAGCTCCTTTAATCAGATTGAAAATATAGTTGATATAATAAATAATATTTCTGAACAAACAAATCTTTTAGCGCTAAATGCAGCAATTGAAGCCGCAAGGGCTGGTGAAGCTGGAAGGGGCTTTGCAGTTGTAGCCGATGAAGTAAGAAAACTTGCTGAAGAATCTAAAAAGTTTTCAGATGAAATAAGAAATATTATAAGAGGGTTAGGTGAAGAAGCAAAGGATGTTTACTCTGCAGCTGAAGAAGTTGATAAATTTATTAATGAACAAATCACAACTGTTGATAGAACGGCTGAGAAGTTCGAAGGAATAATACATTCAATACAAAATACAGTTCCTTTAATTGAAGATGCATATGTCTTTTTAAATGAAACAGTAAGCGATAAAGATGGCGTTATTTCGAGTGTTGAGAATCTAAGTGCTATAATTCAAGAAACTTCAGCTTCAGTTGAGGAAATATCAGCAACGTCTGAAGAGATGTCATCATTATCTTCAAAGGTTGCAGATTCTGCACAAAACTTAAGCAACATGATGGATGCTTTAGTTGAAGATGTAAAACAGTTTAAACTATAAAGGTGCCAAAGGGCACCTTTTGTAATTTTAGTTTTGTTTTTGGTTATAAATATAACTGTAAGGGGTGATTATAGTGAAAGAAATTGATAAAGCAAGGGAAGCTATCAAAAATGCCCAATATATTGTTTTCTTTGGTGGTGCTGGAACATCTACAGAATCAGGAATACCAGACTTTAGAGGTGACAAGGGCTTATACAAAAAAACATTTATGGGATATAATCCGGAAGAAATATTGCATATAGATTTTGTCCTTAAACATCCTAAAATATTTTATTCCTTTTTACAGGAGAAACTATCCTTTGATGTTGAACCTAATGATGGACATAGGGTATTAGTTGAGCTTGAAAAATTAGGTAAATTAAAAGCTATAATTACTCAAAACATAGATGGACTACACCAGAAGGCTGGTTCTAAGGAAGTTGTAGAACTTCATGGCAGTTTAAGAGAATATTACTGTATGGGATGCGGCAGGGAGGATGATAAATTTTTTGTATGTGACTGCGGAGGGATAGTAAGGCCTAATATAATCCTATATGGTGAAGTCCTAGATCCAGACAAAATATCAAGGGCTGTCCATCATATTAAGAGGGCGGATGTTTTAATAGTTGCAGGAACAAGTTTAACCGTTTATCCAGCAAATTCTCTTTTAGATTATTTTAATGGAGATGAGGCTATTTTTATAAACACAAGTCCAACACCTTTTGATTCTATGGCAACTATAATAATTAGAAAACCTTTTTCAATAGCGATGAAGGAAATTGTGCCTTTTAAAATGTAGTTCTGTATTTATCCATGATTTTTCCAAATATTTCACCAGTAGTTGGAGGAGTATAGGTTATTGCGTTTGCACCAGCCTTTATTGTTTCCCTTATTGTTTCGTCATTCGGGCCTCCTGTTGCTATAATGGGCACATGGGGGAACTCCTCCCTTATCCTTCTTACGATGTTAGGTGTATTAGCAGCTCCTGAAACATTAAAAATACTTGCACCAGCCTCTATCCTCCCTCTAAAGTCTTCCTTTTCAGAAACCACCGTGACTACTATAGGTATATCTATTTCTTCCCTCATAGCTTTTATTAATTCATTAGGTGTTGGTGCGTTTACTATAACGCCAATTGCACCTTGGAATTCAACATGTCTTGCAATTCTTATTGCCCTTTTTCCAGTAGTTATGCCTCCGCCTACACCACAAAATACTGGAACTTCTGAAACGTTAAGTATAGCCTCTGCAATAACCGGCTGTGGAGTAAAGGGATAAACGGCAATTACTGCATCTGCGTTTGTGTTTCTTATGATTGCGACATCAGTTGAAAATATTAAAGACTTAATTCTTCTACCAAATACTATAATTCCACTTGCTTCCCTTATAACCTGGGGAACTTCAATTAAGTTATTGCGTAATATACCCTTTATTTCTGGAATATATTTATCCGGCATATTCATTCCTCCCATTTTTAGCCTTTTTGATATTTTATACCAGCTTTAAAATTAAATAAAGAAAAAAATTATAACAAACTTCTACATGGAATATTTACTTTACTATTACAATATGATAATATGATTATATAATCATATAATAAAGAGGTGCTTTTATGGAACTTATAGAGATATTAAAAGAAGTTGCAGATGAAACGCGCCTTAGAATATTAAACCTTTTAAAAGGTGAAGAGCTTTGCGTCTGTGAAATTGAAAAATTACTTAATCTAACTCAATCGAATGCATCAAGACATCTTACAAGATTGAGTAGAAGCAAGATGATAACTGGAACCAAAAAACAGCAATATGTTTACTATAGGTTAAATGAAGAAATATTAAATAAATATCCATTTTTAAAGGAATTACTATTCCATGAAACAGAAAAGGTTAAAAAGCTGAAGGAAGAATATGAAAACCTTTTAAAATTTAAAGCCCAAGGTAAAGGCTGCGATAATTTAGATTAAGGAGGATTTTTATGAGAATTGCAGTTATTTCAGACATTCACAGCAATTTATTAGCCCTAAAGGCTGTATTAGAAGATATAAAGGAAAGGGGGGTTGACATTACAGTTTGCACAGGGGATTTAGTTGGATACTGCACTTATCCTAATGAGGTAATTGAACTTTTAAGGGAAAAAAATATTCTAACGATTATGGGAAATTACGATGATGCAGTTGGCTATGAAAAGTTTATTTGTGGTTGTGACTATCCAGATCCAAAGGATATGGAAAATGCCTCTATTTCGTTAAATTATACAATTGAAACGGTAACTGAAGAAAATAAAAGATTTTTAAGGGAACTTCCATTAGAAATGGTTTTAAAATTTGAGGGTAAGAATATTATGTTTGTTCATGGAAGCCCAAGAAGGATTAATGAATATTTAAAGGAGAATTCTAAGGAAGCAGAAGAGGTTATGGGCGAGTTTAAATATGATGCTTTAGTTTGTGGACATACACATATTCCTTATGCTAAAAAATATGGTGATAAATATCTAATAAACGCAGGTAGCGTTGGAAAGCCAAAGAATGGTAGCCCAAATGCTAACTATATTATAATAAACGTAGGGGAAGAGTTAGATGTTGAAATCCATTCGGTGCCTTATGACTATGAAACTGTTGCAGAAGAAATTTTAAAAAATGGACTTCCAGAAAAGTTCGCTGAAAATATAAGAACAGGAAAAGCATAATTAAGGGGGAGTTTTTATGGCTAAAAAGGGTTTAAGTTTATTCGAAAGATATTTAAGTATATGGGTTGCACTTTGTATAGTCGCTGGAGTCTTAATTGGGCAGTATATTCCATCTATTCCAAAATTTTTAAGTAGAATGGAGTATGCCCATGTATCAATTCCAGTTGCAGTATTAATTTGGCTTATGATTTATCCTATGATGCTTAAAATTGACTTTTCAAGCGTTAAAAAGATAGGGCAAAAACCAAAGGGACTTATTGTAACTTGGGTTACAAACTGGCTTATAAAACCCTTTACAATGTATTTAATTGCATATTTCTTTTTAAAAATAGTATTTAAAGCGTATATTCCTGAAAACCTATCTACAGAATATCTTGCAGGTGCAGTATTGCTTGGTGCGGCACCATGCACAGCAATGGTGTTCGTATGGAGCTATTTAACAAATGGAGATCCTGCCTATACGCTTGTTCAAGTTGCAACAAACGACCTTATAATTTTATTTGCATTTACACCAATTGTTGCATTTTTACTTGGAGTTTCTAATGTTAGAGTCCCCTATGATACATTAATACTTTCAACAATATTATTTGTCGTAATTCCATTGACCTTTGGATACTTTACAAGAAAAAGAGTAATAGCAAACAAGGGAATAGATTATTTTGAAAACGTATTTTTAAAGAAGTTTGATAATATAACTATAATCGGACTTTTATTGACACTAGTGATTATATTCTCATTCCAAGGTGAAATAATTGTAAATAATCCATTCCACATACTTTTAATAGCTGTTCCGCTTACAATACAAACCTTTTTAATATTCTTCATAGCTTATGGCTGGTCAAAGGTTTGGAAGCTTCCACACGATATTGCAGCACCAGCAGCTATGATTGGAGCAAGTAACTTCTTTGAGCTTGCAGTTGCAGTTGCAATATCCTTATTCGGACTTACATCTGGAGCAGCCCTTGCAACGGTTGTAGGTGTTTTAACAGAAGTTCCAATCATGTTAACATTAGTTAGAATTGCTAATGCTACAAGAGGGTATTTTGAAGCACATAAATAAATAATTATAAAAAAAGTCCCATGCTATGTAAAAAGACTAGCATGGGACTTTTTTAGCAGCAGCAACCAGTTTGAACTATTGCTGGTTTTCCATCAGATATTGTAATTTCAATGTTTCTTATAAATGGCTTTATACTATTTTCAGCGACGAATTTTATTCCTTCTATTTCAACAACTTCGTCTAAATTGCGTTGTTCATCCAGAACAACATCAAAAACAGGACCAGCTCAACCAAAATCAACAACTTCAAATCTTATTGCAGATTTACCTTCCTTTGCAAGAATATCTTTTATTTGTTGCGCTATTTTCTTAGAAATTTTTATATCCACATTAGTCCCTCCCTTTTATTAGTATTGAAATTATGTATTATATTATTCATTATAATAGATTTTGTTAATAATTTAAAGATAATAAATAATAATTTAATTAAATATTAATTTATTAAAAAGTTAAATTGACAAGCATTTATAAAATAATTTAAACTATAATTAATTAATTAAAAAATTAAATAAGAGGTGATTAAGATATGTGGAATTTGTCCCTTTATATTTTAACATTTCTTTTATTGATTTTATCTTATTTAAAGGACAAACAAAAAACTAAAAAGGCAATTTTTAAAGCATGGAAATCATTTGAAAACATTCTTCCAGAATTTCTTGGTGTTCTAATGTTAGTTGGTATTTTACTAGCTGTATTAAATCCACAAATCATTTCAAAAATTATTGGAAAGGAATCAGGGATTTTAGGTGTTATTTTAGCAGCAATTGTTGGTTCAATTACATTGATACCTGGTTTTGTTGCATTTCCCACTGCAGCTATGTTATTAAAAAGTGGAGCGGGATATACTCAAATTGCAGCATTTGTTTCAACACTTATGATGGTTGGAGTTGTAACGATGCCTGTTGAAATAAAATATTTTGGGAAGAAGATTACAATTCTAAGAAATCTATTAGCTTTTATATTTTCATTTATAGTTGCATTTATAATTGGAAAGGTGGTAAGTGGAATATGAAAAATTTAATAAAGAGATATAAATTCTTTATAGCAACTGTAATAATAATGAGTATTATATTTTTAATAGATTTTAATGTTGGAAAAAAGGCCTTAAGTATAGTTGGATATAGTTTTAAGGAGATGCTTCTTGTTATACCACCGATATTTGTTCTATTAGGTCTTTTAGATGTATGGGTTCCAAGGGAAACCATGATTAAGTATATGGGAGAAGGTTCAGGAATTAAGGGAGTAGCACTTGCAATAATATTAGGTTCAGCTGCAGCAGGACCTTTATATGGAGCTTTCCCAATAGCGGCTGTTTTTATGAAAAAGGGAGTTAAGTTTAGCAATATATTGATTTTCATAGGTGCATGGTCAACCACAAAAATACCAATGTTTTTATTTGAACTTTCATCTTTAGGAACTAAATTTGCAATAACAAGGCTTTTGATAGATATACCAGGCATAATAATAATTGCATATATATTGTTAAGATTTGTTACGAAGGAAGAAATAAACGAATTATATAAAAATGCTGAAAATTTATAAGTTGAATTTGGACATTTATTGATTTATAATATAATTAGTTAAGAAAATAATTAAATTATAAAGTATAAGGGGGGATAATTTGAAAAAATTAGATTGTGATTATGTTGTTTTAGGTGGTGGACCTGCTGGTTATTATGCAGCAATAACTGGAGCAAAGTTAGGTGCAAAAGTGACATTGATAGAAAAGAGCAATTTAGGTGGAGTCTGCTTAAATCAGGGCTGCATTCCTACAAAGGCACTTTTAAGAACAAGTGGATTAGTAAGAAATTTTAAAAAGAGTCTAGAGTTTGGAATAGAAAGTCAAATTAAAAACACAAACTGGCTAACTTCTGTAGAAAGAAAGAATAGAGTTGTAAAAACTCTTAGAATTGGCCTTGAAAATTTAATATCCTCTAACAAAATTAATTTGGTAAATGGAATAGGAATTCTTAAAAGTCAAAATCAACTACACGTCAACGCAGAGGATGAAGAAAAAATAATCAATTTTAATAAGCTTGTCATAGCAACAGGAGCAGTTCCTATAATTCCCAAAATTGAAGGTGTAGATTTAGAAGGGGTATTAACAAGTGATGATATATTAGACCTTACTGAGATCCCTAAAAGTTTAGTTATAATAGGTTCAGGTGTAATTGGACTTGAATTTGCGGAGATGTTTTCTCCATTTTGTAATGTAACGGTGCTTGAAATAAAAGATACATTAGATGTTGGAGATTTAGAAATTTCAAATGAACTTTTAAAGATTTTAAAAAGAAAAGGAATAAATTTTAAATTTGGAGTAAATGTTAAAAAAATAACTAAAGAAGGTAGCTTAAGGGTATATTTTGAGGAAAAGTCTAAAGAAAGTTTTTTAACTGCAGACAAAGTATTGCTTGCAGTTGGAAGAAAACCAAATATTACAAGCGATTTTGTTGATGTAGGGTTAGATATTTTAAATAATGCTTTACAAGTTGACAAATCATATAGAACGAATATAGAAAATATATATGCTGCTGGGGATGTTATAGGAGGCAGGCAACTTGCCCACCTTAGTTTTGCAGAAGGAAGAGCTGCGATTTTAAATGCGATGGGAAAAGAAGGTAAGGTAAATTATGAAGCAGTTCCTATATGCATTTATACAAGCCCAGAAGTTGCTATGGTTGGATTAACTGAAAAAGAAGCTATTGAAAAAGGTTATGATGTAAAGATAGGTAAGTTTTATTTTAGAAACAATGGACGTGCACTTACATTGGGTGAAAGGGACGGACTTGTAAAGGTAGTTACGGATAAAAGGAACAATAAAATATTAGGATGCCAAATTTTAGGTGAGGGAGCTTCAGAGTTAATATCAGAGATTACTCTTGCAATAACATTAAAGGCCGATTTGAATACTTTAGCTTCAATGATTCATCCTCATCCTACATTATCAGAGGCTGTCTTTGAAGCTATAAATGATGCATTAGGTTTATCAGTTCATAAAATATAAGGGGGAATTATCATGGGTGAAAGAAATTTACCAGGCTTTATAATGTGTGTTTGTACAGGAAAGTGTCCAGGATTTTCAAAGATGGACATATGGGATTTTATAAATCAAGTCAGAGTTGAACTTCCAGTTGAATATGCCTTTATTCATCCTCAACTTTGTGAAGAGGATGGAGACAGATTCCTTGCTGACTTTTTAAAAGTTCACAGAAAATTAATAATAGGTGCTTGTGCTCCAAACATGCAAAGAAAAATGTTTAAAGATGCCTTTAAGGAAGCTGGGCTTGATATTGAAAAGGATGCAGTTATGCTTGATATAAGGGATATGACAAATGAAAAAGCCTTGGAGGTAGTAAAAAATGCATTAAAGGAGCTTGGATTAGAGGAGGAATTAATATGAGTGAAAACACCTTCATGGGGGTTCCAAGGGAAAAGATAGATTGGTTTCCTATAATTGATTATGATAAGTGTAATTATTGCCTTGAATGTGTTAAGTTCTGTCCACACGATGTGTATGAAGTTAGAGAAAATGAAGAAAAAAAAGTTATAGTAAAAAATCCATATAATTGTGTTGTGTTTTGCAGGGCTTGTGGTAAAACTTGTGGAGTTGATGCGCTTTCATTCCCAGATAAGTCAGAAGTTACTAAAAAAATTAAACAATTAAGAATGGAGATGGAGCAAAATGGATAAGAATTATGTTGTTTTACCTTGTAATGGCCTTGATAAATGTGCAGGTTGCATAACTAGGGAAATTGCCTTAATTTTAAAAGAAAAAATTTCCTGTGAAATAATATGCCCTGTTTTTTATAGAGTTGCAGATGCTAGATATAACAAATTAGCAAATGAAAATCAATTGATAGTAATTGATGGATGTAATACAAGGTGTGCAACAAGGCTTGCTTCTGAAAAGAATCTTAAGGTTTATAAAAAGGTAAACGTAAGTGAAGTGGCACAGAAAAATAATATTACGCTTTCCAAGGAGCTTAAAGTAGGAGAAGATGAAAAGAGGGTTATTGAAATTATAATTAATGAATTGCTGCAGGAAAATCAGAATACATCAAAAGACTTAGAAATAAAATTTCCTGAAACTTTGGATTATGAGATATATAAAAAGGATAAATTTATTTTCAGATTGCCTAAAAATGGATTTTATTTTAATGAAAATGACTGCTGGGTATATGTTGATGGAAATTTAGCAAGAATTGGAGTTACAGATTATGTTCAGCAAAGTCTTTCAGATATAATGTTTTTTAATCCACCAACTGTAGGAAATGAAATTAGTCAATTTGATGAAGTGGGAACTATCGAATCTGGAAAAGCAGTTTTTGAGATTATATCACCAGTTAGTGGAAAAATAGTTAGGATAAACGAGAAACTTTTAGAAAGCCCCGAATATATAAATGAAAATCCTTATGAAAAGGGATGGATCGCTGATATAGAGCTTAGTGATTTTGAATCAGATAAAATGCTTTTATTAACCTTTGATGAATACTTTGAAAAAATGAAAAGAAAGGTGGATGAGTTTCATGTCTAAGGTAGTTGTTATTCCATGTAGTGGGATGGGAAAAGTTTATGGCTTAATAGCACGAGAAGCTGCATTAAAGGTTGTAAGGGAACTTAAAAAGGATGAGGCTGAAACAAAATGTTTAGCTTATCTTGTTACAGGAGATGAAGAAATAAAAAATTATATGCAGGGTAAAAAGTGCATAACAATTGATGGCTGTCCTAAAATGTGTGCGGCAAAAAATGCTAAGGAAGCTGGGGCAGAAGTTATAGAGGAATTGAAATCAATAGAGTTTGCTAAAGAAAAAAGAGCTATGAAACCTGGAACGGCGACAAATTTAAACGAAGAAGGATGGGGAGTTGTGGACTATATAGCTGATAAGATTGTTGAAATAATAGATAAGATGGAGGTGAAATAAATGAAGGAAACAAAGGTTGGTATAGTATCATGTAGTGGTGAAGAATGTCTTGGAGGAACAATATCAAGGCTTGCTACAAGAAAGGTTTTAGAAAAGCTTAGGATGGGTGAAACTGTTACAATATGTCTTCCTTTATTTATTGCAGGTGGTGAAGAAGAAAGACTTTTTGCAAAAGTTTTCCCTACAATAGCTGTTGATGGTTGCTCTAAACTTTGTGCAATGAGGGCAACTGAAAAGTATAGCGGAAAAGTTAATGCTGTTATCAATGTTGCAGAAATACTTGGAGAAGAAATAGCACTTTCAGAATTAGTTTCATTAAAGGAACTACCAGAAAATTATGAGGAAATGGTTGATAAAGTAGCTAATGAAATTTGTAGGAAAATAGATAAAATAATTAGCGATATTTTAACAAAGGAAGCCTTGGAGGAACTAGAATCAGAAGGAAAAAGTAGTGGAGGATGTTGTTGCGGAAGCTGCTAATGGATGGTGATAAATTTGCTTTATATTCATAATAAAAATTTGAGTCCTTATTTTAATTTAGCTCTTGAAGAATATTTCTTAACAAAATCAAAGGATGAATTTTTTATAATATGGAGGAACGATAATTGTATTGTTGTTGGAAAGCATCAAAATACGTTATCTGAAATCAATATTGATTTTGTTAAGAAGAATGATATATCTGTAGTAAGAAGATTAACAGGTGGAGGAGCAGTTTTTCACGATAAAGGCAATATTAACTTTACCTTTATTAAAAATATTAATGATGTTAATATAAGTTTTCAGGAATTTTTAGAACCTATAGTTGAATTTTTAAAAAGTTTAGGGGTTGAGGCTAAGATTTCAGGGCGAAATGACATTGTTGTAGATGAGAAGAAAATTTCAGGTAATGCCCAAACCATTAAAAATGGAAGAATTCTTCACCATGGGACACTCCTTTTTTCGGCAAATTTAAAAAATGTATCGGAAGCTTTAAAAGTCTCGAAAGAAAAATATGAATCAAAGGGAGTTAAATCAGTTGAAAGTAGAGTTACTAATATAAAAAGTTATTTAAAAAATGATATGACTGTTGAAGAGTTTATGGATGAACTTTATAGATATATTAAGAATAATACAGATATAAAAGAGTATATATTAACACAAGAAGATATTAAAAATATCGATGAATTAGTTAGGAATAAATATTCAACTTATGAATGGAATTTCGGTAATTCTCCTAAATTTAATTATAAAAACTCTAAAAAGTTTAATTCGGGCATTGTTGAAGTTTATTTAAAAATAGAAAAAGGGAAAATAGATGAAATTAAAATTTATGGAGATTTTTTTAATGTTGCTGATATTTCAGATATTGAAAATGCCCTAAAGGGATGTAAATATGAAATCGGTGACATAAAAAAAGCGCTTAAAGAATTTGATTTTAATAAATATTTCATAGGAATTAGCCTTGATGAGTTTTGTCAAATTTTTGAGACAATAGATTAATTTTATATTAAACCTAATTGCCCTAAAGTATTTAAAATGAAACTTTAGGGCATTTTATATTATAAAGATTATAAAGTAATTGACAGTTATACCATGATAGGGTATAATCATTAATGTATTATTATATAAGTAAATTATTAAATAATAAAAGGAGTGGGAAGAATGGAAAAGGATTTTAAAAAAAGTTTGATTTTAATTTTAGGTTTTGCAGGTTTTATTGTAATGGCTGATAATTGGGTTGTTTCACCGATATTACCTGCAATAGCAAAGGACATTAATGTTGATATTGCAAGAGCAGGACTTTTAATTTCATCTTATATGATTCCATTTGGAATATTTCAAATTTTATTTGGACCATTAGCTGATCGATATGGTAAAAAGAATATAATAACATTTTCAATTGTAATGTTTACAATAGCTACAGGACTTTGTGCTTTAGGATCATCGCTAACAAATCTTGCTATATTTAGAGCTTTAACTGGAGTTTTTGCAGCCTCTGTAATGCCTATATCCTTAGCATTAATAGGAGATGTGTTTCCAATAGAAGAAAGACAAAGTGCCATAGGTTCATTTATGGGAATATCCTTTTTAGGTCAAGGTATGAGTATGGCAATTGGTGGTGCCATTGCATACTTTATTAATTGGAGACAGGTATTTGTTGTTTATGCTATTTTGTCAGTAATTCCAGCTTTGTTAATTCTTAAAAATTATAAAAATATGCCATCTATAAAAAATCCAGACAGTCAATTTTTAAAACCTTATTTAATGCTATTATCAAATTTTAAAAGCTTAATAACTTATTTTGTTGTTCTACTTGAAGGTATGTTTATAGTTGGTGGATTTTCATATATTGGTTCTTTTATTGCAAAAGAATATAATTATAATAACCTACTAATAGGATTGATTATGACTGCATTTGGAGTAATGTCTTTAATTGGAGGAAGAATAAGTGGTAATGTAGCTAAAAAAATTGGGATTAGAAAGATATTAGTAATTGGTTTGTTATCAGCAGCACTAGGAGAACTTTTAATTTATAACTTGGGCTATAATTTAATTATATTAATAGTTTCAATTGGACTTATGGGACTAGGTTTTATATTTACACATTCAACTCTTTTAACAAGAGCAACTGAGTTTGCTAAAAAAGAAAGAGGAGCTGCAATGTCCTTAGTTGCTTTCTGCTTTATGGGCGGAGGTGGCGTTGGAACAGCAATTGGAAGTAAGATTGTTCAAAGCATGGGACTAAATAGTATATTCTTGTTCTATGGGGTTATGCTTATAATAACAACTATAATCGCTTACTTTACTATTAAGGAGATATAGGTTTTGCTTGAAAAATATAATTAAGAATTTTATAATTAAATTAATTGATTAATTTGTATATAAAGGAGGCTTAGAATGACAAAGGATGAACTTGTTGTAAAGATTTTTAAAGCTTTAGGCCATCCAATTAGATACAAGATAATAAATTATCTCCTTGACGGTCCTAAATGTGTTTGCGTATTAAACCAAGATATAGAATTTAGCCAATCAAATCTTTCGCAGCATCTTAGAATATTAAAGGATGCAGGAATTGTAAAGAGTGAAAAGGTTGGATTAAATATACATTATAGTCTTGCGGACGAAGAAATAAAGGACTTAATATCTATTGCTCGTCAAATCATTGATAATAAATTTCAAAAACTTAAGGATTAGGAGGGCTAACTATGATAATCAAAATCTTAGGTTCAGGTTGTGCAAACTGCAAAAAGCTTGAGGAAAATACAAGAAAGGCTATTGAGGAGCTTGGAATTCAAGCTGAAATTGTAAAGGTTGAGGACTTTAAGGAAATTATGAAATATGGTGTTATGAGAACACCTGCCTTTGTGCTTGATGAAAAAGTAAAGTCATATGGCAAGGTTTTAACTATAGAAGAAATAAAAAAGATTTTACAAGCTTAAGCATGCAACTTTTGCATGCTTAAATTATGATTTCAATTTATTATTATGTTAATAAAATAACACAAAAATGTTGACTTTAATAAATTTGTCATTTATAATTATATTAGAAATTTCTAATATAATTATAATCATAGGAGGTTTTTAATATGTTTACTTGGGTTCAAAAATTTGCAGATTGGTTGGTTTATGACATCCTGAATATAGCAAAAGAAAGCAAGTTAGGTAGTGCGTTAAATTTCTTCGTTTTTGATACAATTAAAATATTTATATTACTTCTTATAATTATATACACAATAACATTTATAAGAAGCTTTTTCCCTCCAGAAAAGACAAGAAAAATATTAGCTGAGAAGAAAGGCAACACATTTATAGGACATATTTTAGCAGCAATGCTAGGCATAGTAACTCCATTTTGTTCATGTTCTGCGGTCCCATTATTTATAGGATTTGTTGAAGCAGGTATTCCACTTGGCGTTACATTCTCATATCTTATAGCTGCACCAATGGTAAATGAAGTAGCTCTTGGCCTTTTATATGGACTGTTTGGAATTAAAATAGCCCTAATTTACGTTTTATCAGGAGAGATAATTGCAATTGTTAGTGGCATTATAATTGGGAAATTAGGGCTTGAAAAGTATGTTGAAGATTACGTATATGAAATAAAGGTTGATGCTGAAGATGTTGACATCCCTAATCCAACAATTAAGGAAAGGCTATATGATTCATGGGTATTTACAAAGGATTTAATTAAAAAGATTTGGATTTATGTATTAATAGGTATTGCAATTGGTGGATTTATGCATGGTTGGATACCAACCGGGGCTCTTGCAAAATATGCAGGAAAAGATAATCCATTTGCAGTGTTTGTCGCAGTTGCATTTGGTATTCCTTTATATTCAAATGCAGCTGGAGTTATTCCACTAGTTAGTGAATTAACAAGAGCAGGAGTTGCAATGGGAACAGCATTATCTTTTATGATGGCTGTAACAGCTCTTTCAGTTCCAGAAATGATACTTTTAAGAAGAGTATTAAAGCCAAAGCTCCTTGCAATATTTATAACAATTGTGGGAATTGGGATAGTGTTTACAGGTTATCTATTTAATATGATATTATAAAAGTTAAAACGCCCTAAAAGGTAATTGTAAATTTGAAGCCTTTTAGGGCGATTTATAATATATAAGCATTACAAAGATTAATATATTAAAAAACTATAATTCCCATTATGCTTTTAAAGAAAGTGAAAATAAGCATGTTTTTATAGAAAGGAGAACTAATATGCAAAAAATTATCGATTGTTTAGGACTTATGTGTCCAGTTCCAGTTGTAAAGGCAAAAATTGAATATAAAAAAATAAGTAAAAATGATTTATTGATAATAATATCAGATCATAGCTGCACATTAAAAAATTTGATTGATGCATTTAGAAAGGAAAAATGCAATATTGAATATGAAGAAGAAAATGGTATATGGAAAATATATATTAAAAAGCTTTAACAAAAGGTTTCTTTGCCTGTCTTTTTGATAAAATCTATAAATTCTCTAACATGTTCCTTTGAAAGTGACTCTTTAGTATAAATCATGCTGATACAACAGTTTGAACTCGTGTTTAAAGGAATATAATCAAACAATTTTAGGTATACTTCCTTTTTAACCGAAGTCAGAGGAACTATCGATATGCCATGCCCAGCAGCAACAGACTGCTTTATAGCTTCAATCGTATCTAATTCAATTTCAATATTCAATTCATTGAATCTTATATCTGATTTTTCAATTAGTCTTTCAATAGAATTTCTAATTCCATGTTCGCCATTTATTAAAATTAAAGGATATTTTTTTATTATATCTATGGTAAAGCTATCATGAGGTATTTTGAATTTTTTATTATTGAATATAATGACGAAATCACTTGAACAGATATTAAATTGTTCTAATTCTTCATCATTGATGATATCATCAATAAATCCTATATCATAAATTTTATTCTTTACATGTTCTATAACTTGCTTTGTTTTTTCTGTCTTTATTGAGAATCTAACATTCTTATGAGATTTTTTATATATATGAATAGTGCATGGAAGAAGATATTCGCTAACGGAACTACATGATGATATTTTTATTTCCTTCAGTGAATCATTTTTTATTTTATCGATATCTGAAAGCATGTTGTTGTAAAGTTCAATAATGGTTTCTGCATATGAAAAAATAATTTCTCCTTCTTGAGTTAATTCAACTCCTTTATTGCTTCTTTTTAAGAGTTCGCAATTCAATTCTTTTTCAATATTTTGTAATTGCTGGCTTAAAGCAGATTGAGTTATATGTAGTTTTTTTGATGCTTTTGAAATACTATTTTGTTTTACTGTTTCAACAAATGATATTAAATATAATATGTTCATATGATCCCCCCAGAATCGCTTATCAAATATATTATATACCATTGCAGGCTTTACTTGAAATATTCTTTTTATTTTCATTGCATTATATAAATTGTTCATTATATTAGAAATATTAATGCTATATTAGTAAGTTAGATAACCAACAAATAAAAAATTATAGTATAATTATATTAGATAGTTAAACAATTAACAAACATGAGGGGGTGAAAAAATGAGCGAATTAAAAACTTCTGTAAGCACGAGAACTAAGGCAAAGAAAAAGAAAGTTAATCAAATCCCATTTGGAGTTGCACTTTTCATTGCAATCGTAGGAGCAGGATTTTTTATTTCTAATCAATCTCCTAAATCTGCAGTCATGTGGATTCTAGGTGTAGCTGCAGGATTTACACTTCAAAGATCAAGATTTTGCTTTACTGCTTCAATGAGAGACCCAGTTTTGACGGGAGGAACTTCTCTTACCAAAGCAGTTGTCATTGCAATTGCAACAGCTACAGTTGGATTTGCTGCAATTCAATATGGTGCAGTATTAAAAGGAGCAGAAAAGATACCAGGAAATATCTCTCCAGTTGGACTTCATACAGCTATAGGAGCAATATTATTTGGCATAGGGATGGTTATTGCAGGTGGATGTGCTTCAGGGACACTCATGAGAGTTGGAGAAGGCTTTGTAATGCAAATGCTTTCACTGATTTTCTTCATAATTGGATCACTTTGGGGAGCTCATGATTTTGGATGGTGGAATAATGTATTGATTTCAAAAACAAAGCCTGTATTTTTACCACAAGTTTTTGGATGGCCTTTAGCACTTTTAATTCAATTTGGCTTGCTTCTTGCAATTTATATATTAGCTGACTGGTATGGTGAAAAAAAGAGCAACGAATAAAATAAAACGAATAAAATAAGAAGGGGGTATATTTATGGCAGAATATAGACTTGATTGTCTTGGTGAAGCTTGCCCAATTCCACTTATAAAGACACAAAAGAAGATGGCTACGTTAAATGTTGGAGATGTTCTCATAGTTGAAGTTGACCACAGCTGTGCTATGAAAAATGTTCCTGAATGGGCAAGAAAAGAAGGCTATAACGTTGAAATTGAAGAAGTTGACGATGGTCAATGGGATATAATAATTGAAAAAACAAAGTAAGTCTACCTTAAACCTATTTAAAGGGGGGTGAGTAGTTTGAAGCTTCAAGAAAATAAGTATTATAAAACATTTTTAAAGGAACCTTGGCCATATGCAGTTGGTGCTGTAATCCTTGCTGTATTAAATATTGCAATGTTTGCATCCACGGGTAAGCCTTGGGGAGTTACAACTCCATTTTCATATTGGGGAGCATGGATATATAAATCTTTAGGTGGAAACATAGATAATTGGTTCTACTTTCAACAACCCAATCATGCTGAAGCAATTAAAGCAGGTTTCTGGAACGACTTGCATTCTGTATCAAACTTAGGAATTGTATTTGGTGCACTTTTATCGACGCTTTTAGCATCACAATTTAGAATAAAAAAGATTAAATCCTTTAGGCAAGTAATAGCAGCTGTGTTAGGTGGGCTTTTAATGGGATATGGTGCAAGATTATCTTTTGGATGTAATATAGGAGCTCTATTTAGTGGAATTGCATCAATGTCACTTCACGGCTGGGTATTTATGTTATTCTTGTTCTTCGGCGCATGGATAGGAAGTAAATTGTTAGTTAAATATTTTATGTAAAATATAGGGCATGCAGCACTTCTGCATGCCTAAATTTTAACAAGGAGGAATTTTTATGGAAAAGAAACATGAATATTTTGATGTTGCGATAATCGGTGGTGGTGCAGCAGGACTTACGGCTGCTATTTATTGTGGAAGGGCAAGACTAAAAACGATTTTGTTTGAAAAATCTCTATTAGGTGGGCTTGCAACCTATACAAGTGAAATAGAAAATTATCCTGGATTCCCAGAAGGAATTACAGGACCAGATTTAATGAAACTATTTGAAAAGCAAGCAAAAAAGTTTGGAATAACAGTAAAGCTTACAGATGTTAGATCTGTAGATTTAAGAGGAGAAGATAAAATTATAGAAACCTTTAGAACTATTTATCATGCAAAGGCAGTAATAATTGCAAGTGGTGGTAAACCAAGATTAACAAGAGCAAAAAATGAAGAAAAATTCCTATATGATAAAGGTATTTCCTTCTGTGCAACCTGTGATGCAGCATATTATACTGACAAGACTGTTATGGTTATAGGAAGCGGTGATGCAGCAATAGAAGAAGGAATATTTTTAACTAAATTTGCAAAAAAGGTTATTGTTTCAGTAATACATGATGTTGGAATAATGGATGCAAATAAGATAGCTCAAGAGCAGGCTTTAAAGAATCCAAAAATGGAATTTATATGGAATACAGTAGTTGACTCCTTTGAGGGAAATGAAAGATTAGAAAAAGTTGTATTAAAGAATTTAAAAACAGGAGAATTGATTGAAGTTCCAGTAGATGGGTGCTTCCTTTTTATAGGTTATGAACCTAATACAGAGATTTTTAAAGGACAAGTTGATATGAATAAATATGGTTATATCATTACGAATGAAAAAATGGAAACGAATTTAGAAGGTGTTTTTGCAGCGGGGGATGTAAGAGATAAAATGATAAAACAAGTTGCAACGGCTGTTGGAGATGGGTGTATTGCAGGTATTATGGCAGAAAAATATATAGCAGAATGTGAAGTTTTCGAAAAGGAAATAATGCAAAAGGAAAAAATAGGACTTATTTATGTTTGGTCACCAATAGAAGAAAAAAGTAGAGAGTTTATGAAACAAGTTGAAGAGATCGAAAGAGAGAAAAAAGATTTTGTAAAGCTAATTAAAATAGATTTTTATAAGAATTCAGGATTGGCATCAAGATTAGGTGTCAATGAAGCGCCTTATTTGGTAATTACTAAAAATGGAGAGATTGTAAAGAAAGGTTGCACGTTAGATAAAGAGTATATATTAAATTTAATAAATGAATTAATTTAGAAAGCAAATTTATTAAAAAAGGCTGTCCAGTTTTGGACAGTCTTAAAATTTTATTATACACTTAAGCTGCTAATTATTGTATAATTATACTATAGATAAACAAAATATTAAGTAGCATCCTAAAATTAATGTTAAGGAGTGATGCTATGGATAAATTTATTTATGAAATTGAAGTTAATAAGAGGTATGAAGATGTTCTGGACGAAATTACTGAAAAGCTCGAAAAAGCAAAGTTTGGTGTAATTTGGAGATTAAATTTTCAAGATAAGTTAAAGGAAAAGGGAGTTGCATACGATGGTAATTTTACTATTTTAGAGGTATGCAACCCCTACAAGGCTAAGGAAGCCCTTGAAAAGGACGTAAAGCTTGGATATTTTTTACCTTGTAAAATAGCTGTGTATGAGGAAGCAGATAAAGTAAAAGTGGGATTTATGGATCCTGAATACATTTTAAAAGATTTTGAGAATGAAGGATTAAATGAAATAGCAAAGCATGTTAAAGAAACTATAATTTCAATTATTAATAACTTAAAATAGCCGCTCCTGCGGCTTTTGTTTTTTGATAATATTTTGTTAATTTAGTGTTTACTTTGTTAAAATAATAAAAAAATTGTGATACAATTAAAAAGGTGGTGATAAAGATGGAATTAAAACAGGTTATGGAAATAACAACAAAGATAGGTGAAATGTTGTTAAGTTCCGGTGCGGAAATTTATAGAGTAGAAGACACGATGAAAAGAATAGCAAAATCTTATGAAGTTGAACTTGACAGTTTTGTTATGCCAACTGGATTTTCGGCAACAGGTAAAACACATGATGGAAGGATTATTACATGTGTTAAAAGAATAAAGGATAGAACCGTTGATCTTCACAGAATAGATCTTTTAAATGATCTTTCAAGACGAATTGAAAACGAAGACCTAAATTATGATGAGATAATAGGTGAGGTTGAAAAGATAAGAAAATTACCTTATTTTAAGTATCCTTTAAGGGTTTTTAGTGCCGGAATTGTGGCCTTTTCATTTACGCAGCTTTTTAATGGTAAATTATTGGATGCACTTATAGCCTTTATAATAACCTGTATAGTTTATGTAGTAAAAGAAAAGATCTCAAGATTGGGATTTTTTCAGTTTTTTGAATATTTTTTATCAGGTTTCTTGGCAGCTATATTAACATTGATATTTAAAAATTTAATAAATGCTATAAATTTAGATAAAGTAATTATTGGTTCTATAATGATTTTAGTTCCAGGGATTGCTATGACAAATGCAATAAAGGATGCTTTATACGGAGATCTTATATCAAGCTTTGCAAGATTTGGAGAAGCCCTTTTTATTGCTGCCTCAGTAGGAGCTGGAGTCGGATTTGCACTAACATTAGGATTAGGATGGGTGATGCTATGAAGGAATTTTTACTAGCCTTTATCGGAAGTTTTACAGGTGCTATATTATTTAACATAGAAAGATATAATCTATTTTGGGCTGGTCTTTGTGGTGGGTTTGCATGGATAATATATAAAGTTTTATTTGAATATTCCTCAAGGGGAATATATGCTACATTTTTGGCTGCCATCTTTGTAGGACTTTATAGTGAAATAATGGCAAGAAGGCTCAAAACCCCAGCCTATGTTTTTTCAATTCCAGGGATGTATCCTTTAGTTCCAGGAATTATGGCCTTTGATACTATAACTTTGCTTGTATTTGGAAAACTGGAGAAAGGGATAAACAAAGGAATAGAAACAGCAGCAACGGCAGGAGCCATTGCCTTTGGAATACTTCTTGCGTCAAATATTTATCAAATATTGGATAAATTAGTCTGTGAAAATTTTAAAAGTGAAACAAAAAAGTAAAAACCTCGCCGTTTGGCGAGGTAATATTAGGGGTTTTATGAATCTATATTAAAGAGGGGGGGTATCTTATGTATGATGCTTGTTTCATCCTACATTTCCATAATAACAGGATAATATTAAAAAAGTATTTAGAGATTGTGAATAAAATGTTAATTTAGGAGGGTTGGGACAATGTTTGGTAAAATTATGTTTTATTTTGTAAAGGATAATAAATTAGAAATACAATTTGAAAATGGTAAAGGTTTTATTGAAGTAATAAAGGATGATATTATAAATGTCTTTTCTCCCCTTAAATATGAAGAACATTTTTCAAGGGCTATAGAGGGCCTAAAGATAGTAAAGACTGATTTTCATGTAAATTATAATAATGATTGCCTAATGCTAAAAACAGACAAGATAATTGTTAAAATCCATGATGATTTTAAGGTAGATTTCTTTGATAAGGATGGGAAAATTCTTTGCGAAGATTATAGGGAAGACAGAAAGCCATTCATAAGAAGGGGAAATGGCAAAATCGCTGAGGGTGAGGGCATTAAAATAGAAGAAAACTTTAGGAAATATAAAATAGAAATTGTAAAGAAAATGCAAGGCGATGAATACTTTTATGGCTTGGGTGAAAAAACAGGACACTTAAATAAAAGGGGCTATTATTATGAAATGTGGAATACTGATGATCCAAGGCCACATGTTGAAAGCTATGTAAGTTTATATAAATCCATCCCATTTTTTATAACCTTAAGGGAGAATGCATCCTTTGGAATATTTTTTGATAATACCTTTAAAACTTATTTTGATATGGGCAAGGAAAACGAAAAATATTACTATTTTGCAGCTGATGATGGAAACTTAGACTATTACTTTATTTATGGACCTAAGATAACTGATGTAGTAGAAGGATATACATATCTTACAGGAAAAACTCCCCTTCCACAGCTTTGGACATTAGGATATCAACAGTCAAGATGGAGTTATTCTCCTAAGGAAAGGGTATTAGAAATTGCCAAAACCTTTAGGGAAAAGGACATCCCATGCGATGTTATTCATCTTGATATTGATTACATGGATGGTTATAGGGTATTTACTTGGGATAAAGTAGCATTTAATAATCATAAAGAAATGATTAAAGAATTAAAGGATATGGGATTTAAAGTAGTTACAATTATAGATCCAGGGGTAAAAAAGGACAAGGGTTATTTTGTGTATGAAGAGGGACTAAAAAATGGTTATTTTGCAACAGATAAGGATGGTATTCCCTATGTAAATGAAGTTTGGCCAGGAGAAGCTCTATATCCTGATTTTTCAGATGAAGCTGTAAGAAGATGGTGGTCAGAAAAACAAAAGATAATGCTTCAGGATGGAGTTGCTGGTATTTGGAATGATATGAATGAGCCTGCTTCATTTAAGGGACCATTACCTGATGATGTTCAATTTAAAAACGATGGAAGGCCAACAAACCACCTTGAAATCCATAATGTTTATGGCCACCTTATGTCAAAGGCTACATATGAAGGTATAAAGGAATATACAAATAAAAGACCTTTTGTTATAACAAGGGCATGCTACGCGGGAACACAAAAGTATTCAACGGTTTGGACTGGAGATAATCATAGTTTTTGGGAACATCTTAGGATGGCAGTTCCTATGCTTTTAAATTTAGGTTTATCTGGGATTGCCTTTTGTGGAACTGATGTTGGAGGTTTCCAATTTGATGCAACAGGTGAACTTTTATCAAGATGGGTGCAGCTTGGATGTTTTACCCCTCTTTTTAGAAATCATTCCTGTATTCATACAAGGGATCAAGAGCCATGGGCCTTTGATGAGAAGACAGAGGAGATTAATAGAAAGTATATTAAGTTAAGGTATAAGCTTTTACCATATGTTTATGATTTAATGTATCAATGTGAATTAACTGGTTTACCGCTAATGAGGCCTTTGTTCTTACACTATCAAGATGACAAAAACACATATGAATTAAATGATGAATTCTTATTTGGCGAGAATATTTTAGTTGCTCCGATCCTTGAACAGGGTAAAAATATAAGGGCGGTTTATCTGCCAGAAGGTGCTTGGATAGATTACTGGACTAAGGAAGAATATGAAGGTAGAAAATACATATTAAAGGAAGCACCATTAGATATTTGTCCAATTTTTATTAAAAAAGGAAGCATAATTCCTAATTTTGAAGAACAAAATTATGTTGGGCAAAAGAAAATGAATAAATTGATTTTAGATATTTATCCAGGAGATGGGTCATATTACCACTATAAAGATGACGGTGAGAGCTTTGAATATAAGGAAGGAAAATATAATTTATATAAAATCTCAATGAGATTAAAGGATATTTTGGAAATAAATATCGAAAAAGAACATGAAGGATATGATGATTATGAAGAGCTTGAGCTTATAGTTAACAATTATAACGGAAATGTAGTTGTTAATTCTAAGCAATATAAATTAAACCAAGGGGTAATAAAACTTCAAAAAGAAATACTTGCAAAAAAGTAATTTAGCCGGCAAATGCCGGCTTTTTTTAAAAGTAAATCTATGTTAAAGGGGGGAATCAAGACAATTTAATAGTAACAAAACTATATTAAAAAGCTATTGAAAAATTGTTAAGAAAATGTTAATTTGCATAATTCGACAATTTATTTAATAAATTTTAGACCATAATGATGCTTGGAAACTTCAACATATTCTAGTAGTTTAAAACCATTTGACTGAAATAATTCTATAACTTCTTCTTGAGATATCCTATGATCTATAGGTGGTCCATAATTGGTTTCGACTTTTTTCCACTCTATGATAAAAATCTGTCCATCTTTATTTAATGTTCTTTTTATTTCCTTAATATATTTGTTTTTATCTTCTATTTCATGTAATACGTTTGATAGCATTGCATAATCTATTGATTCGGATTCTATAGGAAATTTATATTCCTCGCAAAGTTTAAATTCTATATTATTTAGACCTTCAGCCCTTTCTTTAGCATGTTCTAGCATTTCAGGCAAAATATCGATTCCAATTGCTCTTCCGTTTGATAATATTTTTGCTGCAGGAATTGTAAAATACCCTATTCCACATCCTATATCTAAAAATGTTCCTGTTCCTTTTGACTTAAGGCCAAATTTTTCAAGGGTTTTATATGGTGGCATATATTTTCTTCTTGTGGGATTATCAAGTTTTTTTAAGTTTTTAGGGTCAAATTTATGCACAATATCGCCTCCTTTTAAACAATTATAACGGAAAAAGTTAAAAAAGTATACCTTTATTAGGTATGAAATCACAATATTCCCTATAAAACGACAAAAATTAGAAACCGATTTCCTAAATAAAATCGAAATCAATGCAACTATCTTATTAGCCCGGAAACAATGTTTCCTAATAATAAAGTTAAAAAAGTTATTGAAATATTCAGAAAAGTATGATAAGATTATTTTGGAAAGGAAACCGGTTTCTTTTTCTGTGTTTATAAAAAAATAAGGGGGAGAGGGTGTTAATGAAAAAACTAATTTCAATGCTTCTTGTTCTTTTGCTTACAGTTAGTGTGTTTAGTGGTTGTGGTAAGACAGAAGAACAAGCAAATTCTAATCAAACTGGTGAAAAAGTTTTAAAGATATGGTCCTTTACTGATGAAATCAAGACAATGGCAGTAGCTTATAGGGGGAAACATCCAGATGTAAAAATCGAATACACCATGATACCAATGACTAATGGTGAATATCAAACTAAGTTAAAATCAGCACTTCAATCGGGTGAAGCACCTGACATTATAGCCCTTGAGGCGTCATTTGTTAGGGAGTTCATTGAAAGCGACTATTTGGAAGATCTTTCAGATTTACTTCCATTAGCCCAAGAGCTAAGAACATATCAATTTACAATCGACATGGCAACTTATGATGGACAAGTTAAAGCCTATTCATACCAAGCAACTCCAGGTGCAATGTTCTACAGAAGAAGTCTTGCAAAGAAATATTTTGGAACTGATGATCCGGAAAAGATTCAAGAGTTAGTATCTGATATGAAAAAATTTGAAGAGGCAGCTAAAATAGTTAAGGAAAAGTCCAAAGGAAATACTTATATGGTTGCGTCAGTTGGGGATTTTACAAATTTATTTTTTGCTAATAGAGAAAAGCCCTGGGTGGTTGATGGGAAATTATATATTGATCCAAAGGTAGACGAATTGTTTGAGATAGCAAAATCCTTTAGACAAAACGGTTATGAAGCCCAAGCAAATCAATGGCAAGAGGGTTGGTTTGCTGGAATGAACGATTCATTAGTTGACGCAAAGGGTAATCAAAAACAGGTATTTTCATATTTCCTTCCAACTTGGGGACTTCCTTATGTTTTGATGCCAAACTCCTCACCAAAGGAAGTCAAAGTTGAAGGATCTGATAAGACTAAGAAGGTAGGAAAGGACACTTCAGGTGACTGGGCGTGCATTAGAGGTCCAATGCCATATCAATGGGGTGGAACTTGGATTGCGGTTGTAAAAGGCACAAAGAATTTAGAACTTGCTAAGGATTTTGTAAAGTTTGCTACATTAGATGAGGAAAACTTAAAGAATTGGGCATTAGGAGTCTATACAAATGAATATCTTAAAAAGATTGATCCAACTATAGGAGATAAACTGTCCCAAGGCCCTGGAGACTTTGTATCAAGTCAAAAGGTCGTAGAAGAGATAGTTGATAAGTTTGACGATGCTTCAACATCAAAATTCCTCGCAGGACAAAACTCCTATAGAAGTTTTGCAGAAGCAGCTCCATACATTAGTTTGAAACTTTTGCAAGGAACAGACGATGCAATTCAACGTGCATTAAATGACCCTCTTAACAATTATGTGTCTGGTAAAGCGACAAAGGAACAGGCGATAAAACAATTTAAAGAGGCTGTTAAAAATACATTGCCTGATTTAATAGTTGAATAAGAATTTTTGATGGGAACTGCCTTGCGCAGTTCTCATCAAACTAAAAAAAGGGGGGTAGGACTTGGAACAGGTTTTAAAAAAGAAGAAACATTCAAGAATAAACAAAAACTATTATGGATACATTTTTACAGCACCTTTTATAATAGGATTTTTACTTTTTAGCCTTTATCCGCTTGTTTATACTTTTTATTTAAGCTTAACTGATATGACTCTTATGAGTAAAAGTTATAAATTTATTGGGTTAGCAAATTTTAAGAAGTTGTTTGAAGATAGGTTTTTCATTCAATCCTTTTTAAATACATGGAAAATTTGGCTTATTAACTTTATACCGCAGCTTGGCATTGCTATGCTTCTTGCAGTTTGGTTTACAAGCACAAGGCTTAAGATAAGATTTGTAGGATTTTGGAGAACAATTTTTTATCTTCCCAATATATTAATGCCAGCGACTATTGCGGTTTTGTTTTTTAATTTGTTTTCATATTATGGCCCAGTTAATCAAATCGGAGTAAGAATAGGGCTTTTTAAAGATGCAATAGATTTTTTTAGAAGCAGCACCTGGACAGTTGGCATAGTTGCCTTTATTCAGTGGTGGATGTGGTTTGGAACTACATTGATTATTATAATGGCGGGAATGACTTCTATTTCACCTTCCTTTTATGAATCTGCGATGGTGGATGGTGCAAATTCATGGCAAATGTTTACAAAAATAACACTCCCTTTGTTAAGACCAGTCTTGGTTTATATACTTGTAACTTCGTTGGTTGGTGGAATGCAGATGTTTGATATTCCTTATATGTTAACAGATGGTAGAGGTTCTCCAAATGGTTCTATAATGACGATGAATATATTAATGTATATGAAATTTTCAAGCAATAAGGGACACATTGGTGCTGCTGCAAGTGTTGGGGTTATGATATTTTTGGTAACATGCATTTCAGCACTAATTATTATTAAGCTCTTAAAAGAAAAGGAGAGTAAAAGGGAAATAAAAAGTATAAATAGAGGTGTAAAAGGTTATGAATTACACGGTTAAAACAAAGATTATGAGAGCTTTTATATATTTTATCTTGGTTATATTGTTATTGATATGTGTAGTTCCTTTGTGGATACTACTTGTTAATGCAACTAGATCTACTCCTGAAATACAACAGGGAGTTAGTTTATTGCCGAGTAAAAACCTACTTGTTAACTGGAGAAATTTAACTAATAGAGGTTTTAATATTTGGAGGGGATTTTTCAACAGTGCCTTAATTTCAGTTTTAGTTACTGTTCTAACAGTTTATTTTTCAATGATGTTTGCATATGCAATTCATGTTTATGATTTTGCTTCAAAAAAATTTTTATATTCCTTTATTATTCTATTGGTTATGGTTCCAACTCAAGTTGCTATAATTGGTTTTTATAAATATATGTCTATCTTAAATCTATTAAATAGTTATATTCCTTTGATTGTTCCAGCGATTGCTGCACCAAGTTCGATATTTTTTGCAATTCAATATTTAGAATCAACAATAGTTAAAGAACTTATTGAAGCTGCAAGAATAGATGGATGTAGCGAGCTTACTATATTTCATAAGATAATGCTTCCAATTGCAAAACCTGGGGCAGTTACTATGGGCATTTTTGCCTTTGTAGGTTCATGGAATAATTTCTTTACGCCCTTTGTATTAATATCAAAGATGGAAAAGTATACGCTTCCAATGCTTGTGCAAACATTAAGAGGAGACGTTTACAGAACAGAGTATGGAAGCATATATTTAGGGCTTGCAGTATCGATTATCCCAATACTAATAGTATATATTTTATTCTCGAGATATATTGTTAATGGAATTGCAATGGGATCGGTTAAAGAATGACATAAAGGTAGGTGTTCTGAATGATAAAAAATCCTGTTTTAACTGGTTTTCATCCTGATCCAAGCATAATTTGTGTTGATGGAACCTTTTATATTGCAAATTCAACTTTTGAATATTTTCCAGGGGTTGCGATATCAAAATCAAAAGATCTTGCCAATTGGGAAAGGGTTAAATCTCCCCTTGATGATTTAAATAAATTAAATATGATAGGAAACCCTAAATCAGGAGGTATTTGGGCTCCATGCCTATCTTATGATGGAAAGTATTTTTATTTGGTATTTACGGATGTTAAAAATTGGGCCTTTGGACCTTTTAAGGATGTTCCAAATTATATTATAAAGGCTCCGACAATCGAAGGGCCATGGAGCGATCCAATTTTTATAAACTGCTCTGGGTTTGATCCTTCTTTGTTTCATGATGATGATGGAAGAAAATATTTAGTCAATATGGAATGGGATTATAGAAAAGAAGGTAAAGAACAATTTTCAGGTATATTATTAACCGAACTTGACCCTGAAACGCTAAAGCCAATATCGGAACCTATAAAAATTTTCAAGGGAACGGAACTTGGTCTTGTTGAGGGGCCACATATTTACAAAAGAAATGGCTATTATTATTTAATTACAGCAGAAGGTGGAACTGTATATGACCATGCTGTAACGGTCGCACGTTCAAAAAATATCTATGGACCATATGAATTGCATCCTAATGACCATTTAGTAACTTCAAGATTTAATAAGGATTTATACATTCAAAAGGCAGGACATGGAAGTTTATGTGAAGGGCCGGATGGCAGATGGTGGATTGCTTTTTTGTGCGGTAGGCCAATTAGCGATAAGAGAAGGTGCCCTCTTGGCAGGGAAACATCAATAGCAGAGGTAGTGTGGATCGATGATTGGCCATATTTAAAGGATAAAGGTTTAGAACCTCCATTAGAATTTGTGGGATATGGTGATAAGCTTGAAAACAAATTATATGAATATAGATTTGATGATGAAAAGTTTAAAAAGGATTTTATGTCTTTAAGAAGGCCTGCTGAATATGAAATTTTGGAAAATGGAGCCTTAAGGCTTTATGGTAGACAATCCTTGATGTCGAATCATCATCAAAATATTTTAGTTAGAAGACAAACGGATTTTAAATTTGAAGCAGAAACCTGTTTGGAATTTAATTTTAATCATTTTCAAAAGATGGCAGGACTTTTATATAGATATGACGAATTAAATCAATATTTTCTAAGAATATCCTATGATGAAAATAAAGGGGAAAAATGCCTTGGAATCTTGGTTATAAACAATGGTGAATTTTCAATGCCAATAGAAGAGATACCAGTCGGTGATGGGAAGATTTATCTTAAGCTAAAGGTTGAATTTGAAAAGGGTAAGTTCTTTTACTCAAAGGATGGATTAAATTGGAATGAAATTCCTTATGACATTGATGTGACTATATTGTCAGACGAATATGCAAATCCGCTTGGATTTACTGGTGCATTTGTTGGCATGTGTTGCATTGATATGCAGGATTACAGTGCCTACGCAGATTATTATTATTTTAAATATGAATCATTAGAATAATTTAGAAATAGAGGGAGTGCCTATGGTAACAATTTATGATGTTGCAAAGGAAGCAGGATGTTCACCAGCGACGGTTTCAAAAGCTTTTAATAACTATAAATCAGTAAGCGAAAAGACATACAAAAAAATAATGGAGGTTGCAGATAGATTAGGATATACGCCAAACAACAGTGCAAGGGCTCTTGCAACTAAAAAAACATGGCTCATTGGTGTTGTCTTATCTCAGGAACTCCACGCAGGAATTACGCACCCACATTTTAGTGAAATACTTCAAAGCTTTAACTTAAGAGTTAGCGAATATGGCTATGACATTGTATTTATAAGTAAAAGATTTGGGGATAAAGCCTCCTCATACCTTGAACATTGCCTTTATAGGGGTGTAGATGGAGTCTTGCTTGCAGTTGGAGCAAAATTTAGAGAGGAAATTCAATGTCTGTTAGATAGTGATTTAAAATGCGTTTCGGTGGAAGGCTTATACCCTAATGTATATACAGTTATTTCGGATAACAGGATGGGAAGCCTTCAGGCATTAGAGTATCTTTACTTTTTAGGGCATAGAAAAATCGGTCATATTGCCTGCCCCCTCGATAGTGTTGCAGGGAGAGAAAGATTTGAAGCATATAAGAAATTTTTAGAGATGAAGGGATTAGAATATAATCCCAAATATGTAGTTGAAGCACAGGATTATACTCATGAGGCTGGGAAGGTAGCTGCCCTCGAATTTCTACAAAAAACAATTGATGATCTTCCAACTGCTGTTTTTGTAGCATATGACGATATTGCCTATGTTACTATGACAACTTTTCAGGAAAAGGGAGTAAGAATTCCAGAGGATATTTCGATAATAGGATTTGATAATATTAAACTTTCATCCTTTATGACTCCGCCCCTTACTACAATAGAACAAAATAGAATGCTGATTGGTCAAAAAGCTGCAGATGTTTTAGTGAGCCTAATTGAAGATAATCCTCTCGATGAGCCCTATGAAATTAGGATACCTACAAGACTAATAATGAGAAATAGCTGCATGCGCATCAGCGATTAATGGAGGGATAAAATGGCTTTTTCTAAGGATTTTTTATTTGGAGTTGCAACTTCATCCTATCAAATAGAAGGAGCCTTTAATGAGGATGGTAGGACTTCTTCTATTTGGGATACATTTTCTAAGACAAAGGGAAAGGTTTTAAATATGGATAATGGTGATGTAGCCTGCGATCATTACCATAGATATAAAGAGGATGTTGAGCTCATAAAAGACCTGGGAGCGGATGCCTATAGATTTTCAATTGCTTGGCCAAGAATTTTCCCAAAAGAAGGAGAATATAATCAAAAGGGAATGGAATTTTATAAAAATCTACTTAAGGAGCTTAAAGGAAAGGGAATTAAGGCTGTTGCGACATTATACCACTGGGATTTGCCTCAATGGATTCAGGATAAAGGTGGATGGGAAAAAAGAGAAAATATAGAGTATTTCATTGAATATGCAAAAAAATGTTTTGAAGAATTAGATGAATATATAGATATGTGGATAACTCATAATGAGCCTTGGTGTGCTTCCTTTTTATCCAACGCATTAGGAGAACATGCACCAGGGAAAAGAGATCTTCAAGCAGCCTTAAAGGTTGCCCACCATATTTTATTGTCCCACGGAATGGTAGTAAATTTATATAGAAAGCTTGGTTTGAAAAAGCCAATTGGAATTACTTTAAATTTAAGCCCAAGTTATCCTGCAAGCAGAGAGTTTAAGGATAAAATTGCAGCAAATAATTGTGATGGATTCTTTAACAGGTGGTTTTTAGAACCTCTTTTTAAAGGAAGCTATCCAATAGATATGGTTAATTTATATTCAAATAGAGTATCTGATTTTAGCTTTATTAAGGAAGAAGATTTTAATATAATAGGGGAAAGGTGCGACTTTTTAGGTATAAATTATTACAACAGATCTCTTGTTGAATTTGATCCTATGTCAATACTTTTATTTAGGGGAGCATATTCTGAATATAAAAAGACAAGCATGGGGTGGGATGTGTCACCAGATGAATTTATCGATTTAATCCAAATGGTCAGAGAAAAATATACTGATTTACCAATATATATAACTGAAAATGGTTCAGCATGGGACGATAATTTAGTGGATGGGCAAATAAATGATACTGACAGAATAGAATACTTAATTGAACATTTAAAGGCTGTTGAAAAGATGAATGAAATGGGACTGAATATAAAAGGATATTTTTACTGGTCATTGCTTGATAATTTTGAATGGGGTTATGGTTATTCAAAAAGATTTGGACTTGTTTATGTAGATTTTAAAAATCAAATGAGGATCAAAAAAGAAAGCTTTTACAAATACAAAGAAATAATCAATAGAAGAACAATATGATAGGGGGATTAATATGGAGTTTTTTAAGGGAATTAATAAGATAAAATATGAAGGGCCAAAATCCGATAATCCGCTTGCATTTAAATTTTACAATCCTGACGAGGTTATTGGCGGGAAGACCATGAAGGAACATTTAAGGTTTTCTATGAGCTATTGGCATACAATGTGTGGAGAAGGCTCTGACATGTTTGGTAGAGGGACTTTAGATAAAAGCTTTGGAGGTAATGACAAAATAGAAATATATAAAAACAAGGCATTGGCAGCCTTTGAATTTATGGAAAAATTAAATCTTGATTATTTCTGCTTTCATGATAGAGATATAGCGCCAGAATATGATTCTTTAAGGGAAACCAACAGGGCATTAGACGAGATAGTTGAATTTATTAAGGAGCTTATGAAACAGTATAATAAAAAGCTTTTATGGGGAACAGCCAACCTATTTAGCCATCCAAGATACGCCCACGGAGCTGCAACATCACCCTATGCCGATGTATTTGCCTTTGCAGGTGCCCAGGTTAAAAAAGCACTTGATATAACAAAGGAGCTTGAAGGACAAGGGTATGTTTTTTGGGGAGGCAGAGAAGGCTATGAAACCCTATTAAACACAAATCTTGAACTTGAAATGGACAACCTTGCAAGATTTTTAAATTTAGCAGTAGATTATGCGAAAAAAATAGGATTTGAAGGGGATTTTTACATAGAACCAAAACCCAAAGAACCAACAAAGCATCAATATGATTTTGATGTTGCAACTGTTTTGAGCTTTTTAAGAAAATATGGACTTGATAAACAATTTAAGATGAATATCGAAGCAAATCATGCGACTTTAGCAGGACATACCTTCCAGCATGAACTTAGAATAGCAAGGGTAAACGGAGTGTTTGGTTCAATTGATGCTAACCAAGGAGATCTATTGCTTGGCTGGGATACCGATCAGTTCCCGACTAATGTGTATGATACGGCTCTTTGTATGTATGAGGTTTTAAAGGCTGGTGGATTTACAAAGGGTGGATTAAACTTCGATGCAAAAACAAGAAGAGGATCTAATACATTTGAAGATATGTTTATTGGTTATATTGCAGGAATGGATGCCTTTGCATTAGGGCTTAGAATAGCATATAAGATTATTGAAGACGGTAGAATAGATAAATTCATCCAAGAAAGATACTCAAGCTACAAAGAGGGTATAGGAAAGGACATACTTGACGGAAAAGTTACATTAGTAGACTTAGAACAATATGCCCTTTCAATTGGAGAAGTTAAAAACATTGGTAGCGGAAGACAAGAGTATTTGGAAAATATATTGAATTCGATAATGTTTGGGCTATAAGATTTTAATAAAATATCTCCCTTAAATAACAAGGGAGGTATTTTATTTTTTAAGTATAGAAGCTTAAATTAACATAAAATATTTTTATTAGTTTAATAATTAAAATTTCAAAAAATTTTTAATTTTAAGAAGGATATTTTATTTTTTTGGAGAATAAAATAATATAGAAAGTTTGTTTACCAAACAAACAAAGTTAATAGGGGTGATAAAATGAAAAGAAAAATAAAAAATAGCGTAGGTATTTGGGCCTTTGGACCAACTGCAACGAGATTTGTTCCAGGAGGATATCATGTAGAAGTTATTAATGAAACAATGGAAGAAAAAACAGAGAGGGTTGTAAATGGATTAATGGATTATATCGACGGGTTCGAATATCATTATCCAAATGAAATAAATGAAAAAAATATAGAACCAATTAAAAAAATATTAGATTCGGCAGGTAAAGATATATATTGTTTAGCTTTAGGACACCATGTAAATCCTAATTATGCATTAGGATCTTTTATAAATCCTAATCCTAAAATAAGAAGAGAGGCTATAGATATTGCTAAAGCTGGTATCGATATGGCGGGATCTATTGGAGCTAATTTTATTATATGGCCCGGAGGAGAGGGATATAATTATCCTTTTCAAACAAATTACGAAGAGATGTGGAATAACTTTATTAATGCTATTGCAGAGTTAACAGAGCATGCTAATAAGATGAAAGTTACAATATTTTTAGAACATAAAAATAGTGAACCAGCAATGAAAATTGCAATGAGAAATATAGGAATGACGTTGTATGTTATTAATAAAATCAAAGAAAGGGGTATAGATACATCAAATCTTAAAGTTAATATGGATTGGCAACATTTGATAATGAACGGAGAAAATTTAGCAGAATATGCAAGGCTTTTAGCAATGGAAAATAAATTAGGACATCATCATGCAAATAGTGGATGGGGATTATTTGATGATGATAATATGGTTGGTGCCTTATGCTTTATGGAAACATTAGAACTTGCAAAAGAATTACAAGAAATTGGATATGGGAAAAATGGTGAAAGAATTGGTTACGATCTTTTCCCATATACGGAAAATCAAATTGAGGCAGTAAAGCAAAGTGTAATTAATTGGGAGTTTATATATGAAGTTGCTAATAAAATTGATAATTTAGAATTAAAGAAGGCTAAAGATTGTAAAGACGCAGTAAAAGCAATAAGAGAAGTTTATAAAGCACTTGGGGCGAATTGTTAAGGGGGATATTTATGTATTTTTTAGGAATAGATCTTGGAACTTCTTCGGTAAAAATAATACTTGTCGATGAAAACGGTGATATTGTTGCAAGTATGTCTAAAGAATATGATATATATTTTCCTTTCCCTAATTGGGCAGAGCAAAATCCAAAAGAATGGTGGGATGCGACTAAGGAAGGAATACGAGAACTTATTGAAAAATATAACATAGATTCTAATGATATAAAATCTATAGGTTTAAGTGGACAGATGCACGGGTTAGTAATGCTTGATAAAAATTTTAATGTTTTATATCCAGCTATTCTTTGGTGCGATCAAAGAACGCAAAAGGAATGTGATTATATTAATACATTTATTAATAAAAAAGATTTATCTTTAAACACTGGAAATAAAGCGTTAACAGGTTTTACGGCACCTAAAATACTATGGATAAGAAATAACAGAAAAGATATTTATGATAAAATAGCCTATATTCTTTTACCTAAGGATTACATACGATTTAAATTAACCGGAGAATTAGCGATAGATGTTGCCGATGCATCAGGAACATTGTTATTTGATGTTAAAAATAGAAGATGGTCAAATTTTATTTTAGAAAAACTAAATATTCCAATTGAATTATTGCCAAAAGTATATGAGTCCTATGAATGCACTGGATATGTATCAAAAGAAGCAGCTTTAGAAACAGGATTAAAGGAAGGAACTATGGTTGTTGGTGGAGCTGGTGATCAGGCAGCAGCAGCTGTTGGAACTGGTGTTGTTAAAAATGGGGATGTAACTGTATCACTTGGAACTTCAGGTGTAGTTTTTGCATCTTTAAATGATTTTTATTTAGAAGAGGAAAACAGATTGCATTCCTTTTGTCATGCTAATGGAAAATGGCATGTAATGGGAGTTATGCTTTCAGCGGCATCATGTTTAAAATGGTGGGTTGAAAATGTTAACAATAACAATTACGATGAGCTGCTAGAAGGAGCAGAAAGAGTAGAAGTTGGAAGCAACAACTTGTTATTCTTGCCTTATTTAATGGGAGAAAGAACTCCATATAGTGATCCAAATGCTAAAGGAGCATTTATAGGTCTTAACATGATTCATAATAAGTATCATATGACCAGATCTATATTAGAAGGGGTAGCTTTTGGATTGAAAGATTCCTTAAGACTTATTGAGAATATGGGAATAAATATAAATACAGTAAAGTTAAATGGTGGTGGCGCAAAAAGCAGGTTATGGAGGCATATAATTGCCGATGTGTTTAATAAAAAAATAGAAATAATTAATTCTACAGAAGGGCCTGCTTTAGGGGCTGCTATCCTTGCAGCTGTAGGATATGGCTATTACAAAGATGTAATTGAAGCTTGCGAAAGTCTTATAAAGGTTGTAGATGAGATTTATCCTTCTGAAAATAATGTTAAGAAATATAGGGGACTATATGAGGTGTATGTAAATCTATATAAAACCTTAAAAGATACTTTTGATGGTTTGGCTGATTTATGCTTATAAGGCTATAGTTGAACTATAGTCTATAAAAATAAATTTTTGGGGGGATAAAAATGTTTAAAAAAAGTGGCTTTAAAAGTCCGAAACTATTAGCTCTATTACTCACAGTCTTATTTATGGTTTTATCATTGACATCATGTGCTACAACATCCTCAAATGAAGCTACATCAAAAACTAATGACACCGAAGCTAAAAAGATTAAAATTGGGCTTTCGATGGATGACTTGCGATTAGAAAGATGGCAACATGATAGAGATTTCTTTGTGGCTCGTGCACAAGAACTTGGAGCGGAAGTCTTAGTTCAATCAGCAAATGGTGATGACCAGACACAAATAGCACAATGCGAAAATTTGATAACTCAAGGAGTAGATGTGCTAGTTGTAATTCCACATAATGGTGAAGCTATAGCACCTGTTGTTGAAGAAGCTCATAAAGCAGGCATTAAGGTTTTAGCATATGATAGATTAATTACTAATTCGGATGTTGATTATTATATATCTTTTGATAATGTAAAGGTAGGGGAATTGCAAGCTACAGCACTTGTAAAACAAGTTCCAAAAGGAAGATATTTTTTAATGGGTGGATCACCAACAGATAATAATGCGAAATTATTTAGGCAAGGACAAATGAATATTTTACAACCTTTAATTGATAAAGGCGATATAAAAATTGTAGGAGATCAATGGGTAAAAGATTGGTTACCTGATGAAGCATTAAAAATAATGGAAAATGCTTTAACTGCAAATAAGAATAATATTGATGCGGTTGTAGCTTCTAATGATAGCACAGCAGGTGGTGCAATACAGGCTTTAGCTGCTCAAAATTTAGCTGGAAAAGTTGCTATATCAGGGCAAGATGCAGATTTAGCAGCTTGTCAAAGAATAGTTGAGGGCACTCAGACAATGACAGTATATAAACCAATTAAAAATTTGGCAACTAAAGCAGCTGAGGTCGCAATTGCAATGGCTAAAAATGAAGAAATACAAACAAATGGAACGGTCAATAATGGAAAAATTGATGTAAAATCTATTTTATTGGAACCAATAGCTGTAACAAAAGAAAATATTGTCGATACAGTTATTAAGGATGGGTTCCATAAGTTAGAAGATGTGTTCAAAAATATTCCAAAAGATAAATGGCCTAAAGTAAATTAAAGAAAAATGTATAAGAAAAAGAAAAATATGTCTATACATACAAGGGAATTTAATTTCCCTTGTATGTATAATATTTTAAAGGTAGGGATAAATATGGGTGATTTAATATTAAAAATGATTAATATAACTAAAGAGTTTTATGGTGTAAAGGCTTTAGACAATGTTTGTTTGGAAGTAAAAAAAGGAGAAATACATGGTTTATGTGGAGAAAATGGAGCTGGAAAGTCTACTTTAATGAAAATATTAAGTGGAGTTTATCCATACGGAACATATACCGGAGAAATTATTTATAATGATAAGCAATTAAAATTAAATAATGTAAATGATTCAAAAAAGGAAGGCATATCAATTATACATCAAGAGCTTCAATTAATAAAAGAACTATCAATATGTGAAAATATTTTCTTGGGAAATGAACCTAATAAAAATGGTATTGTAGATTTTAATTTAATGTATAAAAAAACAGAAGAATTATTAGAGGAATTAAAAATGGATATTAATCCATTTACTTTAGTTAAAAATTTAGGCTTAGGACAACAACAACTTATAGAGATAGCAAAAGCTTTATCACAAAATGCAAACTTATTAATTTTAGATGAACCTACTGCTTCGCTTACTGATAATGAAGTTGAAACATTAATGAAAATATTAAGAGATTTAAAAGCAAGAGGTGTTACGTGTATATACATATCTCATAAACTAAATGAAGTATTAGAATTATGTGATAGAGTAACAATTATTAGAGATGGCAAAACAATAGGAACAGAGGAAACAAAAAATTTAAATCAGGATAAAATTATAAATATGATGGTTGGTAGGGAAATAAAAGATCTTTATCCTAAAGAGGAACATGAAACAGGTAATGAATTTTTTGCAGTTAAAAAATTTTCGGTTTATGATAATAATAATAAAAATAAAAAAATCGTAGATAATATAAGCTTTACATTAAAAAAAGGAGAAATTTTGGGAATAGCAGGTTTGGTAGGTTCTGGAAGAACGGAATTGGTATCAAGTATATGTGGCTTTTATAAAGGGAGAAAAGAAGGTGAAATTTATATAAATAATAATAAAGTTTATATTAGAAATCCAATTGATGCACTTAATTTAGGAATAGCAATGGTGCCTGAAGACAGAAAAAAAGATGGAATAATTGGAAGTATGTCAGTCAAAGAAAATATATCAATTTCAAATATTAATAAATACAAACAAATGTTAGGAATAATAAATGAAAGCTTAGAGTTAGTTGATGTTAATAAATATGTTAAAGAATTTAACATAAAAGCAGCGAATTTAGAATTAAAAATTAAGAATTTAAGTGGTGGTAATCAACAAAAAGCAATACTAGCAAGATTTCTATTAAGAAAGCCTAATATTTTAATATTAGATGAGCCAACAAGAGGAATAGATGTTTCAGCTAAATATGAAATTTATAAATTAATAAATAAGCTTGTAAAACAAGGGGTATCAATAATTTTAATTTCTTCTGAGTTACCAGAGATTTTAGGAATGAGTGATAGAATTATAGTAATGCATGAAGGTAAACTTAAGGGGGAATTTAATAATAAAAATTTAACTCAAGAGATGATAATGGAATGTGCAATAGGAGGTAAATAATAATGAGAATCGAACTTAAAAATACTAAAAATATACAAATTAAAAAGCATCAAATTAATATAAAAACTTATATGTTAATAATAGCATTAATTTGCATATGGGCTATTTTTACTTTAACAACAAAAGGGGATTTTTTAACTGCTAGAAATATTTCTAATCTTTTAAGGCAGATGGCAGTTACTGGAATATTAGCTACAGGTATGGTTTTTGTTATTATTGCCGGGCAAATTGATTTATCTGTTGGTTCAATGCTAGGCTTATTAGGAGGAATTGCGGCTATATTAAATGTTTGGCATAATATTAATGGAATATTAACTATATTAATAACATTAGTAATTGGAATACTACTTGGTATATGGAATGGTTTTTGGGTTGCATATAAAAAAGTTCCTGCCTTCATAGTGACTTTAGCAGGTATGCTGATATTTAGAGGTGCATTAATTGGTATTACTAAAGGTTCTACAATAGCACCTTTAACTTCTGAGTTTAAGTTTATTGGGCAAGCCTATTTAACGAAAAGTGTTGGAATAATAATTGGAATATTATTTGCTTTGTTCTTGATATTGCAAACATTAAAAGAAAGGAAAGAAAAAATACAAAATAATATTCCTGTACCAAAAATGACTACAGAAATTATGAATATGCTCTTCTTAATAGTATTTATTGCTATTTTGGTTTTAGTTTTGAATAAATATCAAGGTATTCCAGTTCCTGTATTTATAATGTTCATAATAGCTATTATTTTTAATTTTATTGCTAAAAAAACAGTATTTGGTAGAAGGGTGTATGCTTTAGGAGGGAATAGTGAAGCAGCAAGATTATCAGGAATTAATGTAGATAAATTAACAATGATATTATTTGCAATAAATGGACTTTTAGCAGCAATAGGAGGAATATTGTTAACATCAAGATTAAATGCTGCATCCGTTGCTGCTGGGCAAAACGCAGAATTGGATGCTATAGCATCTTGTGTAATAGGTGGAGCAAGCTTGATGGGGGGAGTTGGAACAGTTAGTGGAGCTCTTATTGGGGCATTGGTTATGGCTAGTATAGATAATGGGATGAGTATGTTAAATACACAACCGTTTTGGCAATACGTGGTTAAAGGATTAATTCTATTAATTGCTGTTTGGATTGATATGGAATCGAAGAATAAAAATTAATTTAAGGAGAGTTAAAATGATAACTGGAGATCAAGTATTAATTAAACAAATTAATAAATCATTAGTTATGAATATAATTAGAGAAAAACGTAACATTTCAAGAGCTCAGATATCTAAAATTACCGGTTTGAACAGGGCTACTGTTTCTGCTATTGTTGATGAATTAATATATGAAGGAATTGTTATAGAAGAGGGGTTAGGAGAATCAAAAGGCGGGAGAAAACCCATTATTCTTAGAATTAATGAAAATTATGGTTGTATAATTGGAATTGATTTAGGAGTCAATTATGTATCTGTTTTATTAGCAAACTTTAATGCAAAGACTTTATGGAGTAAAAAACTAATGCTTAATATAGGTGAAAGTCAAGAAGAAATCATTGATAAGATATTTACTTTAGTTGATGAAGCATTGATTAACGCACCAAAAACAATAAAAGGAATTTTAGGAATTGGAATGGGAGTTCCAGGTATAACTAATCATAAAGAAGGAATTATTTTAAAAGCACCTAATTTAAACTGGGAAAATGTTAATATAAAAGAAATTATTAGAGAAAAATATGATACAAAAATTTTCATAGATAATGAAGCAAATGTAGCTGCTATAGGTGAGAAATGGTTTGGAACTGGACAAAAATTTAAAAATTTAATTTATGTAAGTGCGGGAATTGGTGTTGGAGCAGGAATAATTATTAATGATAAATTATTTAGAGGGGCAAATGGACTTGCAGGAGAACTGGGACATATGACTATTGATGTAAATGGCATAAAATGTTCATGTGGGAATATTGGATGCTGGGAATTATATGCATCAGAAAAGGCTTTAATAAGATTAATGTCTCCACAAAACGATATTAATTATAGTAAAAATAAGAAATTAATTGATATAATTGAACAAGCAAGAAATGGATCTATCGAAGCTATTAATTCTTTTAAAAGCGTTGCAAAATTTCTAGGTTTAGGAATTGTAAATTTAATCAATACTTTTGATCCTGAACTAATTATTATTGGTAATACGATTTCGCTAGCCTATGATTTGATAATTGATGAAGTAAAAAGGATAGTTAATGATAATTGCTTTACTGCAAAACATTCAAAAGTAAAAATTGAGGTATCAAGATTTGGAACTGATGCATGTGCTATTGGAGCTATTGCACTTGTAATTTCAGATATTTTTTCGCTATCTTTTTAGAATATATAATAAGAATATATAATAATTGATATAAAAATTTAATTTAAGTGTTTTCTGCTAGACATTATTTATATAGGGCATAGTTATTCATAAAACTATGCCCTGAATTTATTTTTCTTCAAATTCTTCCAATAGGCTATGGGCAAGCTTTTTATATGCAGTAGCTTGGGCGATGAGGGATATAACTGTTAAGAACATCAAAAGTTTTTGACTATCGCTTTCATTAAGATGCTTATTATCAATTATCTTTTTCAATTTCTTTTCCGTTTCTTGGCTTGTTGAAATGAAGTTTTTTAATGTTTCTTTTTGAAGATCGACAAATATTTCATATGCAAATTCCCAGGTTATAAGGTCGTCGGTTTTTTCGTTTATCTTATTGAAGGCAAGATTGAACACCTCTTTAATTTCTTCTGTAGTAAGTATTGGACGCATATAATTTAAAAGGATTAATTGGATTAGATGGTCCTTTGTGTAGCCTCTTTTTTTTCCCTCTTCAGGTTTTGAAATAACTTCAGCCTTTATATAGTTTTGGATAATATTGCTGGTGTATTCTTCATTTAATTTATTGTTTAAAAAATCCGTAACCTGGGATAAAAAAAGGTCATAGGGTGGAAGATCATCAAGGGCTATTATGGACTTTTTTGAAATATCTTCAGCCAGCTTAACTAATTTATCAGAAAGGTTTATACTGTTCATAATTTTTCCCTCCTATAAAGATCTAATTATATTATATAGTATAATATACCATAAAACAAGATTAGATAATCGATATAATATAATAATATCAAAAGACAAGTTTTTTAAAAAATCAAAGAAATCGAAAGCAAATTAGAGAAATTTTGAGATTTTTAAATAAACAAACTATAAATGGTGACAAAATACATTAAATAAAGTCAAAATACCATTGATATATAGTATAAAATACCATATAATAAAGTTGTGATGATTGATTAAGGAGGATTTGAAGATGAGGAAAAAGCTATTGGGTTTTTGGCTTGCGGTTACATTACTTTTGACATCCTTCCTAACACCTTTTTTAGAATTAGTAAATGCTGCGCCCAAGGCAGGTGGGGGTGGTTTTAAATCAGGGAGCTTTAAATCCAGTCCCTTTAATAGCGGAGGTTTTAAATCAGGAACATTTAAATCTACACCAAAATATACTTTGCCCCTCCCAAAGAGCTATCAAAGAAAAAACTATACACCAAAAAATTACATCCCAATTCCTGTCCCTTGGGGAGGATTTTGGGGAAGCCCATTTAGGTCTGTGTATACTGGCTTTGTTTTAGTGTCGTTAATTAACTTTATCTTTAAAATTATAGTCTTTCTATTAGTCTTATATATCATATTTAAAATATTTAGAAGATAAGGAGTGGTTAATGTGGGTATCCTACAAAGAATGTCAAACATTTTTAAAGCAAAGGTGAACAAGGCTATGGACGAAATTGAAAATCCTATTGAGATTTTAGATCAAAAGATAAGGGATATGGAAGAAGCACTAAATGAGGCAAGAATTTCTGCTGCAGAAATTTTAGGAAATGTTCATGAAATTGAGAAAAAGATCGACAATTCAAAACTAAACATCAAAGAATTTGATGAAAAGGTAAAACTTGCCCTATCAAAGGGGAATGAAGAACTTGCTAAAAAGGCCCTTGAGAGAAAACTTTATGAAGAAAAAGTTTTTAAGGATTTACAAAAAAGCTACGAAGAAGCTTCTAAAAAAGCTGAGATCATAAAAAGTAAGCTAAAGGAACTTGAAGAAGAGTTAGAAAAAACAAGAAGATATAGGGATGAAGCAGCAGCGAGATACAACAATGCAAAGGCGGCAGAAAAGGTTAATGAAATACTTCTTGATATAAACTCCAAAACAAACAGCATAAGCCTTGACGAAATAGAAAGAAAGATCCAGAGAAAAGAAGCGATAGCAGAAGGTTTGGAAGATTTAAGAAATGATAGCTTAGATAAAGAGTTTGAAGAACTTGAAAAGATAGATTTAGATGAAGAACTTAGAAAATACAAAGAAAATTTAGGGTGATTATATGAGGGCTAGAGAGTTTTTAGACAAAGAAAAAGAAAAATACGGCAAAATGTATTCTGATTTATCCTTTGCTATTGATAATGTTTCCCCCTTTTTAGATACAAGGGAGCTTAAGACAAGGAGGTATTATACTAAGCTCCCTGTTTTAAAAAGATATATAGAAAAATTAGAAGAAGCTGAAACGAAATTAAACAAAGCGGGGATATTTTCAATCTTTTCAAATGGAAAGGTAATAGATGAATTAGAAAAATATAAGTTTGAATTTAACAAGGAATTTAAGCAGCTTCAAAAATGCTCAAGTTGTAAATGCCTGAATTGTTCTGTTGGGTGTAAATTTTATGGATGCTTAGGCTGCAGGGAAGGTTCTAATGTTGTCTCATGTGACCATGACAGGATTAACGTAAGATTCCATGATGATTTTTATCTTGACCTTACAAATGAGAAAACAGGTAAAAGGGAAAAGTATAAGGTTTTGGCAACATTAATGGATGCAATATTAAACAGGCAGTATATAATCATTGAGGGATTATTATCAAAAGAAAAATATGTTTTGTATTATTATCCCGATATTGACGAAGAGAGATTTGGAGAGATAAAGGATGAAGAGGAATTTGACTTTATAGTTGAAACTTATCAATCTGTTGAGTTTTGATCCCCCCTCTTTTTATATAAATTAAGCTACCTCGATTTTGGGGTAGCTTAATTTTATTGCAAAATTTATAATTTAGAAATAAAATTAAACATGAATGACTTATGTGTAAAGAAGGTGATGGATTGAAACTTTGGGGAGATAAAAGATACTACTCATTGAATTATTTTTTAAGGCAAAAGTTTGGTGAGAAGGTCTTTAAAATATCCTTAGATGCAGGATTTACATGTCCTAATAGAGATGGAACAGCAGGGTATGGAGGATGTATTTTTTGCAGTGCAAGGGGCTCTGGAGATTTTGCAGGAACAAAGGAAAATTTAGTAGAACAATTTTTTGAAGTTAAGGAAATGATGCATAAAAAGTGGAAGGAAGGAAAATATATAGCCTATTTTCAGGCCTATACAAATACTTATGCTCCTGTTGAAGTGCTGAGGGAAAAGTATGAGACGGTTTTAAATATAGATGGTGTTGTTGGCCTTGCAATTGCAACAAGGCCAGATTGTCTTCCTGAGGATGTATTAGACCTTTTAGATGAGATAAACAAAAAAACTTATCTTTGGGTGGAACTTGGTCTTCAGACCATTCATGAGGACACGGCAAAACTTATAAATAGAGGTTATCCCTTAGAAACATATATAAAAGCAATAGAGGAACTTAAAAAAAGGAATATAGATGTAGTAACCCATGTTATTTTAGGACTTCCTGGTGAGGACAAAAAAAGAATCCTTGAAACCGTTGACTTTGTTGCCCACACTAATACACAAGGGATAAAACTACATCTTCTCCATCTTATGAAGGGAACAAGGCTTGTTGAACTTTACAAACGAGGGGAGCTAAAGTTTTTATCCATGGATGAATACGTCGATTTAATAGTAGACTGCATTGAAAGGCTCCCGGAGGATATGGTTGTTCATAGGTTAACCGGAGATAGCCCAAGAAGCCTTATTATAGAGCCTCTCTGGAGCCTTAAAAAGTGGGAGGTTTTAAATGCGATAGATAAAAGATTTGAAGAAAGGGATACATGGCAGGGGAAATATTTTAAGTAATTGGGGGATTAATATGAAGGCAGCTTTTGTGACGTTTTATAAAATTGAAATATACTGTGAAGATGCTGAAAAGATAGAATGGGAAAATATTAAAGTTTATCAAGAAAGTGAACCCATAGAAATCAGTATTATAAATAAAAAAAAGGATCATTGTGAGATTATTTTATCCGAACCTGTTGATATTAAAAGAAAAACTTATATTAGTATAAAAGACAAATGTTTTGAAGTCCCATATAGCAATCTTTTTAAAACAGAAGAATTCAATGAAAAATATTATTACGATGGATTTTTAGGCTGCAGGATCTTGGACGATAAGATTGAATTTAAAGTTTGGTCTCCTGTAGCGACAAGTATAGACCTTCTTTTATATAAAAATGGGGATCCAAGCCTTCAAGAAGAACCTATCATATTTAACATGAAGGAGAAAAATGGGGTTTTCTCAGGGGAATTAGATTTAAAGTATAAAGGATATTTTTATACATATAAAGTTCAAATTTATGACAAAATTGAAGAAGTTGTGGACCCTTATGCAAAGGCGGTGGGAATAAACGGCCTAAGGGCTGCTATAATAGATTTAGAGGAAACAAATCCTTATAATTGGCAAGAGGACAAATATGTTAAACTTGAAAACTATGTAGATGCGGTAATATATGAGATTAGCATAAGAGATATATCCTCAAATGAAAACAGTAACATCAAAAAAAGGGGTAAGTTTCTAGGGCTTGTTGAAGAAGGAACTTTTTCTAAAAAGGGAGTTACAACCGGGCTTGAGCATATAAAGGAGCTTGGTGTAAGTCATGTTCAAATACTTCCCTTTTATGATTTTCACTTTGAGAGCGTTGACGAAAGGAATCCGCTTAAGAGATATAATTGGGGATACGATCCTCAGAATTATAACGCCCCAGAGGGAAGTTTTTCTTTAAATCCCTATGAACCTAAAGAAAGGATTAGAGAATTAAAGACAATGATTCAAAAACTTCACCAAAACAACATTGGGGTTATTATGGATGTTGTATATAATCATGTTTATGATTATAAAAAAAGCAACTTTGAAAAGATATTTCCAGGCTACTACTTTAGATGCAATAAATTTGGAAATATTTCAAATGGCAGTGGCTGTGGAAACGATGTTGCATCAGAAAACAAAATGGTAAGAAGGTTTATTAAGGATTCGGTTATGTTTTGGGCTAAGGAGTATCATATTGATGGATTTAGATTCGACCTTTTAGGGCTATTAGATGTAGATACAATTAATGAGATATGTGATGAACTAAAGAAAATAAATCCAAACGTAATCATCTATGGCGAAGGTTGGGACCTTAATACTTATTTAGAACATGATAAAAAGGCTATTCAGATGAATGCATATAAAACTCCAAATATTGGATACTTTAATGATATAATAAGGGATGCCATAAGGGGACATACCTTTGAAGCGGAGAAAAAGGGATTTGCAGGAGGAGAAAGTAAAGAACACGATATAAAAAGAGGCGTTGTAGCAGCAATAAACTATGACGAGAGTCTAAAGGGACCTTTTATTTCTCCTGATCAATCCATAAATTATGCCTCCTGCCATGACAATCATACCCTTTGGGATAAAATTAGCATAACAAATAAAGAAGATTCTGTTGAAGAGAGGGTTAGAATTCAAAAATTATCTCAGGCGATAGTTTTAACAAGCCAAGGTGTTCCTTTTATCCACTTAGGATGTGATTTTTGTAGAACAAAACAGGGGCATGAAAACAGCTATAACCTTCCCGATATAATAAATTCTGTTGACTGGGATAGAAAATATGAGTTTAGGGATGTATTTGAATACGTAAAGGGGCTTATAAGACTTAGAAAGGAACATCCTGCCTTTAGATTAAATTCCTGTGAAGACATAAAAAAATATTTAAAATTTTTAGATTGCCCACCAAGGACAGTTGCCTTTAAAATAGACTATCCTAGGGATGCATGGAAGGAAATAATTGTAATATATAATTCTAATAAAAGCGTAATGGAGATAAAAATTCCAAATGGTGTATGGAATGTTGCCGTTGATGGAAGGCTTGCAGGAGTTGATGCTTTATATAAAATATATGGAGACAAGGTAAAGGTTGCACCCATTTCTGCAATGGTGCTATTTAGATGATTTGCTTTTTAAGAAAGGTCTTTAAATATTTAATTTGTTATTATTATAATTATTGTAGTGAGATTTTATCTTTTATTTGTTTATTTTTTTTAGTATAATACATATAGAAAAGGTTTTCTGTGATAGGGGGAGTTTAAATGAACATTTTAGTTACTGGTGGAGCAGGTTATATAGGTTCCCACACCGTAAAGATGCTCCATAGGATGGGGATTAATGTTGTTGCCTATGATAATCTTGTAAAAGGGCATGAAGAAGCTGTAAAATGTGATATTTTTGTAAAGGGAGACATCTTTGATAGCGAACTTTTAAGGGATACCATAAAAAGATATAATATAGACTCTGTCATTCATTTTGCAGCTTATAGCCTTGTAGGTGAATCTATGGAAAAGCCCATGATGTATTACAAAAACAATGTTGAAGGGACATTAAATCTTCTTGAAGTTATGCTGGATTGTAATGTTAAAAGGCTTGTATTTTCTTCAACTGCAGCAGTTTATGGTGAGCCTGAAAGGGTTCCTATAACTGAGGACCTTCCTAAAAATCCAACCAATGTTTATGGAAGAACAAAACTTATTATGGAAGGGGCAATGGAGGATTATTCAAGAAGTTATGGCCTTAAATATATCGCCTTAAGATATTTTAACGCATGTGGTGCAGACGAAGAAGGAGATATTGGTGAAGATCATAATCCAGAGAGCCATTTAATCCCATTGGTATTGCAGGCTGCATTAGGGAAGAGGGAGAGCATAAAGGTATTTGGCGATGATTATCCGACAAAGGATGGAACTTGCATCAGAGACTATATCCATGTTAATGATCTTGCCTATGCCCATTACTTAGCCCTAAAGGCATTATATGAAGGTTATGAATCAGATGTTTTTAACCTAGGAAATGGCGTAGGTTTTTCGGTTAAAGAGATAATCGATGCAGCAGAAGAAGTAGTAGGGCATCCGATTAAAAGAGAAATAGTAGGTCGCCGACCTGGGGACCCTGCTGTTCTTATTGCAAGTTCAGAAAAGATTAAAAAAGAACTTGGCTGGAAACCAAAATATACTGATATAAAGGAAATAATAAAAACGGCATACAATTGGCATAAAAACCATCCTGACGGATTTTCAAAAAAGGCCTAAACTTTAGGCCTTTTTTGATTCGTTTTTCCGAATATTTTTTTCTTGCTTTTTTTACTTGTTATGTTACACTTTATAATAGTTACAAAATATAACTATTTAAAGATGAATTAATCCTATAAAGGAGGTGGCATGGTGAGTAGGGAAAGGTTGGCTGAGTATTTGCAAACATTTTTGCCGATGTTTTATAAAAAGCTTATGAAGGGCATTACCTTGCCAGGAGTAACAAAGCAACAACTATGGCTATTATATTTAATAGAAAATCATGATGAAAAGCCGATGAGCTTTTATAGTGAAAAAATGATGATTCCAAAGTCTAATTTAACTTCTATTGCTGATAAATTAATTGAAGATGGACTTATTGAAAGGGCATATGATCCAAAGGATAGAAGAATAATTTTACTTAAAATCACCGATAAGGGTAAGCTTTTTATAAATGATTGTAGAGAAAAAACTAAAAAAGCTATTTTTCAAAAATTAGAAAACCTTGATGATAAAGACGTTGATAGATTAAATGAGATATTCGAAGAGATGAAAAACATATTTAAAAAATTAGAACAATAAAGGGGGAATTTTAATGAAAAAGATGAAGGTATTTTTAACAGTTTTACTCTTATTGATTGTCCTTGGTGCGGGAGGTGGACTTTATATTTACTTTTACAATTCCAGCCACTATATAATAACTGAAAATGCTCAAGTTTCTGCAAATATGATAGCTATTACACCAGAACTCACAGGAAAGGTTGAAACATGGAATGTAAAAGAAGGAGATTATGTTAAAAAAGGAGAAATTCTTGGACATCAGGATATAAGTGCTATTGTTCAAAGCAGCATGATTAATGCACAATCCTTAAATACTTCTGCTGATGTTATAGCATCAAAATCTTACATTAAATCACCAATAGATGGTAAAGTCGTATTATCAAACGTAGTTGAGGGCCAAGTTATATCACCGGGTATGGAGATAGCACAGATTATGGATACGACAAATATTTATATAAAGGCAAACATAGAAGAAACAAATATAATGAAGATTAAGGAAGGACAAAGAGTTGATATAACGATAGATGCATATCCAGGTAAGAACTTTGTAGGTTATGTAAAAAGCATAGGTCAAGCAACAGAATCAGCCTTCTCAGCCTTTCCTACATTAAATACAAGTGGAAATTTTTCAAAACAAACCCAATATATACCTGTTAAAATAAGCATACAAAATGATGAAAATTTAAGTTTAATGCCTGGAATGAATGCAACAGTAAAAATTTATATTAAGTAGGAAGGGAGTGCTTAGTATGAAAAAGAGAATTTTAGGTATTTTAATAGGTGCATTTATATTATTCACATCGATAACAGGATGTGCTGTCAAAAGTTCAAATACTTCAAATGCTATTGATGTTCAAGTTGCAACTGCCCAAAAAAAGAACATAGATGCTGAACTTAATATAAGTGGAACTTTAGTTCCACAAAAAACTGTAAATGTTTACAGTAAATTATCTGGCCAAGTAGAAAAGGTAAATGTTGAAGTTGGAAGTGAAGTAAAAGAAAAGGATTTACTTGCAGTTATAGAAACAAATGCTTTAAACCTTCAGCTTGAACAACTTCAAGCATCACTAAACTCAGCAAAGGCATCTGAAGAACTAGCCAAAGGGCAAGTTGCTCAGGCTAAGATTAATCTTGATAGTATGCAAAGGGCCTACGAAGAAACGAAGAACCTTTATGACAAAGGAATAGCTTCTAAGGCTCAGCTAAATGAAATTGAAACAAAATATGAAATTGCAAAAAAGCAATATGAAACAGCTTTGAATGGAACATTAAATCAAGCAAAGGCAGCTGTGAGTGCTGCACAGGCAAATATTAAAAATATAAAGTTTCAAATATCAAATGCTAAGATTACAAGTCCAATAAATGGGGTAGTTACAAATAGGAATATTAATCCTGGTGAGCTAGCAGCTCCGACTGCACCGCTTTTTACAATTGCTGATGTTTCTACTTTAAAGTTAAAGGGAACAATTTCACAGAGATATTTGCCATATATAAAAATTAATCAGACAATAGATGTGGTTGTTGATATATATCCTAACAAGGTATATAAAGGAGTAATAACAAGCATAGGGCCAATGGCTATTGGAACAGGAATGTATTTCCCAATTGAAATTAGCATAAAGAATATAGATAACTTAAAACCTGGCCTATCTGCCTATGGAAGAATAAAGATTACATCAAAGGATGCGGTAGTAATCCCTGCTTCAGCTGTTGTTAAAAATGATGGAAAATCCTATGTATATGTTATTGAAAACAACACAGCTAAAAAGAGATATGTTGACACTGGATTGTTAAATGACAAGGAAGTTGAAATCATAGAAGGATTAAATGAAAATGAAAAGGTGGCAATATCAAATGTAAATAACCTGTTCGACAATGCAGTTGTTAACGTAAAATAATTTACTCAATTGGAGTTGATGCACATGATTAAACTTTTTAGGTTTCTTAAAAAATTTAGGTGGCTTGTTATTGCTGTTATTGGCTTTATGTTTGTTCAGGCAATAGCTGAACTTTATCTTCCAACGTTAATGTCTGATATCGTTAATAATGGAATGATGAAGGGTGATACCGCCTATATATGGAGGCGTGGAGGCTACATGCTTTTAGTTGCAGGATTAAGTTCATTAAGTTCAATCGTTGGGGCATTTCTTTCTGCAAGGGTTGCAGTTGGATTTGGAAAGATTCTCCGTGACACTATTTTTACCAGAGCAGAAAGGTTTTCCCTTCATGAATTCGACAAGATAGGAACAGCCTCAATGATAACAAGGACAACCAATGATATAAATCAAGTTCAAATGGTTCTTGTAATGATGATGAGATTTATTATTTATGCACCTATAATGTGTATAGGTGGAATAATAATGGCTTATTCAAAGGATAGGTATTTGACATTAGTATTAGGAGGCATTTTGCCGCTATTTGTTGCAACAATTGTCTTGATTGCAGCTAAAGTTATTCCTCTTTTTAAATCCCTTCAAAAGAAACTCGATAAAGTAAATCAGATATTAAGGGAAAATTTAATTGGTATTAGAGTAATAAGGGCATTTAATAGGATTGATACAGAAAGAAAAAGATTTTATGACGCAAATAGGGACCTTACTGATACTGCAATAAAGGTAAATAAAATAATGGCGGTAATGCAGCCTATTATGATCCTTCTTATGAACTTTACAAGCATATCCATAATTTGGTTTGCTAGCAAAAGGATAGGCGAAAATAGACTTCAAATAGGCGATATGATGGCCTTTTTACAATATGCAATGCAGATTTTATTTTCAATAATAATGGTATCTATTATGTTTGTTATGATTCCAAGGGCTCAAGCTTCTGCAGAAAGAATTAATGAAATTTTTGAGATCGAACCTGAAATAATTGATCCTAAGGATCCTAAAAAAGTTGATGAATTTAAAGGGCATATAGAATTTAAAAATGTTACCTTCAGTTATCCAGGAGCTGAAGCCCCGGCTATCGAAGATATCTCCTTTGAAGCAAAGCCAGGGGAGGTTACTGCAATAATAGGGGGAACAGGATCAGGTAAATCTACAATATTGAATCTTATTATGCGTTTTTATGATGTAGATAGAGGTAACATTTTAATTGACGGAGTGGATATAAGGGAATTAGAGCAAAAAGAATTAAGATCATTTATAGGCTACGTCCCACAAAATGCAGTTTTATTTTCTGGAACTATCGCTGATAATATAAGATACGGTAAGGAAGATGCTACAGATGAAGAAATAAGACATGCAGCAGAAATTGCCCAAGCTATAGAATTTATCAATGACATGAAGGATGGCTTTAATTCTTTAGTTTCACAAGGTGGAACGAATTTATCAGGAGGTCAAAAGCAGCGTCTTTCAATAGCAAGGGCCATAGTTAAAAAGCCTAAGATATATATTTTTGATGATAGTTTTTCTGCTTTAGACTTTAAAACAGATGCTAAATTAAGATTAGCCCTTAAAAAGGAAACTACAAATTCAACTGTTCTTATTGTAGCACAAAGAGTCGCAACGATTATGGACGCAGATAAGATTATAGTTTTAGATGAAGGAAGGATAGTTGGGATAGGAAAACATAGGGAACTTTTAAAAACCTGTGAAGTATATCGTGAAATTGTGTCTTCCCAGCTAAGTGAGGAGGAGATAGCATGAGCGAGAGAAGAGGTATCAATAGACCTGCTGGCCCCAGGGGACCTATGGGACCGGCCATGGGAAGACCGGTTGAAAAGGCAAAGGACTTCAAAGGAACAGTAAAAAGGCTTGTTGAATATATGAAGCCCCAAAAGTTTAAGTTTATTGCTGTATTTATCCTTGCTATCCTAAGCACAGTTTTTAACATAGTTGGACCTAAGATAATGGGGAAGGCAACGACAAAGCTTGGTGAGGGAATACTTGCAAAATATATGCGAATAATTCAAATACAGATGGCTATCCAAAAAAAGATGCCGCCACAGGTTATAGCAAAGCTCAAAAATTCACCAATTCCAAGTATAGATTATGATTATATCGGAAGAATTCTGCTTATTTTGATAGGACTTTATATAATAAGTGCAAGTTTTAACTTTTTAATGGCCTATATAATGTCAAGCGTATCGCAGGAAATGGTTTTTAAGATGCGCTCTGAGGTTAAGGATAAACTTGATCGGTTGCCTTTAAAATATTTTGACTCACGAACCCATGGTGAGATTTTAAGCCGCGTTACAAATGATATGGATAATATAGCGACAACTCTTCAACAGAGTTTAACCCAGCTTATAACTTCAGTTGTAACTATAATTGGAATATTAGTAATGATGATTTCTATAAGCCCTATAATGACTTTAATTGCCCTGTTTACTTTGCCAGCATCTGGGATATTGACTGCTGTAATCGCAAAGAAATCACAAAAGTATTTTGCACAGCAGCAAAAGATAATAGGTGAACTTAATGGGCATGTTGAGGAGATGTTTACAGGGCATAAGATTGTTAAGGCCTTTGGACGAGAAGAAGATTCCATAGAAACATTTAAGGAAATAAACGAAAGGCTTTATGAGGTTGGTTGGAAGGCGCAGTTTATGTCAGGTTTTATAATGCCTGCCCTTAACTTTGTAAATAATGTTGGTTATGTTTTAATCTGTGTTGTAGGTGGAGTTTTTGTTGCAAAAAGAAAGATTCAAATTGGAGATATTCAGGCTTTTATCCAATATATGAGACAATTTACTCAACCGATAGTTCAAACTGCAAACATAGCTAATATTATTCAATCAACTGTAGCATCTGCAGAACGTGTTTTTGAAGTATTAGATGAGCCTGAAGAAGTGCCAGATAAGGAAGATGCAAAGGTTATTGAAAATCCAAAGGGAGAGGTTAAATTTGAACATGTAAAGTTCAGCTACAAGGATGACCAGCCTTTAATGGAAGATATTAATATTCATGTAAAACCAGGACAAATGATTGCGATAGTAGGACCAACTGGTGCAGGGAAAACTACTCTTGTAAACCTTCTAATGAGATTTTATGATGTAAAGGGCGGAAGGATAACTATTGATGGAGTAGATATAAGAGACATGAAACGTGAAGATTTAAGGAAAATGTTTGGCATGGTTTTACAGGATACATGGCTGTTTAGTGGGACAATAAAGGATAATATAGCCTACGGTAAGGAAGGAGCTACGGATGAAGAAATAATTAGAGCAGCAAAGGCAGCCCATGCGGACCACTTTATAAGGACGTTGCCTGATGGTTACAATACAGTTATTAATGAAGAAGCGTCAAATATCTCTCAGGGACAAAAACAACTTTTAACTATTGCAAGGGCGTTTTTAGCTGATCCTGAAATTTTAATACTTGATGAGGCTACTAGCAACGTAGATACAAGAACAGAAGTTTTAATTCAAAGGGCAATGGCAAATCTTATGAAGGGCAGAACAAGCTTTGTAATAGCCCATAGATTGTCAACAATAAGGGATGCAGATCTTATACTTGTTATGAATCATGGAACCATAATAGAGCAGGGAACCCACCAAGAACTTCTAGCAAAGGGTGGATTCTATGCTGAATTATATAACAGCCAGTTTGCAAGGTGAGACATTATAAAAAGATAGGGACTAGCCTATAATGTTAGTCCCTTTGTTTATGTAATTGACATAAGTGGTAATGTAATGATAATATAATAATAATAATGGCATATGACAATAAAATGGTAAGGAGGATTTATTATGATTAAGGCAGATATTCTAGTTATTGGAGGAAGTGCAGGGGGGTTACATACTGCTACAACTGCTAAAAAAATTTATAGTGATAAAAAAGTTGTCCTTGTAAGAAAAACTCAAACTGTTATGGTTCCATGCGGTATACCTTATATTTTTGGAACTTTAAAAGATGCAAGCAAAAATAGAATCCCAGATGCAAACCTTTTAAATGCAGGAGTTGAACTAATAATAAACGAAGTAACAAAAATAGATAAGAAACAGAAGATGGTATATTTGGCAAATAATGAAGAGATAATGTATGACAAATTAGTTATAGCTACTGGTTCTCTTCCAATAATTCCAACGTTTATAAAAGGATATAATTTAGACAATGTTTATCCAATCTATAAAGATGAGGTTTACTTAAGTGATTTATTAAACAAGCTTTCTGAAATGAAAGATATTGTTGTTATTGGTGGAGGATTTATTGGTGTAGAATTTGCCGAGCAATTAAAAGAAGATAAAAAGAATGTAACAATAGTTGAAGTCGCGGAGAAGTGTTTGTGGCAAGCGTTTGATAATGAATTTTGTGATTTAGCAGAGGAAGAATTGAAAAATAATGGGATTAAAGTAATAACAGGAGTAAAGGTAAAAAGTATTCTGGGTGATGGAAAAGTTGAAGAGGTAGAGTTGGAAAATGGAGAAAGAATAAAGGCTGATGCAGTAATCTTAGGAATGGGAGTTGTCCCAAATACAAAACTTGCTCAAGAAGCTGGAATAAAAGTCAATGAAAGAGGTGCAATAATAGTAGATGAATATATGAGAACAAGTGAGAAAGATGTATTTGCAGTAGGAGATTGCGTCGAAAAAAGATGCTTCTTTACTGGGAAAAATACTCCAGTATTACTTGCCTCAACAGCTGCCATGGAAGCAAAGATTGCTGCCGCAAATCTTTATGGCTTAAAATTTATACGAGAAAACAAAGGAACTATTAGTGCATTTTCAACAAAAGTATTTAATAAAACATTTGCTGCTGCAGGATTAACTGAACGTAGGGCAAAGGAAGAAGATTTTGAATATGTTGTTGGTAAATTTACAACTATGGATAAACATCCTGGGTCATTACCTAGGACAAATAAGATAGATGTTAAACTAATATTTGCAAAAACATCAGGAGTTATAATTGGTGCACAAATTGCAGGAGGAGAAAGTGCAGGGGAAATGATAAACATATTAAGCCTAGCTATTCAAAAGGGCTTAACTGCAAATGAGCTAAATACGTTCCAAGTTGCGACACATCCAATGCTTACTTCATCACCAATTGCATATCCAATAAATGCAGCTGCACTAGATGCATTGGTAAAAATTAACAACAGATAATAAAAAACTTAGGGGGTTTACCCTAAGTTTTTTATTTAATTTTTTATAATTGGCATTTGACAAAAACAAAATTTAATAGTAATATAAAATTAGCAAATGCCAAAAATATTTTAAGGGGATGATTACAATGAAAATAGCAATATCAGCAATTGGAAGTTCTATTGATAGCATGCTTGATGTAAGATTTGGGAGATGCAGATACTTTCAAATTCATGATACTGATAATGGCGAACTAAAAGTAATAGAAAACGTGGCGCAGTTTTCAGGCGGAGGAGCAGGCATTGCAGCTGCTCAACAATTAATAGATGAAAAAGTAGATATCATAATAACAGGTAGTTTAGGGCCTAATGCTTTTGAATTAGTGGAAAAATCAGGAATAAAGGCTTACAAATCCGAGGCAATGCCAATAAACATTGTATTAGAAAAATTTAAAAACTCAGAACTTGAGGAAATAAAAGTGGCAGGGAAAGCTCATCATGGTATGTAATAGTGATTGGAGGGAATAAATTGAATGTTGCAGTTTTAAGCGGTAAGGGCGGAACAGGTAAAACTACGGTTTCAGTGAACCTTGCATTGGCATTAAACGCAAATTACATTGATGCAGATGTTGAAGAACCTAATGGATTTTTATTTTTAAAGCCTGAAATTTTTGAAACTGAAGATGTATTAGTGGAATATCCTATAATAGATAAAAACAAGTGCACTCTATGTGGAGAATGTGTTAGAACATGTCAGTTTAATGCTTTAGCAAAAACAAAGGACGAGATTATTCTTTTTCAAAAACTCTGCCATAGCTGCGGAGCATGTCAGATATCTTGTAAATTTAAAGCAATAGAATATGGGAAAAGAGAAATTGGAAAGATTGAAAAGGGTAAAGGGAAAAATATAAATTGTAGCAGAGGTATTTTAAATATAGGGGAGCCTATGGCTGTTCCAGTAATTAAAGAGTTGCTTAATAATTTACCTAGTGAAGTAAATATAATAGATTGTCCTCCAGGAACCTCCTGTAATGTTGTTAATGTTTTAAAGTATATTGATGGAGCGGTTCTTGTTACTGAACCCTCTGAGTTTGGACTTCATGACCTTAAAATGGCTATGGAACTTGTTAAAACTTTTGATATCCCATTTGGAATAATAATAAATAAAGATGATGGTAAAGAAAATATAATAAAATCTTATTGTAGAAAGGAAAATATTAGAATAATAGGAACTGTTCCATATAATAAAGATACTGCTTATTTATATTCAAAAGGAGAAATATTGTATGATGATCTTAATCACAGAAAAGTATTCGATAAGCTAGCAGGCAGCCTAAAGGAGGTGCTTGGATGGAATTAGTTGTTATTAGTGGAAAAGGTGGAACAGGAAAGACTACCATTGCAACAGCACTTTCGGAGCTTGCAAAAGATGTAATTAGAGTTGATTGTGATGTTGACGCACCAAATTTTTATTTGTTCTATAAAGGTAAGGATATTCAAAAGAATGATTTTTTTGGGGGAAAAAAAGCTTTAATTGATAGATCATTATGTATTGAATGTGAAAAATGTAAAGAAGTTTGTAGATTTGATGCAATAAATAATTTTAAAGTTGAACCTTTTTTATGTGAAGGCTGTGGTGCCTGTTCTTTAGTTTGTCCCCAAAATGCAATAAATTTAAAAGAGGAAAAAGTAGCAGATATTTATTTAACTGAATTTGAACAGGGAATAATCTCAAGAGCAGAAATGGAAATAGGAGCGGATGCCTCAGGAAAATTAATAACTCAATTAAGAATAAATTCTAGAAAAATAAATAAAGATAATAAACTAACTATAATAGATGGCTCGCCTGGAATTGGCTGCCCTGTTATATCTTCGATAACAGGGGCAGACGTAGTATTGGTTGTTACAGAACCTACTAAATCAGGTCTGCAAGATTTAAAGAGGGTGATATCGCTTTGCAAACATTTTGAAGTTTTAACTATGGTTTGTATAAATAAATTTGACATAAATGAGGATATAACAAAAGAAATAGAAAATTATGTTAATGAGAATGACCTGGTTTTGATAGGTAAAATTCCATATGATGATACTGTAATAAAATCAATAAATGAGCTCAAACCTATAACTTTTTACAAGGAAAGTATAGCAGCAAAGGCCATTGAAAATATGTGGAATAATATGCATAAGTATATTTACTAAAGGAGTTGGACAAAATGAATAAAGTTTTGGAATATTATAATCAAGGCTTTAACTGTGCAGAGTCAATCGTAAAAGCTTTCAATGAAGAGCAGGGATTTAATATTCCTGTTCAAATTGCTAGTCCGTTTGGAACCGGAATGGCAGTAGGAACCACTTGTGGTGCAATAATAGGTGCTATTATTGCATTAGGAGCTTTAAAGGGAAGAGAAGAAGCTACAGCTAAAAATGAAGCAAGAAGATACGCAAAAGAAATATTAAAGCAAATTGAAGAAAAATATGGAACATTTGAATGCATAGAACTAAAGAAAAAAGGTATATTATGCCAAGAGATAATAAATGATGCTTATAATATCTTGATGGATAAAATAAATTTATTAAATAAATTTTAAGGAGGAAAATAATATGAAAATAGCGGTTGCATGCGAAGGAAAGTTTGTTAGTGCTCATTTTGGACATTGTGAAGGCTTTGAAATTTATGAAGTAGAAGAAGGAAAGATTGTCGACCAAAAATTTGTTCAAAATCCAGGACATAGACCAGGTTTCTTACCAGTATTCTTAAAAGGATTAAATTGTGATGTTATAATTTCTGGTGGAATGGGGGAAACTGCTCAGCAATTGTTTAATGAAAATGGAATTGAGGTAGTTGTGGGAGCTCAAGGCTTAAACGATGATGTGGTAGAAAAATATATAAATGGAGAATTAAAATCTACAGGCAGTGTTTGCAGAGAACATCATCATGAAGGACATTGCAACGAGTAATTTAAAAGGATGATTATATGTTGGAGGATTTAAGTTATTTTAAAAAAATTTTTGAAAAAAATAATTATGAATTTACGATACAAAAACAGCTAATATTGGATGTTATAATAAAAAGTCCAATTCATTTGAATGCAAGAGAAATATATGAAAAGGTAAAGGATAAAAATATAGGGCTTGCGACGGTATACAGAGCATTAAAGACATTTAAAAAACTCGGAATAATAAAGGAAATTAATGTTGATGGTGTTGGCTATTATGAAATGAAAATGTTTAGTAAAAGACCCCTGCATATTCATTTTAAATGTTTAAATTGTGGAAAGACATTAGATATTAATAGTAGTAAAATAGATATTGAATATGTTAAACTTAATAATAGAATAGAAGAAGAAAATAATATAGAAATATATGACATGGATATTATGTTCTATGGACTATGTAATGTATGCAGGGAGGAATTGAAATGCCAAGACCAATTAAATTCAGAAGAGTAGAATTTTTCCCAGAGGACACTTATTTTGTCCCTTGGGGAAAACCTAAATGCGATTTAGAAGAAGTGGTTCTAAAAGTAGAAGAATTAGAAGCGATGAGGCTAAAGGATATAGAAGAATTAAATCAAGAAGAATGTGCAGAAAGGATGCAAATATCAAGACAAACTTTTCAAAATATTATCGACTCCGCAAGGAAAAAAGTTGCTATAGCACTAACAGAAGGAAAAGCAATAAAAATCAGTGGTGGTCATTATACTACACATTTTTGTAAAAATATATGCTTAGATTGCGGCAATGTTTATGAAATTAATTATGAGCAAGATAAATCTACGTGCCCTAAGTGTGGTTCTAATAATGTTGTGTGTAGCAAAAAGGAAAAGTTCTGCAGGAAATGGTGTAGAAGACATCTTGAAAAGGATAGCGAATAGAAAGAGGCATGTTGAATACTTTCAACATGCCTAAATTTTAATAATTATTATTGACATATGCTCAAAATTATGTATAATAATAATTGTAAATAGCATATGCCAAATACTATTATGGAGGTGAAAAGGATGCCAAGAAGAGATGGAACAGGTCCAATAGGAATGGGAGCAAGATCAGGAAGAGGAATGGGATATTGCAACGGTAATAGACAAAAAAATAATTTCAGAGGTTGTGGATTAGGACTTGGTTTAGGAAGACATTTCGGGAAAAGATTTTTAGCTGCTGCTTATAATGACAAGGAATTTCTTAAAATGCAAAAGACAATATTGGAAGAAAGACTAAACTGGATAAATAAAATGCTTAGCATGGCAAATGAATAAAAATATTATTGCACCACAATATATCAACCAATACAGATATATTGTGGTGCTTTTTTATTTTAAAATAGAGTTTTAAATTTATATAAAATATATATTGATTTATAAATAATAATTAATTTTAACAATAAGATTCAATTATAAAACATATATTTTAATAGAAATATTTAAAAGAGTGGGGGGATTTTATGCAAGCTTTTGCTAATCTTGTTGCAAAAATTGATAGTTTTATCTGGGGATGGCCGCTACTTATTCTGTTGCTTGGAACACATATCTTCTTAACCATTAGGTTGCGCTTTATACAAAAGTATATTGGAAAAGCAATAAAATTATCTGTAACTAAAGACCAATTTGCTGAAGGGGACGTAAGTCAGTTTAGTGCTTTAGCAACAGCCCTTGCAGCTACAATTGGAACGGGTAATATAGTTGGTGTTGCAACTGCTGTTGCATTAGGAGGACCAGGAGCCGTTTTATGGACATGGCTTACGGGTGTATTTGGTATAGCGACAAAATATGCTGAGGCTTTATTATCAGTAAAATATAGGGTAAAAACAAAGGACGGAACTATGGCAGGTGGGCCTATGTATGTTCTTGAATATGGAATGAAACAAAGATGGTTAGGTCTTTTGTTTGCAATATTTACAAGTATAGCTGCCTTTGGTATTGGTAATACTGTTCAAGCAAATTCGATTGCAAGCATGGTTTATGAAACTTTTAAGGTCCCAGTTTGGATAACAGGTATAATAATGGCAATATTAACAGCTATAGTTATATTAGGTGGCATAAAGAGCATTGCAAAGGTATGTGATATATTAGTTCCATTTATGGCATTTTTCTATGTATTAGGGTGCCTCATTATTTTAATAATGAATTACAAAACTGTTCCACATACAATAGAACTTATCTTCAAAACTGCCTTTACAGGTCAGGCGGCAGTTGGAGGTTTTGCAGGTTCAACTATAATGCTTGCCATGAGATATGGAGTTGCAAGGGGACTTTTCTCAAATGAATCAGGTCTTGGTAGTGCACCTATTGTAGCAGCTGCAGCACAAACAAGAAACCCTGTAAGACAGGCTCTTGTTTCATCGACAGGAACCTTCTGGGATACAGTAGTTGTATGTGCTATGACGGGACTTGTTCTTGTTAACTCAGGAATGTGGCAGCAGGGATTAAAGGGTGCTGCACTGACAAAGGCTGCCTTCTCACAAATTCCAACTGTAGGGCCAATAGTATTAACAGTAGGTTTACTAACCTTCGTATTTTCAACTATTCTTGGATGGTCATATTATGGTGAAAAGGCTATTGAATATTTATTTGGCAAAAAGGCGATATTGCCATATAGAATACTTTGGGTAATATTTGTATATATTGGATCAGTTTGGTCACTATCTTTTGTATGGGATTTAGCTGACCTTATGAATGGACTTATGGCAGTTCCAAACCTTATTGCACTTCTTGCATTAAGTGGAGTAATTGTAAGCGAAACTAAGAAATATCTATGGGATGATAAGTTAGATGAAGTATGTGAAGAGGAAGCAATAAAAATAGAAAAGTAAATTTAATTTTAAAGGGTTTGAGAAAAATTCTCAAACCCTCAGACTGTTGACAAAGTATAATTTTTTAAAGAGAATCCGTTGCAAAAAAAGGATTCTCTTTTTTTATGTCGAAATATAATAATATACGAAGTAATAAAGGAGGATAAGTATGCTAACAATCAACAAAGATAAAACTCGTAGAGAACAAGTAGAATTTATCTCTGTTGATCAATTGGTTCCAGAAGATCATTTAGTTAGAAAAATAGAAAAAGTTATCAATTTTGATTTTATATATGATCTTGTAAAGGACATGTATTGCTTAGATAATGGAAGACCAAGCATAGATCCTGTTGTATTAATTAAAATAGTTTTAATTCAATATATGTTTGGTATAAAATCTATGCGTCAAACAATAAAAGAAATAGAAACAAATGTTGCATACAGATGGTTTTTAGGATTTGGTCTTACTGACAACATTCCCCACTTTAGCACATTTAGCAAGAATTATGAGCGTAGGTTCAAAGGAACAGATTTGTTTGAAAAAATATTTAAGAAAGTATTACAACAAGCAATTGAATATGGATTAGTAAATATAGATGCTGTATTTATAGATTCAACCCACATCAAAGCAAATGCTAACAAGAAAAAATATGAGAAGGTATTTATAGAAGAGCAAACAAAAACATACAAGGAAGCATTAGAAAAAGAAATAAACGAAGATAGAGAAAATCATGGGTTAAAGCCATTGGATTTTGAAAATGAAAATGTAAAAATGAAAGAAGTAAAGAGGAGCACAACAGATCCAGATAGCGGAATGATAAATAAAAATGAAAAGGAGCATCAATTTGGTTTTTCCCTACATACAGCCTGCGATAAAAATGGAATGATATTAGGGACCATATTAACAGCAGCAAATGTTCATGATAGTGTAATGTTTGTAGACATATTAAACGAAGTAGAAAAGAATGTAGGGAGACCAAGAGCAGTAGCAGTAGATGCAGGCTACAAGACTCCTCATATATGCAAAGAATTATTAGATAGGAATATATTACCATCCATGCCATACAAGAGGCCACAACATAAGGAAGGATATTTTCCAAAGAAAGAATTTGTTTATGATGAATACTATGATTGCTATATATGTCCCAACAATCAAATATTAGAATACGCAACAACAAACAGAGATGGATATAGGGTATACAAATCAAATCCAGAAGTATGCAAGAACTGTCCATATTTAAGCATGTGCACAAGCAGTAAAAATCACACAAAAATAGTCAATCGACATATATGGGAAGGATATCTAGAAGAAGTAGAACATTTGAGACATACATACGAATGCAAAGAACTATATAAAGATAGAAGCAAAACCATAGAGAGGGTATTTGCTGACTTGAAGGAGAAGCATGGTTTGCGATGGACAACACTAAGAGGGATAGAAAAAGTGTCCATGCAAGCGATGCTTGTTTGTGCTTGCTTTAATTTAAAGAAGATGGCAAATTGGATGTGGAAGAAGGGACAAAACGGCCCTGGAAAGGGCAAAAATTTCTTTGTATTTATAAAATATTTATCAAAAATGCTTGTAAAAATACTCAAACCCCACTTTTCGTTTTTTGAAAAGTGGGGTTTGTCGACGGTCTGAGGGTTTGAGAAAAATTCTCAAACCCTATTTTGATATTAATTTTTGTTTTTTTTATCAAAATGAATAAAAAGTTGCAATTTATTAAAAATTATTATGGCAATAATAATATAATAATGCTATAATTTTAATTGTAAAATAAATTACTATTGGAGGTATTTTTTATGAAGAAAATACTTGTAACAGGAGCTTTAGGCCAGATTGGTTCAGAACTTACTATGTATCTTAGAAAACTATATGGAGATAGCAACGTTGTTGCAACAGATAAGAATCCAAATGGTCCAGAAAAAGTATTACAATCAGGTCCATTTGAAGTAGTAGATGTTACTGATGCAACAAAACTTGCAGAAGTAGTTAAAAAATACTCTCCTGATACTATAATCCATCTTGCAGCTATTCTTTCAGCAGTAGGAGAAGCAAAGCCAGACCTTGCTTGGAATGTGAATATGAACGGATTATATAATGTTCTTGAAATCGCAAGGGAAATGAAACTTGCAGTATTCACTCCAAGTTCAATTGCAGCCTTTGGTCCAAATACTCCTAAGGAAAAAACACCACAGGATACAATTCAAAGACCAACTACTATGTATGGTGTAACTAAGGTTGCTGGAGAGCTCCTTTGTGACTATTATTTCTTAAAATATGGCGTTGATACAAGAGGGGTAAGATATCCAGGACTTATATCCTACGAAACCCTACCAGGTGGAGGAACTACAGATTACGCAGTTCATATATATTATGAAGCAATTAAGAATAAGAAATATACTTGCTACATAAAAGAAGGAACATATATGGACATGATGTATATGCCAGATGCCCTTGAGGCTATAGTTCAGCTTATGGAAGCTGACCCATCAAAACTAAAGCACAGAAATGCCTTCAATATAACAGCAATGAGCTTTGCTCCAGAACATATTGCAGCTGAAATTAAAAAACATATTCCTGAATTTGAAATGGATTATAATGTGGATCCAGTTAGACAATCAATTGCAGAATCATGGCCAGACTCATTAGATGATAGTGCTGCAAGGGAAGAATGGGGATGGAATCCCAAATATGATCTTGCTTCAATGACAGTTGATATGCTCGAAAAACTTAGAGAAAAGTTGAAATAATTAAGGTGCCAGATGGCACCTTAATTTATTTGAATCTTTATTTGTTCAATTCTTTTTTCATCAATCTTTTCAACAGTAAAGGTTATGTTTTCAAATTGGACGCTCTCACCAGGTTCAGGGATATTTCCAATAAGGTTAAGAACAAAACCTCCAATTGTATCGTGATGTTCAGTTGGCAATTTAAGATTTAATTTTTCGTTTACTTCATCTATGCTAACGAGTCCATCGACTATATAAACATTGCTGTCAAGTTTTTGAAAATCCTTAACATCTTCATCATATTCATCTGCAATATTTCCTACAATTTCTTCAATCAAATCTTCAATAGTAATTATTCCTGAAACTCCTCCATATTCATCTATAAGTATTGCCATATGATTTTTGCTGGCTTGAAGCTCTCTAAAGAGTCTATCTATCTTTTTAGTGTCTGGAACAAAATATGCAGGACGTAGAAGGTCTTTAATTGAAATTTCATCTAACCTTTTTGAGGCCATTTCAACAAATAAATCCTTCATGTAAAGAATTCCAACTATGTTATCTATATCGCCATCATAAACAGGAATTCTTGAATACTGTTCCTCGATTATTTGATGGATTATTTCTTCTAACGGGGAGTTGATATCTATTGCAAAAACTGCTGTTCTTGGAGTCATAACTTCCTTTGCTAAGGTATCATCAAATTCAAATATTCCGTCTATCATTTCTTTTTCGGTCTCGTTTAAAACCCCATTTTCCTCTCCAACGTCAATCATCATTCTAATTTCATCCTCTGTAACCTTTTCTTCTTCATAGGTTGCACCAACGCCAAAAAGCTTTGCAAAAAAGTTTGTGGATAAGGTTAATATCTTTACAAATGGGGAAGTAATTTTAGAGATAAATACTATTGTTCCTATTATACTAAAGGCAATCTTTTCAGGATTTTGAAGAGCAAGCCTTTTTGGCAAAAGTTCTCCTAAAACAAGGGTTATATATGAAATAAATAGTGTAACAAGTAATAGCGAAATTTGGTCGCTAAAGGGGATATTTAATCTTTTTAAGTATTGAGAAAAGTAGGTTGATATACTAACTGCTGCTGATGCACTGGCGAGAAATCCTGTTAATGTTATACCAACCTGAATTGTTGCAAGGAATTTACTTGGTTCTTTAAAAAGTCTTTGTATCAATAGGGCTTTTTTATCACCTTCTTGTGCCTGCATGGAAATCTTATTTCTATTAACTGAAATAATTGCTATTTCAGAAGCAGCAAAAAAACCGTTAATTAAAATTAAAACAAATATCAATAAAAAATCTATAAAAACCTGATATGCCCGGGTCATATAAAGGCCCCCTCAAAATTACTTTATATTTATTATATGAAATTTTAAGCCTTTTCAAAAATCTTTTTTCTATATCCATAATCTTTGGATATAGGCCTTCCAATGCTATTAATTTTTCCTGAGATACATCCAAAGCAGTGGGCTGGTGTATCGTTGATGCAGATTTTACCAGGATAAAGGGCATAAAGTTTTCTATATTCTCCTTCCGTAACGTTTGGCATTACAACATTAGCACCGCTTTGAAGAGCTATTAATCTGCCGTTTTTATTTAAAGTTTCCATGGCTGTAGTTGCAGGAATATTTATATCGGGTAAAAGTAATCTTGTTAAAGCCATAACCTTTAAGCTTAATTCAAAGGTTCCCCCTTTTTCATCCTTAAGGGGTGTATCGGGGTTTGGAATAAATGGCCCTACACCTATCATATCTGCATCTATTTCTTTAAAAAACAAAATATCATCAGCAAGGGATTCTAATGTTTGCCCAGGAAGTCCCACAAGGCATCCTGTTCCAACTTCATAGCCTAATTTTTTTAAATCCATAAGGCATCTTTTTCTATTTTCATGGCTCATATTAGGGTCAAGCTTTTCGTAAAGTCCTTTATCAGTAGTTTCAATTCTAAGAAGATACCTATCTGCCCCAGCTTCTTTATATGCCTTATATTCTTCATAACTTTTTTCCCCTATACTTAGGGTAATTGCAAGATCAAGTTCTTTTATTGCCCTTAATATTCTTGTCATTCTATCGACGTTAAAATAATCATCTTCACCGGATTGCAAAACTACTGTCCTATATCCTAAATTTCTTGCATTTTTAGCAAAATTTATGATTTGTTCTTCCGATAGCCTATATCTTTCTACGTTTTTATTATCTCTCCTTAATCCACAGTATAGACAATTTTGTTTGCAAATATTGGAAAATTCTATAAGACCTCTTAAATGGACTTCATCTCCAACATATTTTTTTCTTACTCTGTCTGCAGCCTCAAAAATTTCTTTATCGAATTTATCCTCTTTTAAAAGTAAAACTAATTCATCTTTATTTAAACTATGGGTTTCTTCTGCTTTTTTAATTATATCTAACAAAGCGATCACCTCTTAGTGTTTATATATGAAAATTATAATATATTTTTCATTAATAATAAATATTAATTAGCTATTTATGTCGAAAATTATCAAAAATTTAACGATTTAAAAATTTAGTGGTATAATATAGAAAAATGAACAATAAACTAATAATTGCGTCTAATTTTTAAAAGGTGTTGGGGTGATTATATGAAGAAGGCTTCAAGGATTTTAAGCATTGCTTTGTCAACATTTATTTTTTTATCAAATGTTGCCTACTCGAAAACAAAAAATTCAGAAACAGAGATTTACAAAACAGAGATAGCAAAGGGAATAATTTATACAAGAAAATATATCCAAAATTCCGATAGAAAAAATTTATATATTTTAAATGCTGACTTAAACAATAAAAATATAGAGATAGTTTTTTCAAAAGCTGAAGATAAAGTAAAAAAATCAGACACATTAACTAACCAAATAGAAAGAGAGCAGATAAAGGGGAAAAAGGTAGTTGCAGGTATTAATGCCGATATGTTCGAGATGACTTCAGGGTTTAGCACTGGCCCTCAGATAAGGGATGGAGTTATTTTAACTGGATTTTCTTCAAGAAGCGAAGAAAACATCTATCCTGTATTTGGTGTGACTAAAGAAGGAAAACCATTTATAGATTATATTCACATGCAGGCAAGCTTAACAATATTAGAATCAAATACAAGCATTAGCATAGATAACGTTAATAGGGAAAAGTTTAAAGAGTCCATTATTTTATTAAACAATCTTTTAAACGATGAAAGAAAATTAGATTTTAAGGATTACTATAAAAACGGAGCTTTAACTGTTATAAAAGGGATTTCGCAAATTGAACTTGGAAAAGAATATGAAGGAGTTGTAGTAGACTTAGGAATAAATAAAAAGGATATTATTATTCCAAAGGACAGCATAGTCCTTGCAAGCAACGGTAAAAAATCTAATTGGGTTAAGGATAATTTAAAGGTTGGAGATAAAGTTAAGATAAAAGTAGAATTTGATAAAGCAATTAAAGATGTGATAGGAACATATGCTTTTATAGTAAAGGATGGTAAGGCATTAACTTCTCAAGAGATAATAAACAATGGAGCAAATCCTACCCATGTTAATTCAAAAAGGGCAAGAACAGCTATAGGAATTACTAATGACAATAAGATAATTGCAGTAATTGTTGATTATGGTAATAAAGATGGGTATATAAGCGATGGAGCTACTTATCAGGAACTTGGAGTATATATGAAAAACTTAGGTGCTGTAAATGCTGTTGTTTTGGATGGCGGTGGCTCTACACAAATGAACATTAAATTTCCATGGGAGGATAGTTCGAAGGTAGTTAACAGATTATCGGATGGTAGAGAAAGAAACATAACAAATGGAATTTTATTTGTTGATAATTCTGGGCCGAGTTATGTGTTAAATAATATATATTTCCCTGAAAATGATGTTTATATTTATAAAAATTCCCAATATCCCTTAAAGCTTTTAGGATATGATACTAATTATAACAGGGTTGATTTAAAGGAAGCTGATATAAAATGGACAATTGATAAGGATTTAGGGAAAATAGTTAATGGAATATTTATTGCAGGGAATAAAGCAATTACAGGGAAAATAATTGCTGAATGCCAAGGGAAAAGGGCAATTTTAAATATTAATGTGGTTGATAAGATAAGTGAACTAAAAATATCTCAAAACAATCTATGGATGAGTGTAAATCAAAAAAATAAATTTGGCGTGGAAGCTAAATTAAATGGCAAAAATGTTATTGTTTCAGAATCATTAATATCCTGGAGTGTAAATAATAACATAGGTAAAATCGATAAGTTAGGGAATTTTACTGCCCTTCAAAAAGGTAAGGGAGAAGTTGTTGCAAAAATAGGGGATAAAGCTTCAAAGGCACTCATATATGTAGATGTTGATGAAATGATAATAGATGATTTTGAACATAATGATAGTTCAAGATATTTTGTTGAAGGTCTTTTAAGTTCAAAGGCAGAAATCATAGATCAAAAAGTTAAAAATGGAAGGTATGCCCTTAAGATTTCTTATGACTTAAATGAATGGGATAGAAGGGAGAGTTTAACAAGCAACCTTTATCCTACATTTTACGATGAAAAAAATAATGATTTACTTCATCTTTATGTTTCCCATGTAAAACCAAAAAAAATCTCAGTTTGGGTATATAGCGAGGGAACAAATGCAAAAGTTTATGTAAATTTAGTTGATAATAATGATAATGTTTATAAAATTCCATTTAATACAAAGCTTCAAAATGGAAAATGGACATATTTAACAGCTGATATTCCAGATGTATCTCTGCCACTAACATTAATGAATTTATCATTTGTAGAAGATGACAAATCATTGACAGGATTATCTACAATTTATTTAGATGATTTAAAGTTCGTTTATAACGAAAGTAATGACTATACTCCACCAAAGGTGCTAGAGTTTAAGCCTAAAACTATGCATACAACTAATGGAAGACTAACATTAAGGGTTAACGATGATATTTCAGGAATTGATCCTAATTCAATAAATATTAAAATAGATGGAAAAGCCTATAGAGGAGTTTATGATGAAATCCATAAGGAAATATATGTTGATTTTATTGGGCTAGCTGAAGGTAGTCATATTTTAAGTATTCAGTTAAAAGATAAGGCAGGAAACGAGACTAGTTTTGAAGGGAATTTTAATATCGTTTTAGAAGAAGATAAAGAAGGACCTAAAATTACAAATTTATATCCTCTAAATTCTTCAAAGGTTAGAACTAACATGCCGAGGATTGGATTTTATATTATAGATGATAGAACTGGAGTAAATCAAAATGATATATTCCTTTTTATTGATTCAATCCAGCAAAATGTATTTTACGATAAGACTTCAGGCTATGGATTCGCCTTACCTAAAAATCCATTGTCAAATGGAGAACATACCCTTACAATCTATGCAAGGGATCAAAAGGGCAATGTTTCGGATGTTGTAGTTTCAAAGTTTTGGGTTGAAGATATGAATGTTATTAGCAAAAAGGATATAGTTATTGATGTCTTTGCTGACACACACACTAAGTATTATTTAGACGAGCTTATAGAAACTTCAAATAAGGATAATCCGGATCTTATTTTACATGCAGGAGATATTGTCGATGGTGATACAAAGGAAGAATGGGATGGGATAAAGGAAGTTTTATCTAAGGTAGTAAAGCCATTTATAATAACAGCCGGGAACCACGATTCGTTAAATAACTCTAACGAGCTTTTAATAAATTTTGGAGACTCTACTCAGTTTTATTCCTACGGGAATACCAATATAATTACATTAAATTCTTCAAAGATGTCTTCAATATATAACACTGATCCAACCCAATATGAATTTTTAAAGAGAGCCTTAAGTATATCAAATAAAAAAAATATAATAATTCTTACTCATGTTCCGACTAGGGATTTTATTAACAAAGGTTATAATATGTCTGAAAGGGATAATAAACTTTTAAAGGATATAATCTTTGATTATAAAAGTAAAAATAAGGATAAAAATATTCTTGTAATTTTTGGCCATCAACATATATTCAAAAAATGGAATGAAAATGGGGTAGACTTTTTAATAGCTGGAAACGGATCGGGTAAAAGATATGCTAAGTTAGAAGATGGCGGATATTTAGGCTTTGCAAGGTTATATATAAACGATAGTATAACTATAAAAAGTGTTTCAGTGATTGAGAATGTAGGGATCAAAGATAAAAAGGGGCAGGCGATAAATAAAATAGTTTTACCTAGGGGAAGTAAACAAAATATAGAAATTTTCGGTTATATTGCATTTGGAAGCTATAATAATATATTTAATTTAACGAACTTAAAAGATGTAGAAATTTCAATTGCTAACCTAGATCCTAATGTCGTATCCTTTAAAAACTGGAGCATTGAAGCAAGAAACGTTGGGGTAACGACATTAAGCATAAAAGTAGGTTCAACTATTTTAAATCTTCCGGTTGAGGTTGTAGATAAAGAAGTTCCTTTAACAAAAATTAAATTTGACAAAGACAATTTAACTATATCTAATGGAAAAAGTTATAGATTAAACATCGTTGGATATGATATATATGGTAATAGTCATACAATTGACAACAATAAAATAAAATATTTGATTAATGGTAAAATAGGAACAATAAATAACGGAGTATTAACAGTTAAGGGGAAAAGGGGAATAAAAGGAGAAATTGTGGCTGTTTATAAAGATAAGAAAACGGTTATGGAGGTTCAAATTAAATGAGGCTGCTTTGCAGCCTCATTTATCTCTTGCTGGTCATTTCAAATAGAACTTGAGCAGTTGCAGAGATTTCCTCTACAGTTGCTAAAATTTCTTCAAGGGCAGTTGCTTGATCTTGGAAAACTATATTAGTTCTGTTTATATCTGAACTTATATCGTTAACATATTTTTGAATATTTTTAAGGATTTCATTTATTTTTTTAATTGATTCATTGCTGGAGGTAGAAAGTTTTCTTATCTCTTGAGCTACTACTCCAAATCCTTTTCCGCTCTCTCCAGCTCTTGCAGCTTCAATAGCAGCATTTAATCCCAAAAGATTTGTTTGATCTGCAATGTTTTTTACAAATTTTAAAATTTCATCGGTATTTTTTACCTGTTCATTGGCCTCTTGAATAGTATGCTGAATTTTTCTATTGGCTTCAGAAACGTTTTGGACTCCAACGGCTATATTGCTTATCGCTTCAGTAATTTGAGACAAAGCATCATTTAAATTATTAGATAGTTCCTGGATTTCAACATGCTTTTTCGTGCTTTTAATTATAGACAAAACACCAATTACATTTTTGCTATCGTTTTTAATAGGGACAGATATGCATTTAATTGGCTCGCCGAATATTTCTTTAGGAATTTCTTTAGTTATTACATTACCTGTTTTTATGGCTTCATAATCTGCACCATCCTTTGATATAAGGTCTCCTTCTTTAACATATATGTTTAGTTTATCAAGATAATAAACCTTAAGATACTTTTCTCTGTCAGAGATATTAAAGGCAACCTTTTCATCAAAGAACTTAATTAAGTAAGGCAAAACATTTTCAAAGGATTGGATGAAATTTTCAAGACTATTCATAAAATTCCCCCTCTCTTTATGATTTTATCATAAAATCAGATTGTAGACAAACCTCCTTTTGGTGTTGAAATTTTGCAAGAGCCCCGTGAATGGATTTCAAAAAGGCATCTCTCATAAGCTTTAGCAATTCTTGCTTTTCGACTTTTCAAAAGTCCATAATTCTGCACATGGACGTGCAGAGCCGAGTGGCCGACAGGATGTCGGCTCACGAGGGTAGGACTTTTGAAAACAAAGAAAAGCTTAGAATTGCTTAGCGAAATGAGCGAATGCCGGGGAAATCCTTCACGGGGCTTATCAAAAAATAACTTTTTCAACAGTCTGTCTTTATGATTTTATCATAAAATATAGTTTAAAGTAATATTTTTAAATTAGTAATTTTGTTAGGTGAAGATATGAGGGAAAAAAGGATGATTTATAGAAAATTGTTTGTTAGATTAGTTATCGCAATATTTTTATTAATTTTTATATTTTTTTTATTAAAAATTGAAAAAGAAAAGACTCAGATAAAAAAAGTGACAAGGCAAGAGGCGTATAAAAGGGCGATGGAAATAATTAATTTTGTCTGGGAATATCGTCCTAAAGAGTTTAAACGTGATGATATCAAATTGCCTAATTTTTTAGGGAATGAGAGGAAAATTGTTGTTGGCATTCCCTACTGTTGGGGAGGATATATTTCAATTGATATTAGCGATAGGATTGATGTTAAAAATTTTAAAGATGCAATAGAAAAAGATTACGTTCCTGGAAATGTTTTGGCAGAAGGAGGCTATAAGGCAAAAACTGCCGGACTTGACTGTTCAGGATTTGTTGGAGCTGTGTATAATTTACCTGAAAAGGTTTCTACAAAGACTTTAAAAAAATATTTTAAATATGTAAGCATAAAAAAAATAAAATCGATGGATATATTTAATGCTGAAGGTGAGCACACGTTTATTTATTTAAAAGAAAGTTATGATAAAAAGGGAATTATAACTCTTGAGGCAAGGCATAGCAATAGTTTAAATAGTAAGGATAAAACTGTAGTAAGTTATAGGACATATGAAGAAATCAAAAAGGGGCAAAACGGGAAAAAATTTTATCCTATGAGATATAAACGAATAGTAGAGGATGATATTAAAATAAGCATGGATTCGTATGAATACAATAATACTCTTGATAAGGCTTATAAAATAAAAAAGAATATGCTTTTTTCAGGAAGCATTGATTATATTGAGGATATTGATATATTTAAAATAGATGTAGAATATAAACAAAAAATAATGCTTAAGGTTTTTCAACTTCCAAAGGATATAAAATTGACAATTAAAAATGCTGATGAAAGGGAGTTTAAAATTATTGAAAGACAGGGCTTTTATTTATTAGAACTTGATAAAGGAACTTATTATTTAGAATTTAAGAATAATAGCTTGAAAACTTTGGAAGAAAATTATATATTTGAAATAAGCTAATTTTTAAATTATAGGGGGAGATGGGTGTGTATTTAATTTTTTTAAGTTTATTTTTAGGAATTATGGTAGGTGCATTTTTAAAACTACCTGATACAATAGTTAAAGTTAATTCAAAATTTCAATTAGCTGGATTATTTCTACTCATTTTCACGATGGGAATTAAGATCGGAAACGATGAAAATATTATTAAAAATATTAAGCTTATTGGACTTAAATCCTTTTCCTTTGCCCTTTTTACAGCTTTGTTTAGTGCGATTGCTGTATATATTATTTATATAAAATTTTTAAGGGAGGAATAAGGATGGTCTATATTATTTTAATTTCTTTAACATTAGGAATAGCCGTTGGGAATTTCATTTCGCCGGAAATGTTCAAAGATATTGATAAAATATCAACTATAGCACTTAATCTTTTGATTTTTTCGGTAGGGATAGATATTGGATTGAATAAAGAAGTCCTTACAAAGATAAAGAAAAAGGGGGTTAAAATATTATTAGTTCCTCTTGCTGTAGTTATTGGTAGCTTGTTTGGAGGTTTGATCGTAGGATTAATTTTTAAATTACAGACAAATTTAGCTTTAGCTATTTCGGCAGGCTTTGGGTGGTATAGCCTATCAGCAGTAATTTTGACAAATTTAGCAGGTGCAGAAGCTGGAACAGTTGCATTTTTAAGTAACGTTTTTAGAGAACTTTTAGCCGTTTTATCCATAGGCTTTATAGCAAGCAAAATAAACTACATAACTGCAATAGCACCATCGGGGGCAACAGCAATGGATACAACTTTGCCTGTTATTTCAAAATTTACAGATGAAGAGACCGTCGTCATTGCTTTTTTGACCGGCACAATTCTAACCTTTTTAGTTCCTTTCCTTGTCCCATTTTTTTATAATATTTAGGATCTGGCTAAGCCAGATCCTTTATTTTTTCTCAAAGCTGCCACAGTCTGTGCTTTCCTTTGTAGTTGCAGGAGTAGTATGGTTTACAACTTGGATTGCATTAAGGGTGCAGTAATTTTCGTTTTGTGCATGATATTTGCAGTCACGAACATTACATGAAATACTTTTATTTATCATATTAACACCTCCTATAAATTTTCAAACTTATTTTGTGCAATTAGTTTAATAATATGCGACATCTAGTGAGATAATTTTGCGAAATATAGGAAATAATAGGAATAAATTTTATAATTAAGGCAAAAAATTAAGAATAAAATGGCTTAGTGTTGTAATATACATGAATTTGAAGGACGAATATAGACTTACTTTTGAAGGATTTATTTATTTAATAAAGAAGTATTTTAATAGCAAATTATGGAAGAGGGGATGATAGTGATTAAAAAGATATTAGTTTTTATTCTTGCTTTTTTTATATTCTTTATTTATAAAACAAATGACCTTAATGCAAAGAAAAGTTTTAATTTATTATATCCAGAATTTTATTATCTTGATGGTGGAGAGTATTTTATAGATACAAATGATTTTAATATTTACAAAGATAAATATTTATTAATTAAAGATTCAAGTGAAACAGGATTTATTAAATATGGTGACAGCATTTTCTTTATAAATAGCAAAGATAATTATTTATATAGGTTTGACCTTCAAAATAAAAGAGTAGACAAGGTAAGTCAAAACAAGGTATTTAAAAAATATCTAAATTTTTTCATCTTAAATGACAAAATATTTTATTATGACTATAAAAATGAATTAAGGAAAATATGGGATGGAAGGGATTTGATTGCTCTTCCCTTTGAAGCTAATATCGCTAATGCATTATTTGAAAATAGAATTATTATAAACAACATGATTTTGACTTGGGGGCAGAAGGGGATATATAAAATTGATTTAGAAAACTATTCAATATCTAGATTATATGATGAAGAAGTTTATGCCCTTCAGGCCAATGATGAAAATATTTATTTTATTGATAGCAATTTGAATTTAGAAGTTATGAATTTTTATGGCAAAGTCGCAAAAAAAATAAAAACAAATGCAGTTGACTTTGGAGCTGACTTTAATTTAGGGAAGTTAATATTAGATAATGGATTTTTATATTATATAAATTATGATTTAAAAGGGAACAAATTAATAAGAATAGAATTAAAAAACTATAAAGAAGAGGTTTTGCTTGAAAATGTAATTGATTTTTATGTTAAAGACAATAAGTTATTTGTATTATCAAAAGCGGATGGAGATAATATAAAGCTTATTGATTTAAAAAATAAAAAAATTACCTTACTACCTAAAGATAATTACATATCTTTACTTTCATATAATAACAATATTTTGTGTGTGTTAGTAAAATCTAAAAATCACGAAAACTTTTTAGGTGAATTAAAATTTATAGATATAAAATAAGGTCCCCAATTGAAGAATTAAGTCAATTGGGGACTAATCAAACAGATAAATTCCAAGTTTACTATAAAAGGATATGCCAATATAATCTGAAACATAAAGGCCATGTTTTCGTTGAAAACTATGAATGGCATGCTTTGTGCTTTCATTATAAATACCATTTACATAGCCCTTGTAAAATCCTAATTCCTTTAATTTTTTTTGGATAAAATAAACATCGGACCCTCTATCGCCAGGTTTTAAAATTCTAAACCCGCTTCCAAAGGGCCCAAAGGGGCCGCCGTAAATAGTAACCTTTGTTCCAATTGGAGTAATTTTATAAAGTTCAGCTACATCTTTGTTAAACATACGTATGCATCCATGGGAGAGGGAACGACCTATAGACCACGGCTCATTTGTTCCATGGATTCCATACATGCCCCAAGGGACATTAAAACCCATCCAATAACCTCCAAATCCTTCGCCCCATCTTGCTTTACTTGTTATTGTCCAGGTTCCGATGGGGGATGGAGTTTTATACTTTCCTGAGGAAACAGGATAAGTTTTTACAACCTTTCCCTCTGATATAAGATACATTTTATTTTCAGTTATATCGACGAAGATATACAGATTAGTAAATTTTTTATTTAAAAATGTTTCTTTAAAAACGCTATTTCCATCAATAAAAGTAATTTTACCGCTTATTATGACAATTAGTGATATAAATATAATGAATATGATTAGAACAGCTTTTTTCACATGACCACCTTTAAAATAAGTTTCTATAAAATAATATTTCATATTGAAGGGAAATATTACAAAAAAACCAGGCCAAAAGCCTGGTTTAATACTTATCTATTTGCAGAAATTTTTATCATAGCTTGATGCCTTTCATCTACCTGCCAATCCTTATGTCTTAGAGAGTTAACAAAGTGGATATCAAAATGTCCGTCCATATTATTACCCTTTATATAATCATAATTTGGACCATAACCATAATTACCGGATCTATTATATACATTTACCCCTGAAGGATATGCATCAAGACCAGCATGTGGCATGCCCGCCATTGAAGCTGCAATTCTTCTTCCGTTTACAACTAAAATAATAGGTCTAACATCCCATGTCCAATTTCCACCGAATATTTCCTTCATTATTGCTGTATCCTGTGCTGTTAACGTTTCAACATCGGCATGACCAGATCCTATAGTTCTTTTTATTCTAAAGCTTTTTCCTGTAAAGTAATCTATAACAGTAGCTTCAGTACCTACTGGAAATACATATTGAGCTTGTGTAAACCAATCAAGATATTCACCGTATTTTGGATAATATGGTTTTACAGGAACCACAATTTTGGGAATTTTTAAAGCTTGTCCGATGGATAAAATCGTTGAAGTGGTGATATTATTTGCATTACAAATATCATTTACCGTTACTCCAAACTTTTGTGATATACTCCAGAGCGTGTCCCCTTTTTGCACATAATAAATTTGATAATCAGTATATGCTCTGTATTTATTATCGATAACCTCAAAAAGCTTGTTAAATAAAGTTTTATCAGCCCGTCCTGTTACATTAAGACCATAATCCCTTTGAAAATTCATAACTGCACTTTGTGTAAGGCTACCGAAGTATCCTGTTGGTTGAACTGAAAGATATCCTAACGCGTAAAGATAATTTTGAAGTTCGGAAACACTTTCATGCCTCATTCCAAAGGATAATATTTTCGGTTCATTAGCTAATGCTTTGTTAAGTTGGTTAAGAGTAACAAGGTCTAAAGTCCCAGTTGGATTTAGTGAGTTATCGGCTTGAAACTTCTGAACCGCTAAGTATGTGGTATAGCCATATATTCCGTCGATATTTGATGTGTAGTAGCCTAGTGTTTTAAGGTTAGTTTGAAGTTCTGCAACCTGTTCACCCCTATTACCATAATATAACGGGAGGGTTATAGCAGCGTTAACTACTGAAGGAATTATAAGTAGGAAGGCCATTAATAGTGATGCTATTCTCTTTACCATGCTAACCACCCCTTAAATCTTTTTTTAAATTATATCAAATTTTTATTTAAATTTTAATGAACAAATTATGGCAGGGGTGGCAATATGATCATTATGATCATGATTTGGGGGGAGCCCATAAAGGCTCCCCCTAGAGATTGTTTAAATCGGAAAAGGCTTGTTTTTGATTGTTGTATTCTTCTAAGGTTTCTATCCATAGGTTGGTTATTTGGATATACGATTTTTGAGCTTCTTCGAATTTTTGATTTATTTTTGTAAGTGTTTCCTGGTCAGAACCCGTTTGAGAAAGAAGACTTATGGTTTCTTTGAAGTTTTTGCAGTAGTCTACATAAGAGTTTATAATATCGTCAATTTTGGAATGGATGTTAACTAATTTTTCAGGAATTGATAAATTTGAAAATGCCGCTTGTAATGCCTCAAGTTTAATTAGTTTTTTTTCTATCGCTATGTTTGTTGAGTAGATAGAATCTTGACTATTCATTATATTATCTAAATAAGTATTTAAATCTGTTTTTATATTAATAAATTCATTAATCAATTTATCCATTTCGATAAAATAATTTTGATATTGTTCAAATAGCCTATTTTTTTGTTCGTAGGTTGAATAGTATTTATATGCAAATGTATGTAAATTGTTTGGCAAAATAGCAAATTCAGAAGGTAATTTGATTTTAGCTATTTTTAAATTGTTATATTTTTCCTGAGTTTCAAGTATGTATTTGTTGAAATTATCTATAGCATTAAATATTTTGTTGGATTTTAGGTTATTCATAATAAGCCTAAGTTGCGTAAGGAGTTTTTTGTTTGTATTAATACATTCAATAACTTTTTTATGCTCATATGTGTATTTTTCCGGCGGAGTAATATTTTGTAGTTCGATAATTAAGTCACCCATTCTAACTTCTTTGTTTTCAATTTCAGATATTAAATTTTTAATGGATGTATTATCATCAATAGAAATCGACTGTAAAAGAGACAATTTTTTTGAAATGTCCTTATTTAATTGTTCTGCATTGATTAATATCTTTTTAACTTGCTTTAAATAGGATTGGTTTATAGAGTTATATAAGTAATAAAAAGAAAAATAGATAATTGAAGAAGTAAGGGTCAAGGTTAATAAAACTATTAGTATTTTAATTTTATTTATCTTTACTTCGCCCTCTAGTTTATTTTTCATTGAACCCCCTCCAATAAATATTTACTAATAAAATTCTACTAAATCCAATTATTTCCTTCTAATTTTCAAAAAGTTTTTTACATTTCTTACTCCCTCGATACCTTCTGCAATTTCCTCAGCTGTTTCCATATCATGAAGACTATCCACATAACCGGTTAATCTTACACTTCCGTTATCAACGAAAACCCTTATATCATTTCTGTCCAGATTATTGTTTACAAGTTCAGTTTGTATTCTGTTGTTGATTGTAACATCGTCAATTTTATATAAAGAATCAATTTCAACATGGGATACAACGTCTTTAATCCCAAGGGCCTCCGATGCTAATTTCATGGCTAATTTTTTTTCCTTTAATGTTTTTACCCTGCCTTTCAAAATTGCTGTTCCTCTTTGAACCTGAACCCCAACTGAGGTAAGTTCAGGATGTCCTTTAAATTTATTCATTACGTTTTCTTCAATCTCTTTGTCTTCTATTGTTCCATCAGTTGAGACGGTTATTGAATTTTCAATAGAATCTACCCCATCAATTCTTGATGCTAATTCTTCTACAGCTAATTTCTCAGATAGTGTGTCAACTATTCCATATAAAGTTACATGACCATTTACACATTTTACGTTTATATCCATAGAAAGTTCTTTAAGTTCTCTTTCTAATAGATCTCTAATTTCATTTTCTATTCTTTCATTTTCTAACATAGGATCACTCCTTTACATTATATTCCTTAAATAATTTTTCCATAATCTAAAAATTTAATTCATTAAATTATACTAATAAAAAATTTTTTGATATATAATTATAGTTGAGATTTATTGTGGGAGTGAAAGTTATATGAATGGTTTTACTGGAATTATGGATCTTATTAAAAATATGAGTATAAGAAATGTTATTGATATTTTAATAGTAGCTTACATTTTTTATGAATTTTATATTTTTATAAAACAGACAAGGGCTGAACAGCTTTTAAAGGGACTTGTTTTTATCGCTGTTGTTATGAAACTTAGCGATTGGTTTGGACTTGTAACTTTATATTGGCTAATTAAAAATACATTAACAGTTGGAGTTATTGCGTTACTTATTATTTTTCAACCAGAATTGAGAAAGGCTCTGGAACATTTAGGAAGAAGTAGATTCTTAACTAAAAAGTTTTTTGAATCGGATGAAGAAATTCAAAAGGTTGTAGATGAAATAGCTGTGGCTGTCAATAATATGGCAAAGACTAAAACAGGTGCTCTAATCGTTATTGAACAGGAGACGGGACTTAATGATTTCGTGGCAAGCGGAACCAAAATCGATGGTATTGTTTCATCCGAGCTTTTGGAAAATATTTTCTTTGAAAACTCTCCACTTCATGATGGGGCGGTAATAATAAGAAGAGATAGGATTGTTGCTGCAGGATGTGTTCTGCCGTTAACAGAGCAAAATGTCAATAAGGATCTTGGAACAAGACATCGGGCAGCAATAGGTGTAACAGAATCGTCAGATGCCATTTCCATTGTTGTTTCTGAAGAAACCGGCACTATTTCTTTGGCGATAAATGGAAGACTTACAAGGGGATACAACATAGAAAGGCTAAAAAATGTCCTAACAAAGCTTCTTATCCATAATATGTTTACTGATTCAACAATGTTTAAGAAGGTGAAAATATGGCTTGGAAAAACAAACAAGAAATAATAACTATGATTTTTTGTGTATTTATTGCTTTTGTTTTATGGATTTATGTTATGGGGGAACAAAATCCAACACAAACTAGGGTTATAGAAGATATTCCGGTTTATTTTACTAATCTTGATAATTTAGAACAAAACAATTTGACGATAGTTCCTAACCAAACTTTTACGGTAAATTTGACAATTACAGGAAGAGCAATGGATGTCTTTAAAGCAAAACCTGAGGATTTTAGATTAGAGGCGGATTTAGGAGGATATATTAAAAAGGGAATTAACAATGTTCCGGTTGAGGTTAAATCAGCACCTAAAGGAGTTTCTGTTCTTTATGAAAGGGGAATTCCCTATGTCAAGGTAAAGATAGATAGCTTACTTGAAAAGACTGTTCCCGTAAGCTTAAATATAACTGGTCAACCTAAGGAAGGTTACGGTTATATTAATCCCAATATAAAGCCCTCAGAGATTCTAATTAGAGGGCCAGAAACATATGTAGCTAAAGCTATAGGTGCTGTTATAAATGTCGATTTATCTAAGCGGGATACTGATTTTTCAGCCTCTTTACCAATAAAGGTTATAGACAGTTATGGAGATTCTGTCCAATACCTTAATATTGAGCCTAAATATATTGATGTTTACTTTCCGATTAAGCCGTCTAAAGAAGTTCCTGTTATAGTAAAAACAAAAGGAGAAGTTCCGGACAATAAAATATTACATTCAATAAGCCCAATGCCTGCATCTGTTAAAATAATTGGTGAAAAAGACATAATTAATGCTGTTGATTATATTGAGACAGAACCGATGGATTTGTCAAAGATTAATTTATCAGCCTATAAAGATATTAATTTGATAATCCCAGAAGGCATTTCATTATCAAATAATATAAAAAGTATAACCGTTGACATAAAGGTAGAAAATAAAATAGAAAAGACAGTAGCGGTAGATTTACAAATTCATAATGTTAACAACGACTATGATTATTTAGTTTATCCCACAAAAATTAACGTTACAGTTATGGGAGCAGAAAGCATAATTAATTCTCTTAGTTTAGATTCTATTATTGCTTATGTAGATGTATCAGATAAGCAGGAGGGCGAATATCAAATTCCAATAAAACTTGATTTGCCTAACAATGTGGTTCTAAAAAGAAAGCATATAAATGAAGCTACAGTAAAAATAAATAAAAAATGATGGAGGTTGCATATGCCAATTAAAATAAACAACATAAGACTATCTATTGATGAGGACATCAGCCTATTAAAACCTAAAGCAGCAAAGCTTGCGAATATTTCAGTTGACGATATGCAAAATTTCAGGATTTTAAAGGAATCGGTAGATGCAAGAAGAAAGGGAAAGATTGATTTTGTTTATCAAGTTATGTTTGAGTGTAGGGATGAAATAAAGATAGTAGAAAGGGCATCTAATAAAGATATAACGATTGAACCAAAGGAAGAAGAATTGAAAATTGAATATGGTAATGAAAAGCTAAATTATAGACCAATAATTATAGGTTTAGGGCCAGCAGGATTATTTGCTGGACTTTTACTTTCTATGCATGGTTATAGGCCGATAATATTTGAAAGAGGAAAGGAAGTCGATGAAAGGGATAAAGATGTTGAAATATTTTGGAGGGAAGGTAAGCTAAATAAAGAATCAAATGTTCAATTTGGAGAAGGCGGGGCAGGAACATATTCAGACGGTAAACTTACAACGAGAATAAAGGATAAAAGATGTGATTTTGTTTTAGATGAATTTGTAAAGGCTGGTGCGCCAAAGGAGATTAAGTATGTCGCAAAACCACATATTGGAACGGATATTTTAAAGACGGTTGTGAAAAATATTAGAAAAAAGATTATATCTTTAGGCGGTGAAATTCACTTTAATTCTAAGGTTACGGGATTTAATATAAAGGATGGTAAACTGGTATCCATTAATGTAAATGATAACATTGAAATTCCCTGTGATGTGGTTATACTAGCAATAGGGCATAGTGCAAGGGATACATATGAAGTTTTATTTAATAAGGGACTTTTAATATCACCAAAGCCCTTTGCAATAGGATTAAGAATTGAACATCTTCAAAAAATGATAGATGAAAATCAATATGGGAAATTTGCAGGACATCCAAGGCTTAAGGCAGCTGACTACAGATTAACCTATACAACAAGGTCAGGAAGGCCTGTTTATTCCTTTTGTATGTGTCCAGGGGGGACAGTAGTTGCAGCTTCATCTGAGGAAAATATGGTAGTAACTAACGGAATGAGTGAGTTTGCTAGAGATAAAGAAAATGCAAATAGTGCCATTGTGGTTGGAGTTAACCCTTCTGATTTTGGTTCGGAACATCCCCTTGCAGGTGTAGAATTTCAAAGACATTATGAAGGCCTTGCCTTTAAAAAAGGTGGTGGAAATTATTTAGCTCCTGTTCAGCTGGTTGGAGACTTTTTAAAAGATAAAATTTCTCAAAAATTGGGTAAGGTTAAACCAAGTTATACAAGGGGATATAATTTTGCTAATTTAAGTGAATGCCTACCCAATTACGTAACAAATTCCATAAAAGAAGGATTGAAGGATTTTGACAAAAAAATAAGAGGTTTTGCAGGATATGATGCAATTTTGACAGGGGTTGAAACAAGAACGTCATCTCCTATTAGGATGGAAAGAAATGAAAATTTAGAAAGCGCCAATATATCAGGGCTTTATCCGGCAGGAGAAGGTGCAGGATATGCTGGAGGTATAATTTCAGCTGCTGTTGACGGAATGAAGGTTGCGGAAAAAATCATGCAAAAGTTTAAACCTTATGAAGGATAAGTTTTAATTAAATTTAAATTATAGTTGCAAAGTCAAAGTGTAATAAATTAAAATATAAATGGATACTTTTTTAAAAGGTGGGGGTATCATGAGGGAACTTATACTAGCAATTAATCCAGGTTCAACTTCAACAAAGGTAGCTATTTTTAAGGGAACTGAAAATTTAAGGCAGCAAAATATTTCTCACTCAGCAGAAGAACTTGCAAAATTTGAAAAAATTGCTGATCAGTATGAATTTAGAAAGAATGCTATTTTAGAATGGATAAAAGAAGAAGGCTTTGAACTTTCACAATTTATTGCAATTGTAGGACGTGGAGGTCTTTTAAGACCAATGCCAAGCGGTACATATTTAGTAACTGATAAGATGATTGAGGATTTAAAAATAGGTTATCAGGGTGAACATGCGTCAAATCTTGGGGGGATAATAGCCAAATCTATAGCCGATTCACAGGGGATAAATGCATATATAGTTGATCCGGTTGCCGTAGATGAGTTTGAAGATATTGCAAGAATCTCAGGTCTTCCAGAGATACCAAGAAGGTCGTTAGTCCATGCTTTAAATATTAAGGCAGTATCAAGAAGGGTAGCTAAAAAGCTAAACAAAAAGTTAGATGAAGTTAATTTTATTGTTGCCCATCTAGGCGGAGGAATTTCTGTTGCCCCTCTTAAGAATGGAAGGATAGTAGATGTTAATAATGCTAATGAGGGTGGACCCTTCTCGCCTGAAAGATGTGGAGGGGTGCCTGTAGGTGATCTTGTAAAAATAGCATTTTCAGGCAAATATACATATAAGGAACTTAAGAAAAAAATGGTTGGTCAAGGCGGCCTTGTTGGATATTTAGGAACAAATGATGCAAGGGAAGTTGTAAAGAGGATAAATGAAGGCGACGAGTATGCAAAGCTTATATTTGAAGCTATGGCTTATCAAATCGCAAAGGAAATAGGAGCTTGTGCAGCGGTTTTATGTGGAAAGGTTGACAGGATAATTTTAACTGGAGGTCTTGCCCATTCTAATTTATTAAATGAATTAATTATAGACAGAGTAAAATTCATTGCAGATGTAGAAGTGGTGCCAGGGGAAGATGAAATGCTTGCCCTTGCAGAGGGTGCCTTTAGGGTAGTAAATGGTGAAGAAGAAGCAAAAATATATGAAAAAGAGGTGGTAATATGATTAAAACTTTTGATCAAATTTTAGAAAAAGTTAAGAGCTATCCAACTAAAAAAATCGCTGTTGCTGTTGCACAGGATGAGCCTGTATTAGAGGCTGTATTTGAAGCAAAGAAAATGGGAATTGCAGATGCTATATTAGTTGGAGATAGGGAAAAGATTTTAGAATGTGAAAAAATCCTTGGAATTCCTGAGGATATGTTTGAGATAATCGATGAAAAGGACAATGCAAAAGCTTCCCTATTAGCTGTTGAACTTGTTTCAAGCAAGAAAGCGCATATGCTAATGAAGGGACTTGTTGATACAGCTACATTCTTAAGAGCTGTTTTAGACAAGGAAAGGGGACTTAGAACTGGTAAAGTTTTATCCCATGTTGCTGTGTTTGAAGTTCCAGCATTAAATAGAATGCTTCTTTTAACTGATGCTGCTATGAATATAGCGCCGGATTTGAAGACTAAAAAGGAAATTATTGAAAATGCAGTGGTAGTTGCGAAGGCGATAGGAATGGAAATGCCAAAAGTTGCAGTTGTTGCAGCAGTTGAAGTTGTAAATCCTGATATGCAACCAACAATCGATGCAGCAGTTTTATCAAAGATGAACGATAGAGGACAGATAAAGGGATGTATAATCGATGGACCATTAGCAATAGACAATGCCCTTTCAGAAGAAGCAGCAAAGCATAAGGGAATAAAGAGCCCTGTTGCAGGCCATGCTGATATAATTTTAGTTCCAAATATTGAAACAGGAAATGCAATGTATAAAACTCTTACATATACATCTAACGCAAAGAATGGAGGAATCCTTTCAGGAGCAGCTGCCCCTGTAATATTGACTTCAAGAGCTGATAGTAACGAAAGCAAGTTGTATTCAATTGCTCTTGCAAGCTTAGTGGCAGAAGTTACAAAGTAAGGAGGAAAATCTATGTTTAGAATGCTAGTTATAAATCCAGGCTCAACTTCAACTAAAATAGCTGTTTTTGATGACTTAAACCCTGTATTCGTTGAAACTTTAAGACACTCATCAGAGGAGCTTGCACCATACAATACCATATTTGAACAATACGAGTTTAGAAAAAATGTTATACTAAGTGCTTTAAAGGAAAAGAATGTTCCAATCGAATCATTAAATGCTGTAGTTGGTAGAGGTGGACTTTTAAAACCGATCGAAGGTGGAACATATAACGTTAATGAAAAAATGATAGAAGATCTAAAGATTGGCGTTCAAGGGCAACACGCATCTAACTTAGGTGGAGTAATAGCCTATGAAATAGCAAAATCAGTTAACATTCCTGCATTTATAGTTGACCCAGTTGTAGTAGATGAAATGGATGAAATTGCAAGAATATCAGGTATGCCTGAAATACAAAGAAAAAGTATATTTCATGCTTTAAATCAAAAGGCAGTTGCAAAAAGATATGCAAAGGAACATGGGAAAAAATATGAAGAACTAAATTTAATAGTGGCTCACCTAGGTGGAGGAATTTCTGTTGGAGCGCATAGAAAAGGAAGAGTTGTAGATGTAAACAACGCCTTAGATGGAGAAGGTCCATTTTCACCAGAAAGAACAGGAAGCCTACCTGTTGGAGATCTTGTAAAACTTTGTTTCTCTGGTAAATATACTTTAGATGAAATAAAGAAAAAGATAACAGGAAAAGGCGGCCTTATGGCTTATTTTGGAACAAACGATGCAAGGGATGTTAAAAAGATGATGGATGAAGGAAATAAAGAAGCAGAGCTTGTTTATAAGGCAATGGCATATCAGGTTGCTAAGGAAATAGGAATGTGCTCAACTGTTTTAAAGGGAGAAGTAGATGCAATCATTCTAACAGGCGGTCTTGCTTATGGAAAAGAATTTGTTGAATGGATTAAAGAAAGAATAAGCTTTATTGCACCTGTTGTAGTTTATCCAGGCGAGGATGAGATGCTTGCCCTTGCTGAAGGTGGACTTAGAGTTTTAAGGGGAGAAGAGACTGCTAAAGAATATAAGTAGGTGATTTAATGTCAAGAATTAGAGTTTTTACAGGTCACTTTGGAAGCGGTAAAACGGAAATAGCTATAAATTATGCTCTAAAACTTAATGAAGAGGGTAAAAAGGTTGCGATTGCCGATCTTGATATAGTAAATCCATATTTTTGCACAAGAGATCAAACAGAATATTTAGAAGAAAAGGGTATAAAGGTTATCGCTACACCAAAGGAGTTTTCAAATGCAGAGCTTGGGACAGTGCCTTTAAATACTTTAACTGTGTTTAATGATAAAACATATGAAGTTGTTTTAGATGTTGGTGGCGATGATCAGGGAGCTGTTGCTTTAGGACAATACAATAAATACTTTAGAGAAGAAGACTATGATATGTATTTTGTAATTAATACAACGAGGCCTTTAACCAATGATGCAGATAGCATAATTCAGTATATAGATGAAATCCAAAGGGCATCGAGGCTAAAGGTAAAATATCTTATTAATAATACTAATCTTTCATACGAAACCACAGTAGATATGATTAAAGAAGGATTTGAGATTGTCAAGGAAGTTTCAGAAAAAATTAATATTCCTATTGCCTTTACGGCAGTAAGGGAAGATTTGGTTTCACAAGTTAAAGAAGAAATTGGGGAAAATATTTTCCCAATAAAGATATTCATGCTTCCTCCTTGGAGGCGAGACTTAGAGTAATTAATTTAAAAGGAGGCCTATGTATGGGTAAGGTAACATTTAGAGAAGATAGGTGCAAGGGATGTGGCTTGTGCATCGAAGTATGTCCTGTGAAAATCATCTCCTTTTCAGAAAAATTAAACATCAAAGGATATCACCCAGCGACAGTGACAGAAGAGAAGATGGCAAAATGCATTGCTTGTGCTTCATGCGCAAGAATTTGTCCTGATGTTGTTATAACTGTTGAAAAATAATTTAGGGAGGTAAATAAGATGGCTAAAAAGGTATTAATGAAGGGTAACGAAGCCATAGGTGAAGCTGCTATCCATGCAGGTTGCCAATGCTTTTTCGGTTATCCTATAACTCCACAAACTGAAGTTGCTGCTTATATGGCAAGAAGAATGCCAAAAGTTGGAAGAGTATTTTTGCAGGCAGAAAGCGAAGTTGCTGCTATAAACATGGTTTATGGTGCAGCAGGAGCTGGTGTTAGAGTAATGACATCATCCTCAAGCCCAGGTATTAGCTTAAAATCAGAGGGTATTTCATATATAGCTGGTGCTGAACTTCCATGCGTTATTATAAACATAGTTAGAGGAGGTCCAGGTCTTGGTGGAATTCAGCCTGCACAGTCCGACTATTTCCAAGCAACAAAGGGTGGCGGACACGGAGACTATAGAATGGTAGTTTATGCACCATCATCAGTTCAAGAGCTTGTTGACCTTGTTCAAGAGGCCTTCGATGTTGCAGATCAGTATAGAAACCCTGTTATGGTTATGGGAGATGGAATGCTTGGGCAGATGATGGAACCTGTTGAATTTAAAGAAAGACAAACTACAAGAAATCTCCCTGAAAAAACTTGGGCTGCAAATGGATTAAGAGGAAGACAAAATCATAATGTTATAAATTCACTTTTCTTAAAGCCAGAGGAGTTAGAAGCACACAACAGAAAATTACAAGCAAAATATGCTGAAATAGAAAAGAATGAAGTTAAATATGAACTTTACAATTTTGATGGAGAAGTTGATTTAGCAATAGTATCCTATGGAACATTAGCAAGAATATGTAAAAATGCAATTAAGATGCTTGAAAAGGAAGGAATAAAGGTTGGGCTTATAAGACCTATAACACTTTGGCCATATCCAAAGAAGGCATTTGATGAAGTTATGGACAAGGTTAAAGGTGGATTTATATCAATCGAAATGAGCGAAGGACAAATGGTAGAAGATGTAAAACTTTCAGTTAACGGAAGAAAGCCTGTATTTTTCTATGGAAGAAGCGGTGGAATGGTTCCAACCCCAGCTGAAATTGCAAAGAAAATTAAGGAAATCGTAGGAGGTGCTAAGTAATGGCTATAGTATTTGAAAGACCAAAGGCACTTTTAGACGTGCCAACCCATTACTGCCCTGGTTGTACCCATGGAGTTATCCACAGACTTGTGGCAGAAGTTATAGATGAACTTGGAATCTTAGATAAAACAATAGGTGTTGCACCTGTTGGATGTTCAGTTCTTGCATATGATTATTTTGCGTGCGATATGTATGAAGCTGCCCATGGTAGAGCGCCAGCGGTTGCTACAGGTATTAAAAGGGCAGTTCCAGATAGCATAGTATTTACTTATCAGGGAGACGGTGACCTTGCGGCTATCGGAACAGCAGAGATAGTTCATGCTGCAGCAAGAGGAGAAAAGATAACTACTATATTCGTAAATAACGCTATTTATGGTATGACTGGGGGACAAATGGCACCTACTACGCTTCCAGGTCAGGTTACAGAAACATCACCCTACGGTAGAGATGTAAACGTTGCAGGACATCCAATAAGGGTTTCAGAAATGATTGCAACTCTTGATGGTGCAGTTTATGTTGAAAGAGTTTCAGTTGATAGCGTTCCAAATATAATAAAGGCTAAGAAGGCTATAAAGAAGGCCTTTGAATTACAAATGCAGGGTAAAGGTTTTACAATGGTAGAAGTTCTTTCAATCTGCCCAACAAACTGGGGATTATCACCAAACGAAGCAATTAAATGGTTAAGAGATAACATGATACCATACTATCCTCTTGGAGTTAAGAAGGATATAACAGCTGGGGAGGTGAAATAATGGCACATCAGGAGATAATATTTGCAGGATTTGGCGGTCAAGGAATTCTTTCAATGGGAAAATTTTTAGCTTATGCTGGTCTTGAAGAAAACTTAAATGTGTCTTGGCTTCCAAGTTATGGACCAGAAATGCGTGGAGGGACTGCAAACTGTTCGGTAATTGTAAGTGAAAATCCTATTGGAGCACCATTAGTTACTGATGCTACAACCGTTGTTGTTATGAATAGACCATCCCTTGACAAATTTGAATCCCATGTGGTTAAAGGCGGACTTTTAATAATGGATAGCGATCTTGTAAATAGAGAGCCAGAAAGAACGGACATAGAAGTTATTAAAATACCAGCACAAAGGATTGCAGAAGAGGTTGGATCAAAGAAGATTGCCAACATGGTTCTTTTAGGAGCTCTTGTTGAAAAGACTAAGATAGTTTCAATGGAGTCACTTCTTAAGGCATTGAAAGAGCATGGAAAAGAGCAGTTCTACGAATTAAATAAAAAGGCACTTGAAAGAGGAGCAGAGTTTGCAAAATAAAGAGAGGCTTAGCCTCTCTTTTATTTTTTATACAGCTTATTTTCGAACATTATATAATAATGTTCTCAGACTGTTGAAAAAGTTATTTATTGATAAGCCCTGTGAAGGATTTCCCTGGCATTCGCTCATTTCGCTAAGCAATTCTAATTGCTAAAGCTCATGAGAGATGCCTTTTTGAAATCCATTCACGGGGCTCTTACAAAGTCTAAATAACAATGAGAGTTTATCTACAATCTGCGAACTATATTAATGCTCTATATTTTTCAATATTATTATCCTTAATTTATCACATAGATAATTAATCGGTTTAAAGTGACAAAATTAATTGTTACATCATAAAAATAAAAAAAATTAATCAAAAATAAAAATAAATTCAAGTTAAAAGTTAAAATTATTAAAATACATATTGAAAAAATTAAATTTTGGGCTATAATAGACTTATAAGAAATTATTGGAAAGGGTGTTATAGGGGTGGAGAAGGCAATAGAGGTTAGAGATGTAAAAAAATATTTTTATTCAAAGAAAAGATCACTATTCAAAAAATCAGAAGTAAAAGAATTCAAAGCGGTCGATGGTGTTAGTTTTGATATTTATAAAGGAGAAATATTTGGACTTTTAGGACCTAATGGTGCAGGAAAGACGACTTTAATAAAAATGATAACAGGGCTTTTACTCCCAACTGAAGGAACTATATTAGTTTTAGGAATAGATGTTGTAAAGGAAACGATAAAAGCCCAAAGAAATATTGGAACAGTTTTAGCTGGGGATAGAAGTATTTATTGGAAGTTGACAGCAAGGGAAAACCTCGAGTATTTTGGTGCCCTTTATGGACTTAAAAGAACAGAAGCAAAGGAAAGGGCAGAAATGATTTTAGAAAGGCTAGGACTTAGCGAAAAGGCAGATCAAATAGTTGAAAAATTTTCCACAGGAATGAAACAAAAAGTGGCCCTTGGTAAGGCCTTAATGCCTAATGCACCAATATTATTATTGGATGAACCTACATTAGGATTAGACCCCCAGTCGGCTATAAATTTAAGGGAGATAATTCTTGAATTCAAAAGGGAAGGCAAGACGATACTATTGACTACCCATTATATGGAGGAGGCGGATTTTTTAAGCGATAGGGTGGCTATTATAGATTCAGGAAAAATAATTGCCCTCGACAAGCCAGATAATCTTAAAAAAAGTATAAATAAAGTAAAAACTATGAAATTAGAACTTATGGGGACGTCTTATGAGACTATTGAGGGGTTGGAAAATTTAGAAAAGGTTCAAAATGTATTAAGCCACTATAATCAACAAAATAGAACTTTTGAGGTTACAATCCATCACCATGATGGAGAAAGTATTGTCCATGAGATTTTGGATTATGTTTTGAAGAAAAAAGCAAAGGTGTTAAATATAAATGTTGAAGAACCGTCCCTTGAGGATGTGTTTATCCATCTAACAGGAAAGAGTTTAAGGGAGTAGGTGAAAAAATGCAGAGTCTAAGGGTTATTCTTGCTGTGGCTAAAAAGGATTTATCAACTTTATTTAGATATCCTACATGGTTTATTTCAGTTATTATTTGGCCTCTTATTTTTCCACTTTTATACATCTTAACTTCCTTTGCATATGCTGGACCTGATAGAAAAGGACTTATTGTGTTTCAAAAGGTTGCAGGAACTGAAAATATAATGGGCTATATAGTAATTGGCACCATGGTTTGGATGGCAGTTAATATTACCATGTGGAATTATGGAGGATATTTAAGGGAGGAACAATTAAGGGGAACTTTAGAGTCCAATTGGCTGTGTCCCGTAAACAAATTTTCAATTTTGCTTGGTGCCGGCATAATTTCTATGGTTCTATCCATTATGTTTAGCGTGATTGGAATCATAGAATACAGGCTAATTTATGGAATTAAATTTACTGGAAATTTAATAGATTGGATAGTTGTATTTCTTATACTTTTTCCTGGAGTTTATGGCCTTGGAATGATATTCGCAAGTTTAATACTTTGGGCAAAGGAAGTTAATGCTGCTGTAAATGTTGCAAGGGGAATCATGATGATACTTTGTGGAATAACTTATCCAATATATATAATGCCAAATTGGATGCAAGCTTTAGCGAAGTTTTTACCCTTTACCTTTGGAATACAAGCTGCAAGGGACATTTTGATTATGGATAAAACCTTATTGGAAACGGCATATAATTTAATATTATGTTCTGGTGAAGGGATAATATTTTTAGCATTGGGAATGTTGATTTTTAAATTAGTAGAAAAAAGAGTAAAAATATCTGGTTCGTTAGAAAGATTTTAGGGGTGGGAAGATGAGTTTTTTAAACGTGCTTAAGGCAAGGTTTTTAATTAGCATGAAGATGTATTTTAGATATCCGGTAAACGTGTTGATGACTTTATTTGAGCCGTTGATGTGGTTATCTCCCTTTTATTTCATGGGTAAGGCCTTTAGCGTCAACGGAAGAATCGAAGGCTTTGAAAAATACACTGGAAATTCAGATTATATAGGTTTTATGGTGCTTGGGTTTATGGTATCTGCATATGTCAGCATGATATTTTGGTCAGTAGGATTTTCATTGAAGGATGAGATGAGACAAGGAGTTTTAGAATCAAATTGGAGCTCTCCTTCAAATAGAATCGCCCTACTTTTAGGAAGGACACTATTTCAATTTTTAGCTACTACATTTGAAGTGATTTTAATAGGAATAGTATGCCACTTTGCCTTTGGATTTACGATTAATAAAAATATATTAAAGGCTATTTCCTTTCTTTTTCCGGGTATAATAGGTTTATTCGGCCTTGGACTTTTCGTTGCCTCGTTAGTTTTAATTGCAAAGGAAGCGGGACCTATAGTTGACATTACAAATTCTACATTAAATGCCTTGTCAGGTATGGCCTTCCCTATAAAGGTAATGCCAAGGGGATTTGTATTTATATCGATGATTTTGCCCATGACTTATGTAAATGATAGTATTAGAGCATTATTATTAGGTCAGACTCCTTTAATGCCGCTATATAAAGAGTTTCTAATAATTGTTATTTCCATATTTATCTTTTGGTTAGTTGGAAGTTATGCCTTTGCAAAGGTAGAAAGGAAATGCAAAGAACTTGGAATATTAGGGACTCATTAAACCCACTTTAAAGTGGGGACTATTTTTGTTGAATTAATCTGGAATAATGATAAAATATTATTGGAAATTACATTTATGGAGGAATTGGAATGGCAAGGCCTAAAAAAAGAAGAAAAATATATTATGTCCCTAATATAAAGTTATTTGGTCCCCTTGATAATGACACCCCTGATGAAGATTGTATAATTTTATCCTTTGAGGAACTTGAAAGCTTAAGGCTTATGGACCTTGAGGGGTTAGATCAGGTTGAATGTGCAGAAAGGATGATGGTGGCAAGGTCTACGTTTCAAAGGATTTATACAGAAGCCAAGAAAAAAGTTGCAGATAGTTTGGTAAATGGAAGGATTTTAAGGATAGAAGGTGGAAACTATATAATAAACGAATGCACTGCAAAGTGTGAAAAATGTGGAGAAGTATGGAAGGCGGCAACAGGCAATTTAATATCAAATGAAAGATGTCCACGATGTGGTTCAAGTGAGTTTTCCTGCATAAAAGATGAAGAAAAAGGACAGTGCAGGGGTTGTGGAAGAAAACACGGTAGATGTTTGTAAAAAGTAATTATTGATATGAAAGTATCTATATGTTAATATATCAAATGTAAGTTTACAAGAAGGAGAGTAGGATATGGGGAGAATGTTTGGAACTGATGGAGTTAGAGGTATTGCTAATAGAGAGCTTACAGCCGAGCTTGCCTTTAAGCTTGGAAGGGCTGGTGCCTATGTTTTAACAGAAGGTGCCCACAAGCCTACAATCATTGTAGGAAAGGATACTAGAATTTCAGGGGATATGCTTGAATCAGCTCTTGTTGCTGGAATAATGTCTGTAGGTGCTCATGCAATATGTGTTGGAGTTGTTCCAACTCCTGCAGTAGCATACCTTACAAGATTATATAATGCTGATGCAGGCGTTGTGATTTCAGCGTCCCACAACCCAGTTGAATATAATGGGATAAAGTTTTTTAATAAGGATGGGTATAAGCTTCCAGATGAAGTAGAAGATAGAATTGAGGAGGTTATTAATAATAATCTTACAGAGGTGCCATCCCCAATTGGAGAAGATCTTGGAGTTAGGGAATTTAAAGAGGATGCCATTTTAGATTATATTGAATTTTTAAAATCAACTGTAGATGTTGATTTTAAAGGATTAAAAATTGCCCTTGATTGTGCTGAAGGTGCTTCATATTTTGCAGCACCAAGGCTTTTTAAAGAGTTAGGTGCAGAAGTTTATGTTATCCACAATAATCCTAATGGTAAAAATATAAACAAAAATTGTGGATCTACCCATATGGAGGAATTAAGAAAATTCACACAAGAAAAAGGATGTGATATTGGACTTGCCTTTGACGGTGATGCCGACAGATGCCTTGCTGTTGACGAAAATGGAAACATCGTCAACGGAGATTTTATAATGACAATATGTGCAAAGGATATGAAGGAAAAAGGAAAACTTGATAAAGATACCCTTGTTGTTACTGTTATGAGCAATTTAGGACTTGACATAGCCTGCAAAAGGGAAGGTATAAACACAGTAAAAACAAAGGTTGGAGATAGATATGTTTTAGAGGAAATGTTAAAGGGTGGCTATAAAATAGGAGGGGAACAGTCAGGGCATATTATTTTCCTTGATTATAATACCACCGGTGACGGTCTTTTAACTGCCCTTCAGCTTGTTTCTGTTCTAAAAAAGAGTGGAAAGAAGATGTCTGAACTTGCTTCGATAATGAAGGAGCTTCCTCAGGTTTTAATAAATGCAAAGGTTGCTAATGACAAAAAGGATGTATACTTAAAGGATGAGGAGATTGTAAAGGAAATAGAAAAGGCTGAAGCAGAACTAAATGGAAGTGGAAGAGTTCTCATAAGGCCGTCAGGAACAGAGCCATTAGTTAGAGTAATGATAGAAGGTGAAGATTTAGATAAGATTACTAATATGGCAAGGAAAATTGCAGAACTTATTGAGAAAAAATGCAGATAAAATTAAATAATTTATTAATTTTTAACAATTATATTTAAAATTGCATATAATTATTATATAATAGAGTCAAAACTGCCCTTTGGCGGTTTTGACTTTATTTATAAAGGAAGGGAGGAGGATAAGTAGAGTAAAGTAGGATGATTTGATGTTGCAAAATTATAAGCGCCGGGACTTATTGGGTTGCCAATAAGTTGACGAGGTCAGGGTTTATCGAGTAATCGGCGGATGCCCTGCGGCTGACCACCGTTAGCTACCCTACAAAACCGAAAAGCGATTTTCGGGACAAAGGGGGAGCGGGTCAAAAATGCTAGCTAGAAAGTAAATGAAAGGAGAAAATATATGTGCGGAATAGTTGGATATATAGGGCCTAAAAAGGCTGTTCCAATTTTGATTGAAGGCTTATCAAAGCTTGAATATAGAGGATATGACTCAGCAGGTGTTGCTATTGTAAATAACGGAAAAATCGAGATAGAAAAATGCAAAGGAAGACTTTCAGCCCTAGAGGAAAGATTAAAGGCTAATCCAATTGAAGGTTCTGTAGGAATAGGTCATACAAGATGGGCAACCCATGGGGAACCTTCAGATGTTAACTCCCATCCTCATTCTAACAAGGATTTTACAATAAGCGTTGTTCATAACGGTATAATAGAAAACTACTTAAAGCTTAAGGAATGGCTTATTTCATTAGGATATGAATTTAAAACTGAAACAGATACAGAAGTAGTTCCACATCTTATAGATTATTTCTATGATGGGGATATTGTAAAGGCAACAATGCAGGCTGTATCAAAAATCGAAGGTTCATATGCTCTTGGAATTGTTTGCAGCAAAGAACCAGATAAACTCATCGCAGTTAGAAAGGACAGTCCACTTATTGTAGGAAAAGGCAATGGCGAAAACTTCATAGCTTCAGATATTCCAGCGGTTTTACCATATACAAGGGATGTATATCTTCTTGACAATAGGGAAATGGCTGTTTTAACAAAGGATAATGTTGAAATTTATACAATTGAAGGATTAAAGGTTAATAAGGAAGTTTTCCATGTAACATGGGATGCTGCATCTGCTGAAAAAGGCGGATATGAGCATTTTATGATTAAGGAAATTCATGAACAGCCAAAGGCGATTAAGGATACAATGACTTCAAGGCTAATGCCGGGAGTAGATGAAATAAAACTTGATGATATTAAGCTAACTAAAGAGGATCTTGAGAATATAAATAAAATATATATAGTAGCCTGTGGAACTGCTTACCATGCAGGGATGGTTGGAAAATATGTTATAGAAAGACTTGCCAAAGTTCCTGTTGAGGTTGATGTTGCGTCTGAGTTTAGATATAGAAATCCTCTTATAAATAAAAACACTTTGATGATAGTTATAAGCCAATCGGGAGAAACTGCAGATACTCTTGCTGCCTTAAGACTTGGTAAAGAAAATGGAGCAAGGGTGATTGCTGTAACAAATGTTGTTGGAAGCTCAGTTGCAAGGGAAGCTACGGATGTTTTATACACTTGGGCAGGCCCTGAAATTGCCGTTGCATCAACTAAGGCTTATGTAACACAACTTATTGCGATGTATATAATAGCCCTTTATCTTGGAAGGCTTAACGGCAATGTTTCAGATGAAGAGTTTAGACTTATAAGGGATGAAATGTTAAAGCTTCCAGAAAAGGCAGAATATCTTTTAGAACAAAAGGAAACAATACAAAAGTTTGCAGCAATGCACTATGTTCATAAGGATATGTTCTATATCGGAAGAGGTCTTGACTTTGCCGTTGCATTAGAAGGAGCATTAAAGATAAAGGAAATTTCCTATATCCATGCTGAGGCTTATGCAGCAGGAGAACTAAAGCACGGCCCAATAGCTTTAATAGACAAGGGAGTTCCTGTAATTGCCCTTGCAACACAGGATGAACTGTTTGAAAAAATGTTAAGCAACATCAAGGAGGTTGTTGCAAGAGGTGCCCATGTAATATCCTTTGCCTTTGAAGGCAATGACGATATTTCAAAGGTTTCAGATGCAGTTGTATATCTTCCAAAGACTTTATCAATCTTAGCACCGGTTTTAAGCGTAATTCCGCTACAACTTCTTGCTTACTACACAGCAGTTGAAAGAGGCTGCGATGTAGACAAACCAAGAAACCTTGCGAAGTCAGTAACAGTTGAGTAATTAATGGATAAGAATGGCTCCAATAGAATTTTAACCTATTGGAGCCATGTCTTTTGTTTACTGCACTTGATACATTCCTTTGCTTTCCATGTATTTAAAGATGGCTTCTCCGTGTTCCTGTTCTTCCTTTTGAATATGATTAAGAACCTGCCTTATGTTGTGGTCTCTGAATTCAAATATAGTCGTATCATAAGTTCCGGATACATACTTTTCGGTTGCGAGAATGTCTTTGCACATATCAGCCTCACTTTGGCTTGGAATTCCAGCCTGTGTCGCAGGAGGAGTAAAGCTTGGTGAAGGAGGAGTTTGACCTTGCTGCTGATTCATATTAGGAACCTGACCGTTTAATATTTGATTTATTGTATTAAGATGCTGCTGCTCAATTTGAGCGTGATTCATAAATATTTGTTTAAGTTGAGGATCCTTAGCCTGCTGAGCATAGGTTGTGTATTTTTTTATGCATAACTCTTCATGTGACTTTTGATCTTGAAGGAGCATTCTTTCCTTTTGTGTTAAATTCATATATATCACCTCAAATATAATATTTGTATTAATTAAAAAAATATAACATTTAATAAGAAGGAAATATTTATCATATATAGAAATAAATATTAGTAAATATTAAAAGAGGAGAATGAATATGCAAGAAGAAAAATTTATAAGCTTTTTATATGAGAAGTTAAAAAGGAACTTTGATATTGACAGTGGGTTTAGGCATAATGGAGAAATATTTGATTTATTTGCCAAAAGCCATGTTAAAAATATAAGAACCTTTTTAACTAAAAAGGATGTTATAGATTGTTATGAAAATAATGAATTTATATTTGTTAAAATAGTTCATGATGATGACATAAATAAGGTTAAACTATTTGTTAATAACCTTGTCGAATTGCAAAAGGAATTTGTAAAACCCAATCCTAATCACATGTCAACCGTCATAACAGGTATATTGCTAATCAGAGCTTCAACAGAGGATATTAAAAAATATATAAAGAAATTTAAGTATAAAGAAGTATATAAATTTTATTTACATGGTTGGAGTGAGGTAAGAATAGTCTTGGTTGACTTGACTACCGATGAATTAATTTTTAGTAAAGCCGCCAAGCCGTTAAAAAAGGTGCTTGAAGCACCTTAAAAATAAGGAGGTGTTTTTATGAATTCTGTATGGCTAGTTATTATAGGCGCAATTTTATTCTTAACAGCCTACACATTATACGGTGGATATCTTGCTAGACAATGGGGAATTGACTCCAAAAGGCTAACACCATCCCATACAAAATACGATGGAGTGGATTATGTTCCAGCTAACTCTAAGGTTCTTTTGGGTCACCATTTTGCTTCTATTGCTGGTGCAGGACCTATCGCAGGACCTATTCAGGCGGCGATTTTTGGATGGATTCCTGTTTATCTTTGGATTGTTATTGGAAGTATTTTTGTAGGTGGCGTGCATGACTTTGGTTCATTAGTAGCTTCTATAAGACATGATGGTAAATCGATAGGTGAGATAATTGAAGTTAATGTTGGTAAAAAAGGAAAGATACTTTTTAACCTTTTTGCTTGGCTTACGTTAGTTTTAATTGTTGCAGCATTTACTGATATCGTAGCATCATCCTTTGCATATAATCCAGAGGTTCAGGGTTTCCAGGCAGGGCCAGCAGCTGCAACCTCATCTATGCTTTTCATGGTCCTTGCAGTTTTATTTGGCTTTATGGTATATAGAAAGGGGTATGGTGTTGCAGTTTCAACAGTTGTTGGAGTAATACTACTTTTCCTTGCAATATGGTTAGGATATAAGTTCCCCGTCTTAGCCTTCTCTAAGTTTACATGGTATGTGATACTTCTTATTTATATCTTCCTAGCTTCTGTATTACCAGTTTGGCTTTTATTACAACCAAGAGATTATTTGAATTCCTTTATGCTTTATGCAATGCTTCTTGGAGGTTTGATTGGGATTTTTGTTTTACATCCTAATATTGAACTTTCAGCCTTTACAGGATTTACAGTTACAACAAAGGCAGGAGCACAATATCTATTCCCAATACTATTTGTAACAGTTGCCTGTGGAGCAATTTCAGGCTTCCACTCTCTAGTAAGTTCAGGAACATCTTCAAAGCAGATTGACAAGGAAGAAGATGCAAAACTTGTAGGTTATGGTGCAATGCTTATTGAAGGTATGTTAGCAATTGTTGCTTTGATTTCAATAGCTTACGTTTCAAAGGCAGAAGGAACTCCAGCATTGATATTTGCAAATGGCGTTGCAACCTTTATGAATAGCTTTGGAATTCCATTAGAATTTGGAAAGGTATTTGTAATTTTAGCATTTACAGCCTTTGCTTTAACAAGTCTTGATACTGCAACAAGACTTGGAAGATATATATTCCAGGAATTCTTCGAAACTGTTGTAGGGAAGGATTCTGTATTAACAAATAAATACGTAGCAACACTTATTACAATAGTTTGTTCGTCTTTAATTTTAGTATATGGATATCAAAAGATATGGCCGATTTTCGGATCAGCAAATCAGCTTCTTGCAGCACTTGCTCTATTAGCAGTAACTGCATGGTTAACAAGAATAGGTAAGAATAGGATAGTTACTCTTATCCCAATGATTTTTATGTTCTGTGTTACGCTTTCTGCTCTTGTCATATTGATGAAAAATTACTTTATAGCTAAAAATTATATTTTAGTTGTAATTGCAGTTGTATTATTCGTCCTTGCGATTGTTCTTCTACTTGAAGCCGTTAATGTAATAAAAAGTAAGAAAACAACCCAGGATATAAAGGCATAAAAACGGCTACCCTTAAGGGGTAGCTTTTTTAACATCCTTTTGCCGCATATAATAAGCTTACTTAAAAATGGATTAGGTAAATATTTTCCTTTATGAACCTTTACTGAAATATGTTATAATAACCATGAAGATTTTAATCTTGGAGGTAAAAGGATGCTTTTTATAACTCTCTTTGAAAGAATGGCCCTTGTTGCCCTAGCAGCATATATTTTTACCCATTCTCCACTTTTTGAGAAGCTTTTTAAAAAGAATTTATCTATATGGGATAAGGTAGCATTAATAATTTCCTTTAGCGTATTTTCAATATTAGGCACTTATCTTGGAGTTAGGGTGACGGGTGGTGCTATAGCTAATATAAGGCCTATTGGGGCAATAGTAGCAGGATATATAGGAGGCCCGATAGTAGGTGCAATTGTTGGTGCTATTGCGGGGGGACATAGGCTTTTGCTTGGCGGATTTACCGGTTTTGCCTGTGCGATTGCAACAATAATTGAAGGTCTTGTTGGAGCTTATTTTAGAGGAAAAAGCCATGAACTATCTCCATTCCTTGGCCTTTTAGCGGGTGTGGTTGCAGAAACTATTCAAATATTCCTTGTATTGTTGTTGGCAAAGCCCTTTTATCTTGCTTTAGAACTTGAAAAGGAAATTGGTATTCCAATGATTATAATTAATGCCTTAGGTGTTGCAATATTTATTGATATAATTAAAACAGTCAGGAGGCATTACAATGAAATAGCTGCAATAAATGCTTTAAAATCTTTAAATATAGCAAAACAAGCTTCGGTTTATTTAAGAAGGGGTCTAAATACACATACATCTTTAAAGATTGCTGAAATTATTAAATCTGATGGAAATTTTAGGGGTGTTTTAATTGGAGATAAGGAAAAGGTTTTAAGTTATATTGGAGATGAATTAGATGTTGATACTATAAATATGCAGGTTAAGGATTATTTTAAAAAGCCTGTGGAAAAGATAATTATGTTTTACAATAAAAACAATGTAGAAATTTATTTTTACTTTATTCCTCTTATAATTAATGATGAAATAGAGGGGGTTTTAGGGATAGAAGTAGACTCCTTAGATGACCATGATAAGAGATTTAAGGAATTTTTAAGGGAACTTGCAGAGCTTTTAGCAATTCAGATTGAAATATATAAGCTAAACAAAAAGGTTGAGACTGCTGCACTTTCGGAATTGAAGGCTCTAAGGGCTCAAGTCCATCCTCATTTTTTGTTTAACGCTCTTAATACAATTGCTTCCTTCTGTAGATTAGATCCTATAAAGGCAAGGGATCTTATTTTAGATTTATCAAATTATTTTAGGGGGACATTAAAATCCGAAGAGTTTGTTACATTAAACAAGGAGCTTGAACTTATTGAATCTTATCTTAATATAGAGAAGGCAAGATTTGGGGAGAGAATACAAATTCAATATGAAATAGATGAGAAGTTAAGGGATATATTAATACCACAGTTTATTTTGCAGCCTTTAGTAGAAAATGCTATAAAGCATGGCTTAACTAAAAAGCATGATGGTGGATTAGTAAAGATTAAAGTTCAGGATATAAAAGATAAAGTCTTTTTTGAAGTTAGTGACACAGGAATTGGAATAGATAAGGATAGATTAAAGGAAGTTTTAAAGGACAGCTCAGGTATAGGTCTTAAAAATATAAACGATAGACTAAAGATTTATTATGGTGAAGGAGCAATGCTAAATATTTTCTCAGAGAATGGAGCTGGAACTAAAGTAAGCTTTGAAATTCCAAAGACATACGGTGTAATGTCAAGTAGTGAAATTGGAAATTAAGAAGAAAACTGCACTCAATCGACCTAAAAAAGACAATAACAATCTAACCCATAAACAACATTTGGTCTACAGGTAATAAATGGAAAATATTTAACTCTTTTTAGGTCATTTAAGTGTTAGCTATCCCTCCTCCCGGTCTATAGATTTGGCCTTTGCTCAGCAATGCAAAGACCAGCCTAACAGCTTTGCGTGCCGTGAGGATGAGGGCTCTTTTATGCTGATGCTTGTTAACCTCCTTGTATTTCTTGTAGTAAAAGGCTGTATACTCATCTACATGCATCCTAAGTAGATTAGCAGCCTCTACAAGATAATACCTTAAGTAGAAGTTACCACACTTGGCTAAGGAAGTATCTTCAGCATTGAAATTGCCTGATTGATACTTATTCCAAACAAGACCAGCAAACTTGGCGAGTGCAGCTTCATTAGTAAATCTATGGATATCTCCAATTTCAGCAATAATCCCTGCGGCGATAACAGGGCCAATACCAGGGACAGTTTGGAGAGTATGAGAAAAAGCTTTAAGTTGTTTTTCAATCTCTTTATCAAGCTTTTTAAGCTGATTTTCAAGGAATCTAATATTTTCTAAAGACATAGTTAAAGTAAGCTCAACAGAATCGGCTAAATTAGGATCTAACCTATAGGCTCTATTAGCTAAAGACTTAAGCTTTTTAGCTATTTCAATAGGATCTTTAAGCCTATTGTTTCCTTCACTGCAGATAAAATCGACGATATTCTCAATAGGCATAGAGGCAATCTCATCAGGAGTAAATCTTTCGATTAAAGATGTAGATGCCTTGCCGAAGGTATCGCTAAAGGGGTTATCTGCAACATAGGAAGAAAACTTAAGATAGATAAGATTTAAAGCCCGATTCTTTTCTTTAGTTAAGTTTTGGATCAGATGGTATCTAAACCTTGTAAGTCTTTGAAGAGCCGCATAGCGGAAGTCGGGGAGATTAGAAGGTTTTACTCTTCCGAAACGAATACAATCAGCAATAACAAAGGCGTCAACATCATCTGTTTTAGGCAAATGGGTGTATGTCTTTTTAAAACCTTTGACAACACTTGGATTTAGCACATAAAACAGAGGATTAAAGTTTAAAAGTTCAGGAGACGAAGCCAAATGAAGGTGCAGATGCCATGCATAATTAGAAGTAGACTCCATGCCAATTTTAATGGAAGAAGCTTCTATTTTAAGAGCATAGGCAATAATATCAGAGATTAATTTATCAGCACCTTCAAGGTCGTTAGAAGTAGAAAAGGATTTGGAAGGTCCATTACCGTCTTGGTCCATAAACCTAACAACAAGTGATTGACTACTAACATCGATACCAACGATTAAAGTATTGGGCACGCAAAAAACCTCCTTTCATGGAATATTTAGCCCAATGTAACGGTGTATCCCTGACAGGCTGCTGCATCCTCAACCTCGCCTATCAGAACAATCCTACCTATCTAATGGATGCACCTTACTTTGCTGAAGGTAAGGAAAAGATAGGAGAATGAACAGCATACGAGTAAGAAGATAACAAACAGTCCCAGGGGTGCAGTCTTAGACAAGTAGTAACCAAAGAGGTTCTACAGGAGGAAGCAAGAGCTTCCGCGTCATTGTTAAGGCTATAAAACAATGATACCAGAAGATACACCCAAAGTTAATAAGGGGCTAAATAAACATGAAAAAGTTGGTTGGTGTAGCTTTGCTTGTTGAACTAAAATATTATTAAATTATCAAAGAACAACAAAACTAACGATTAAAATATTTCCCGTTTAAGGCCTTAAACTTGAACTAGAAATTCTCTATAAATCATATTATACGAGGAGGAAGTGTATGCAAAGAGTAAATTGTATAATAGTTGAAGATGAAATGCCTGCAATTGAGGAACTTAAATTTATTTTAAATAAGTATGATTTTATAGAAATAAAAGGAATTTTTAATGACGGTAAGGCAGCTTTAAACTGGTTAAAAAAGAATAAAATAGATGTTGTCATTTTGGACATCAATATGCCGGAAATGAGCGGATTGGACTTAGCAAAGGAAATAACTCTTTTAAATAAAGAAATTTACTTTATTTTTATAACAGCCTATGAGGAATATGCATTAAAGGCCTTTGAGGTTGGAGCTGTTGATTATATATTAAAGCCCTTTAATGACAAAAGAATTGAAAAAACATTAATTAGACTTAGGGATTATGTTGAAAAATATGCCGGCAAAAATTTACTTGAAAAAAGCATAGAAAATTTAGTTAAAAAATTTGAAGGGCAAAACAGGATTAAAAAACTAGCATGCGAAAAAAATGAAAAGATTATTTTGCTAGATTTGGATTCTATTTATTTTTGTTATATAGAAAATGATAAGACTCTCGTTAAAACAAAGGACAAGACATATCTTACAAATTATACCTTAAATGAGATTGAGGAAAAGACAGGATTTTTCAGGATTCATAAAAGTTATTTAGTAAATCTAAATAAAATAAAGGAGATATATCCTTGGTTTAATGGAACTTATAAAATTATTATGAACGATGACGAAAAAACAGAGCTTCAAGTAAGCCGCCTAAGGGTTAAAGATTTAAAGGAGGCATTAGGGATCTAATGCATTTTAGGACGAAAATTTTGCATTTTGGGTTTAATTTTTTACAATTTACCCCTCGATAATTGTCAGAAAAATTTGACATGTGATAGCATAAAGGTGATAAAAAATATAGGAGGGGTATTATGTTATCCTTTATCGCAGGTATTGTAGTTTTAGTATTAGGTTATTTTATTTACGGTAAATTTATTGAAAATCTATTTGGAGCTAATGAAAATAGGAAAACTCCAGCATTTACAATGCAGGATGGAGTAGACTATGTTCCAATGCCTACATGGAAGGTTTTCTTAATTCAGCTTTTAAATATTGCTGGCTTAGGACCTATATTTGGTGCAATTCAGGGGGCACTCTTTGGACCAGTTGCGTTTTTATGGATAGCATTAGGAAGTATATTTGCAGGAGCTGTTCATGATTATTTATCCGGTATGATTTCAGTAAGACATAACGGCGCAAGCTTATCAGAAATTCAAGGGGTTTATTTAGGTAAGAAAATACAGAATATAATGAGGGTATTTACAATAGTTTTACTTGTTCTTGTTGGTGTTGTATTCGTTACAGGACCTGCAAAGTTACTTGCAGCAATAACTCCTGATTATATGACATTAACCTTCTGGGTAGTAGTTGTATTTGTTTACTATTTCCTTGCAACTATTTTACCTATTGATGTTATTATAGGTAGGCTTTATCCATTATTTGGTGTAGCGCTTGTTATCATGGCAGTTGGAGTAGGTGGAGGAATTTTATTAAAGGGTTATCATATTCCTGAAATACAATTTGTTAATATGCATCCTAAGAACTTACCAATTTTCCCAATGATGTTCATAACAATTGCTTGTGGTGCTATTTCAGGTTTCCATGCAACACAATCACCACTTATGGCAAGATGTATGGTTAATGAAAAGGAAGGAAGAAGAGTATTCTATGGTGCTATGATAGCTGAAGGAATAATAGCTATGGTTTGGGCAGCTGCGGGCATGGCCTTCTATGGAGGTGTTCAGGGACTTGCTGGAACTTTAGGAAAAGTTGGTCCAAGCGGTGCGGTTCTTGAAATTACAAAGACTCTTTTAGGACCATTAGGCGGAATTCTTGCAATGCTCGGTGTTATTGCTTGCCCTATAACATCAGGTGATACTGCTTTTAGAGGCGCAAGACTTATGATTGCTGATATGATAAATTATAAGCAAGATAAAATATCAAAAAGATTACTTTTAGCAGCACCTTTATTTGCAGTAGGTATAGCGTTAACATTTATTAACTTTGATATCATCTGGAGATACTTTGCTTGGGCAAACCAAACTCTTGCAATGGTTACCCTCTGGGCAGCTGCAGTTTACCTTGTGAAGAAGAATAAGAACCACTGGGTTGCAACTGTTCCAGCAACATTTATGTCCTATGTAAGCTCAAGCTATATATTACAGGCCAAGGAAGGTTTTAAACTTCCAGCAACAATGTCAAACATAGCAGGGATTTTAATAGCAATAGCTTTACTTGCAATATTTATGACAGCAGGAAAAAGATTTGCACAAACTATAGAACTTGAAGAAACAGCATAGTTAAAGGGACGGTTCATAAGAAATATTATTTTTTTAGTAAATAAGCACATATTTAGATATAAACACCCCACTTTTCATAGAGTGGGGTTTAATATTATAGTAAAAGAATAAAACAGAAGATTTTAAGAATAAAGAAAGGCATGTGAATCATTAATATGGAAAGAATTTACATAATTAATTATATATACTATAATTGTATTATATAATCGTTTTATTTAATGTTTTTAATTTAAAGTCTAGAAGGAGGAGGGGTTATGAGGAGGTTAACATCCATTTTGTTAATTTTGTTATTTTTGTTTAACTTTTCGAAGGGGGTTTTTGCTGAACAAAATGGATTAATTTTAACTATGCCTAATCTATTACCTTCAGAACCGTATGCTGAAATTATATATGAATCTGTAAAAAAACCTATAACAATAATGATGTTAAGATTGCTGCTGAATTTATAACTTCCTTCTTAATTAGTAAGATTCCGGTTAAAATAACTAAAAACTTTTTGTTAAATTTTGTATTAAACAAATTAACTTCTTGGACAGATGTAATTATACCAACCTATGTTGAAGCATGGGGGTGGAGGACTTACAGTTATTCAGAAAAGTGCTATATTTATTATGTGACATTAGTTCACTATTCTGATAGTTCTTTTACGAAACCAATTCACACTAGTGTAATTGAAGTAAAAAGGGAATATTAATTTTACTATATATCTTTATTTTAAATAGGGGGAAAAGAATTGAAGCTTAATAAACACTTTTATATTTACGAATTTTTAGTATTATTTGTATGTTTAATAGCTTACATTATAAAGTATAAAGTTGATAATCCAATTACTATATTCTTAGCGATATTTATTTTTGTTGTTATGTTGGCATACTATAGAAAGTTAAGTAATTTTAAAATCTTTAAAAAAATAAAAGCAAATAAAATTTATTATTATTTATTTATTATATTATCTATTATACTTATTTATATTACTTGGTCTAAACCTAATGCAATTATATTATATATACTAATATTAGCTTTTGAAATATTAATTATAGGGGACGGTTCATAAGTAGTTAAGTAAAAGAATCAAATACAAGATTCTTAGAATATTATAAAGTTTATGAACCGTCCCTTTCTTTTTTTGGGAAGAAGTGATAAAATAAAGTAAAAAGCAAAGGAGTGGTCCTATGGTATCAGAAAGATTGTTTAGCGCTTTAAACGATCAATATAACTTCGAGTTATATTCTGCTCATATTTATATCGCTATGGCAGCATATTTTGAAGACCAAGATTTAGAAGGTTTTGCTAACTTTTTTAAGGTTCAAGAGCAGGAAGAAAGATTCCATGCATCAAAGTTTTATACATACATAGCTGAGAAAAATGGAAGGATTAGGGTGGATGGCATTCCAACACCAGAAAATGATTTTGAGTCGATTATAGATGTATTTAAAAAAGCTATTGAACATGAAAGAAAGGTTACAGAAAGAATATACAATCTTATGAATATAGCAATGGAAGAAAAGGAACATGCAACAGTTAGCTTTTTAAAGTGGTTTGTAGATGAGCAGACAGAAGAGGAAGCTATGTTTAATAAGATTATTAAAAAGCTTGAGAGGATAAAGGATGACCCAAATGGAATTTATATGCTTGATGCAGAACTTGCACAAAGAGTTTTTACACCACCAGCTAATGCGTGAAAATTATATTTTTGTCTATATTTAGGGTGGGCAATTTACCTAAATGCCCACCTTTCTTATTAGGGACGGTTCATAAAAATTATAAATTTATTTCCTTAATGAATTAATAACTTAAAGTAAACGTTATTAGTATTTTGATAAAATTATGAACCGTTTCATGAAATTTTATTCGTTACTAATGTCTCCATTTTGTATTTTTTGATATACATAGAATGGTATTCCAAGAAGCATCAATATGAAGCCATACATAACAACTTCTGCACCCGTTCCATAGATTGCATAAATAGAGTATGCAAAAGCTAAAAGCGCTATAAATGAACTTTTAATAAAGTTCCAGAGATTAAAGTTTTCTGACTTATTTCTCAAAAGAAGTATTTCAGCTGCAGCAGTAAATGAATATGCAGGCAAAAATGCTAAAGTCGCAAGTAAAAGCATAAAGTTAAATGCAGCTGTAAGGCTTGATACATAGTTCATTATAAGAAGAATATTTGCTGCAATACCGCTTATAATTAGTGATGCAGAGGGAGTATTATATTTAGGATGAACCTTTGCAAAAATCTTTGGGAACATTTTATCCTCTGCAGCAGCAAAGGAGCTTCTTGCAGTTACAAGAATCCATCCTGAAGTTGCACCAAGGGTTGATATAAGGGCACCTAAAGCTATAAAGGTTCCTCCCCAAGTTCCACCTGTTGCAAAGTTTATTATATCAGCTAAAGGAGCGTTAGACTTTGCAAGTTCAACCTGAGGCATCGCGCCTATTGCAAAGATGCTTATTAGGATGTATATTAAAGCTGTAATTAATGTTCCGTAAATTGTGCTAAGCTTTATATTTCTTTCAGGGTTTTTAATTTCTCCGGCTGGAATTGTTGCACATTCAAGTCCGACAAAGGACCAAAGTGTAATTGCAATCGCTGCAGGGATTGTTGACATTCCAGCAACCTCAGGTGCTGAAACTGTTGAGAAATATGAAGGATTAAAATGCATAGCAGCAATTATTGCAAAAACAATTAATGGAACGATTTTTAGAACAGTTGTTATGATACTTACTATTCCAGCTTCTTTGACACCTTTATAATTGATGTAGGTTAATATCCATAGAATTGCTGAGGAAGCTATAAATGCAGCAGCTCTGTTATTACTGAAAATCGGGAAAAAGTATGAAAGATAATTCATAAGTGCAGTGATAATAGCTGCATTTCCTACCCAAGAACCAACCCAATATGTCCATGCAATTAAAAAGGCAGCAAATTTTCCAAAGGCCGCTCTTGTGTAAACTATAGGACCTCCAGTTTGAGGCATTTTAGCTCCTAGCTTTGCAAAGCTTAGAGCAATAAGCATTGAACCTAAAGCTGTAATTAACCAAGCTATTATAGTTGCCTTTGGATTTGAGGCAGCTGCAAGACCTTGTGGAGCCATAAATATTCCAGAACCGATCATATTTCCAACCACTATCGCTGTCGCAGCTACAAGGCCTAATTCTCTTTTAAGATTAGTGTTATTGTTTTCCATTTTCTTCACCTCGATATATTTTTTTCTGCCCGGGCGTTTTTTAAAAATTATATTAATAAATATACAACAATTTTCGACAAAGTCAATATATAAATTTATAAATATGCAAAGTTTTTATATTCAAAATTGGATGAATTGTGCGAAAATATTTGAAATAATGAATAAATATTATAAAATATTTTATTTGAAGTTTGAATATAATCATTTATAATTATTTTTATAAGACTTTTTCCTTTGGAGGTGTTGACATGTCAAAATCAAAAGTGTATTTTACGGATCTTAGAACTAAACCGGGTTATAATATGCTCGACAAACTTGAAAGACTTGTAAAATCTGCTGGAATAGAAAAAATAGATTTTAAAAATAAATATGTAGCCATAAAAATTCATTTTGGTGAACCGGGCAATTTAGCATATATAAGACCTAACTATGCCTCAAGAATAGTAAAACTAATAAAGCAGCTGGGGGGTAAGCCCTTTTTAACGGATGCTAATACCTTGTATACAGGAAGAAGACACAATGCATTGGACCATCTTGATGCTGCTTATGAAAATGGATTTAACCCATTAACTGTGGGTTGCCAAATAATTATAGCTGACGGTTTAAAAGGAACAGAGTATAGAGAAATTGAGGTTAATTTAAAGCATACTAAGTCAGCTAAGATAGGGTCAGCAATTGCAGATGCCGATATTATAATTTCCATGAATCATTTTAAAGGACATGAAATGACGGGATTTGGAGGAGCTTTAAAAAACATTGGAATGGGTTCTGGTTCAAGAGGCGGAAAGCTATTTATGCATTCCTCATCTAAGCCTGTAATAAAGCTTAAAAACTGCGTTGGTTGTGGAATGTGTGTAAGAAGCTGTGCCCATGATGCAATTACTTTAAATGAAAATAAAAAAGCTGTAATTGATTACGAAAAATGTGTAGGATGTGGGCAATGCGTTGCTGTATGCCAATTTAATGCTGCGCAGGTTAAATGGGATGAAGCAGCAGTTGTTGCAAGTGAAAAGATAGCTGAATATACATATGCAGTATTAAAGGATAAACCCCATTTCCATATTAATTTTATTATGGACGTTTCACCAAATTGCGATTGCTGGTCAAACAATGATATGCCGATTATTCCTAATTTAGGAATAGCTGCATCCTTTGACCCAGTTGCACTTGATAAGGCGTGTGCTGATATGGTAAATAATGCACCAATGCTTCATGGATGTGCCCTCGAATCAGTTGAGCATGTTCATGTAGATGGGGAATTTGATAAATTTACAAGCCTTTACCACAAAACAGATTGGAGAGCTACGTTAAAGCACGGAGAAGAAATTGGACTTGGAAGTCTTGAATATGAGCTTATAAAAGTATGAAAAGCTGCCAAATGGCAGCTTATTTTAATTCAATTGTATTGTTATAATCTACCTTAAAATATTCATCCTTGCTGATTGCAATATGACCTGATTCATAAGGTCTTCCGTCTAAAGAAATATATACTTTATCAACGTTATAATAATCACCAAGGGTATTCACAAGACTTTGAATTATCATAGCCTCAAGGGAGGAACCTGCATTCATATCGCTTACAAATTCCTTTGATAAATCGATATAAACTTTATTTTCATTTGGTATTAAATATAAGCTATTTATTTTTGAATTAGGACCGAGTATCTTAGTTAAACCTTCCTTTGGAGGAGTTTTAAGAAAAGATTCAAACTTTTGAATTACAGTATCATTTGTTTTGAATTCTAATTTTTGTTTTACAAAAGCTATTCTATCATTTTCAAAATCAGGGTAGTAAAATTTAACGGTTTGAACAACGGGAATATCTTGTTCTATTTTTTCAATGGTAGTTTCTATTTTATTTCCGTTAAAGTCAAAAACACTTTTTACATGGCCGACATTTATAACATAATAGTCATAGGTTTTATAATCCTTACCTTCTGTCGTAACCTCCAAAGCCTTAAAGGAACCATAAGGGGTTACTATTTCCTTTTCTAAATCAGAAATATACCTTTTATTTCCTTCCCTTGTTGTCCAGGTTGTTCCAACTTCAATTGGTTCTTTTAAAAGAATTTCATAATTTGAGTTTTGAGAATCTATTATATTGTCCCTATAATAGAATTCCTCTTGAGATCTTATAAACCTAAGTTCTCCATCTTTTATTTCATAAACTTGAGCTAGAGTTGTTCCAGGGTTTATAACTCGAAGCTGAATACGATTGTCCTTTATAAAATCCACATAAACATCTTTTTCGGCATATTCATTGCCTATACCTTGGTATTTCATTCTTCTATCAGCAACAAAGGGGAAATAATCTTTAACAGTGTATTTTTTAGATGGTTCATTATTTTGATTTGTATTTGGCAACTTTTGAGCACAGGATATAAAAAAGATTGATATTAAGAATATGACAAATATTTTTTTCATACGAACTACTCCCTTCTAAAATGGAACCTTAATTATATTATTACACTAATTAGCTTAAAAGTCTACAAAAAAAGGAATGAGCTGAAAGCTCATTCCTCCTCTATACATATTTGCTTTTTTGATATAGCGTAAATTGTTTTGTAGGATATTATTACTACTAAGAGAATTATCAGAAGGAAAATAGCTGTAAACAATGTTTTGAAAAATATAAGCTTTGTATTATTTAGCATTACAAAGGTTGCAACTGAAAAGGCTGAAAGTGGAAAAATGTATGCCCACCATGATAGATAGAATTTTATTTTTGTAAACATTTTATATTGAGAGAAAACTAATAACAAAGTAAATAATGCAAAATAATACAAGATCCTAGCAAAGTTATCTATACCTTCAGTTAGTTTAAAATATGCTATCAATCCAACTGAAGGTGGAGCAATAAGGATAAATAGCGTTGGCATTAGTTTTTCCGGTAGATTGTTATGGAAAATTATTCTATACAAAAGCATCGTTAAAAAGGGAAGATAAAAAGCAATCCCTATACTAAAAAAGAACCATAAAATTTCCTTTGAAATAAATTTTGTCCCTGCTATTGGAACTAATAAATTACCTAATATTGGGATAAACCAAGCAGGATTAAAATGTTGAATTTGAAAATTTGTGTGCTGGACCCATTTAGTTATTGTGTTTAAAGAGAAAAATAGATGCAGTGGAGCACCAATAAAAAATAAAGTTTTTGAAATAGATGCATCGATTTCTAAAAAAGCAATAGAAAGCAAAAGCATACTTATAGATATAGTTGGAACAAATGCCATTCTTATTGGATGGTTGAAGTCTCCTTTAACTTCATCATTATATTTAATAAATTTTAATACATATGTTAATAATATTATAAGAAATAAAGTTAAATCAATATAACCTAATGGGTGGCTCAGTTTAAAAGTTTTATAAATTATTTCAAATTTTTGCATTGCTATTATAAATCCTGAAAGACCCATAATAATTGAAAAAAATGATATTGGAAAATGTTTTAAACGTGAAGTTGTCATATACTTACCCTCCTTAAAAATGTTATTATAGGCATATGTTCAAAATAAATTATATTAAAATTATGGGTATATGTCAAATATTTTGTTTAAGATTATTGAAATAACAAAAGCAATAAAATATAATTAAATTAAACATATACCCAAAATAAAAGAGGTGATCGTATGAAAATTGCTATTGCTGTAATTGGCAACGAAGTTTCACAACATTTTGGCCAAAGCGAAAGTTTTTATATTTACGAAGTTGAAGGAAGGGAAATAAAAGCGAGGGAGATAAAAAAATCACCAGGACATGGACACGCTTTAATTGGAGGATTTTTAAAGGAAAATGAAGTAGAGCTTGTAATTTCAGGCTGCATGGGTGAGGGTGCCTTTAATGGTTTGAAGGCCCAAGGAATAAAAGTATTGACAGGTGCAGAGGGAACTCCAGATGAGATAATTAAAGATTACATTGAAGGTAAACTAAACTTAAAAGAAGATGGATGTATCCATGCCGGTGGACATCATCACGGACATCATTAATTAAAGGGGCTAAAATAAAGGGGCTAATGTTAGCCCCTTATACATCCATATTTTAATATTTCTAAATATTCATCTATATCCTTTAATATTCTTTCTGTATCTATTACTATATTTCCTTCATTATCCATATTCTCCTTCATATATTTATTGCCGTAATTTTCTAAGGTCCAAACTATTGTTTCTACTGCTTTGTTTTTATCTATACCATCTCTAAATTTTGAATAATCGATATTAGAAAATAAAAGTTTAAATCCTTCTTGAGCATAATTTTGATATCTTTTTAAGACTTCTTCTTTTACTTCCTCGGGAATATCTGAAAAGGCTCTTATTAAAAATTTGCTCTCTAAGGATAGCTTTTCAAATATATTAAGCTTAGCAACCTGCCAATTTTTTAATCTCTCAAAGAAATCACCTATATTCATATCTGCAGTTTTAAAAAATTCATCGAAAATTACTGGGATTACATAATCAATGAGATATAAATATAATCTCTTTTTATTTTTAAAATAGTGAAACAGAAGGCCCTTTGAAATTTCAGCCTTTTCAACTATTCTATTTGTAGATGCCTTTTCATATCCATTGTTTGCAAACTCCTCAAGGGCTGCTTTAATTATTTTGCTTCTTTTTTCTTCTGAAAGTTTTTCAAACGCCTTTAACAAGTTGATCTACTCCCTTTGTGTTTTAAGTGCTTCCGACATAGGAATTTTGAATATATTTTTCTTTGAGAAATATTTTGAGACTTCAAAGGTAATATAAAGAATTAAAAATCCTAAAATTATTGAAACAGTGTTTAGCTTTAATGGAAAAGTAAAGTCAATGTTTTGAGCCAAGCTGTTTAACAATGTATCCATTGACTTTATTAACAATGGGATGGAAAGAACGAAACCTATTATAATAGGAATAGTGAAGGTATTTAAAATTAAATCGTTTATTTCTCTGTGAGTATAACCTAATATTTTAAACATCGATATATTGGTTTTATTTTCTTCAATCGAAAGTCCTGTTACTACATATATTACAATAAGAGCTATAAAAAATGCAATAAAAGATACAAGTCCTAATGAAACTTTAAGAGGATTTATTATAGCTTTAAAAGCCTCTTTAATATCATTTTTGGTTTCAAATTTTAATATTTTTTCCTCAGGAATGTTTAATTTTTCCTTTGAAAAAATTCCAATAAAGCTGTTTGAATCAAATCCTAATAGATTGTTTAGTTTATAAAGCGGCATATAAATATTGTTTCCTGTATAGATTTCAGCAATTTTATCTATTTTTATAGTATAATCATCGTTATTATATTTATTTGTGATTACTATAGTATCCCCCTCTTTTACCTTTAATGTTTTGGCAAGAGGCTTAGTTATTATTACATTATCCTCTGAAATAGGCTTACTATTTTTATCGATGAGATTTATAAATTGTGAATTTGGTTTTATTCCAAATACAACAAAACTTTCTACCTTTCCATTAACCTTAAAAACAGAAAAATTGTATTCTTCACCACCATAGATATTACTAGTCTCATAGGACTTTAAAACATAATTATACTCGTATTTAAAGACATCATTTAAACTTTGATTTAAAAGATAGTCTATAGAATTTCTATATAAGAAACCTAAAAGAAGGAACATTGAGGAAAGTGTAATTCCAAAGATTAGGACAAAGAGCCTTGGAATGCTCTTTGTGATTTCTCTAATTTTAAATTTTGCAGGAAATCTCAGCTTTTTTAAGTTTAGACTTTTTTCAATAAAACCAACTTTAGAATTCTCAGTTTTTCCTCTCATCAATTTTACAGGCGAATATCTTAATGCTTTAAATAAGACTATCAGCATAGTTGGAATTATAAAAATATAGGGGATTAATAAACTGCCTAGGATATACTTATAATCAAAGGAATTATCAATAAGAGGAATATTGAAATAAAAAGTAAAATATTCAGCTAAAGGCTTAACCAAGAATAGTCCAAATATTGTTCCAATTATTCCTCCAGTTAAAGCGATTATATTAACAAAGGACAAATAGTGCAATCCTATTTCCTTTTTAGAATATCCTAAAGCATATAAAGTTCCAATCTGAGTAAATTCGGTTTTTATCATTCGCCAAAGGACAACGGCAACCAGCAGGGAGGTTAAAAGGAGAATCATAGATGGAAGAGCAATTGCCATCTTTGCTGAGCCCATAAGCTTTGCATTTACAAAGGAGAATCTTGGGTTGTCGTTAATTTCCTGCCAGAATATTATGAAATGATTCTCTCCAAGGTATTCTTTGATTTCTTCTAAACTACCAGAGTGAGATTTTAAAAGATAGTAGACAGTTCCTTTAATAGGCATTTCATTCATCGCCTTATCTGATATTATAGCAGTTCCAAATATCTTATAATTGACCATAATATCTCCTTCGGATTTTAAAGGATATATATAATCTGGCATTGAAAAGAATCCAACTATTGTAAACTCTTTATCCAAAATATTAATCTTATCACCTAAATTATATCCGTTGGTTTTTGCAAAGTTAGGTTCAAGGAGTATTTCGTTCATGCTTTTAATATCATTGCCTTCTACTATATATGGAATATTTACTTTGCTTGTTTTTTCAAATACTCTTATGGTAGTATTTTCACTTATATTAGCATCAAACTGACGTCTTGCCTCTATGGAAATATTAAATTTGTCCTCAAGCTTCTTTATATTATCGATAGGCCTTTGCAGTATTGCCTTTGCATCTTCAACCTTAGTTTTTTCTAAAAATAAATCCTTGTTTTTCTCAACGTTTTTCATAGCAATATTTAAATTAGAATAAAGCAAAGAACTTAACATAACAAGCACTATAGAGCCTATATAAATAGCCTTTTGCTTTAACAGAACCCTAAAAATTCTTTTATTTAAAACCATTACCACTCAACTCCTTCAGCAGAAATTTTTGCTGAATTAATCTTGTCTTCTACAATTTCTCCACTTCTTAATCTAATAATTCTATCTGCCATTCCAATTATTGCAGTATTGTGGGTTACGATGAATATAGTAGTATTATATTCCTTGTTTATTTTTTCAAGGAGCATTAATATTTCTTTTGCTGTTTTAAAGTCAAGGGCACCGGTGGGCTCATCGCATAGAAGTATTTCGGGATTTTTAGCAAGGGCTCTTGCAATTGAAACCCTTTGTTGCTCTCCACCGCTTAATTCCTGAGGAAATTTATCTTTTTTATCTAGCATACCGACCGAATCTAATACTTTTTCAAGGCTAAGGGGGTTTTTGCTTATATTTGCAGCTACCTCTACGTTTTCGTAAACATTAAGGTTGGGAATGAGATTATAAAATTGAAAAACAAAACCTATCTTGCTTCTTCTATAAAGAGTTAGGTCTTTATCATTTAGCTTAGAAATATTCAAATCGCCAATAAAAATATCTCCACTATCAACCCTATCAATTCCTCCTATTAGATTTAAAAGTGTTGATTTTCCTGAACCTGATGGACCAAGAATTGTAATTATTTGTCCTTTGTTTACATTAAAAGAAATGTTTCTGAGGGAAAAGACTACATTTTTGCCACTTGTAAATTCTTTGTTTACATTGTGAAGTTGAATAAACATTAAATCACCCCTTAAATATAATTGACCATCTGGTCAATTATATTATATACCTTTTTTTGTAAATAATCAATACCTAAACTTGACAATTTTAAAGGTGGCTGTTATTCTTTAGAAAAATAGTTTAGGAGGCATAAGGATGGGATATAAAATACCAGGAGAAAAGATAGAAGGAAGATTTATAAAAAGGCTAAATAGGTTTGAAGCCATAGTTGAAATAGAAGAAAAAGAAATACTTTGCCATGTGCCAAATACAGGCAGATTAAGGGAGCTTTTAATTCCAAATGCCAAAGTGTTTTTGGTAAGAAGCAACAATAAAAACAGGAAAACAGAGTGGACATTGATGTTTGTTGAAAAGAATAAAGGGTTAGTTTGTATAAATTCTGCTATGGCAAACAGGGTGCTAGAAAGTGCCATTAAGGAGAATGTAGTTAAATTAGAAAAGGGAGTTTTAAAAAGGGAGGTTAGTTTTTATAATAGTAAATTTGATTTTTTTATAGATGGAGATGAAAAGACATTTATTGAAGTTAAATGTGCTACCTTTGAGGAAAATGGTATTGCAAAATTTCCAGATGCTCCAACCGATAGAGGAAGAAGGCATATTGAGGAGCTTATAAAGGCGGTTGAATTAGGCTACAAGGCTAAAATTATTTTTGTTGCCTTTATGGATTTTGTAAATCTTTTTACGCCATATAAGGAGATGGATGAAAAGTTTGCATTAACTTTAAAAAAAGCAAAGGAAAAGGGTGTTGAAGTTATAGCCTATAGATGCAATATTACTTTAGATGAAATAAGTATATTAGATTGCATATCAGTTAATATCTAAATTAATATTGAGCCATGGAATTTATTGGTTTATAATAATTTTAAATGGAAGGGGGGATTTTATGTTTAAAGTGGGAGATAAAGTTAAGATCCTTTCTGTCGGGGAGGGGATAGATAAAATATTCATAAATAGAATAGGATACATCGATAAGATAGATCCTAAAAGTTATTATCCATATCATGTTAGATTTGAGGACATAATTTTAAACGAAGAAGCAAGGTATTTATGGTGGAATGAAGTAAATTTAACTTTGACGGATGAAAAGGATCCAGCAAAAGTTGACTATGAAAATTTAAAATGCTTAAGATGTGGTGGGAAGATGAAATTTTTAAAGGAATACAGATTTGATACACAAAAGGAATATAGAGATTTTATATCAACGATTATTGACTATGAAGAGGCTATAGTTTTTAACGTTTATGTTTGCGAAGACTGCAGGCATACAGAATTTTTCTTTGTAGGAATAAGAACAGGAATAGATGTTTAACTAAGGGGGATAAAATGGTTTACGTTATATTTTTGCTGCTTTTTATATTTATCTTTATTTCGATGCTTCTAAATATATCAATAATTTATCCATTAATCATAGGGCTTTTACTTTTTTCTTTTTATTCTTATAAGCTCGGATTTTCTTTTAATGAAATTTTAAAAATGATATTTAAAGGTGGAAAAAAATCAACGGTAGTTATAAAAATTTTTATTTTAATAGGAGCAGTAATGGGGGTATGGCTATCCTCAGGAGTTGTTCCTTATATTGTTTATCTTGGGATTAAATTCATGAATCCTAAATTTTTCTTAGTTTACACATTTATAATTTGCAGCATCACATCATATTTAATAGGAAGTGCCTTTGGAACAATAGGAACAATTGGGATAGCACTTATAATCCTTGCAAAGGGGGCAGGCATAAACATCAATTTAGCAGCAGGAGCAATTCTTTCGGGCTCTTTTTTTGGCGACAGATGTTCGCCTATGTCCTCAAGTGCAAACTTAGTTGCAAATTTAACTGAAACAGAGCTTTATGTTAATGTGAAAAATATGATTAAAAACTCATTAATTCCTACATTTATTACAATTTTAATATATTTACTTTTATCAATAAATTTAAACATATCTATGGTGAATAAAAATATTGTAAAGGATATTAGTAAAGAGTTTATATTAACGCCATATTTATTACTTCCTGCCATAATTATTATAATTTTATCCTTGCTTAAGGTGGATGTGAAAAAATCAATATCTGTAAGCATTATTGCAGCTATATTTTTAGATATTTTTGTTCAAAATAGGAGTATAGTGGAAACATTAAAATATATGATATTTGGTTTTAAAATAGACAATAATAATTTAGTAGCACAGATAATTAAAGGCGGAGGGATTTTATCAATGCTTAAGGTGTCCATAATTGTATTTTTATCTTCTGCCTATAGCGGAATATTTGAGGAAACAAAAATCCTAAAAAAATTGGAGGAGGGAATTGCAAGTTTAAGTAAAAGAATTGGTAATACTCCTTCTACAATAATGGTTAGCATTATTACTTCTATGATAGGCTTTACTCAAGCCCTTGCGGTTATACTTGCTGTCCAATTTGTTAAGGGGATTTATAAGGACAAATATAAATTGGCTCTTGATATAGAAAATTCAGCCATAGTAATTGCACCTTTAATTCCTTGGAACATAGCCGGAGCAGTTCCGGCAAGTATAATGGGTGTTAATAATGGACTTATAATATATGCCGTATATTTATATGTCCTGCCAATATACAATATAATTTTAAGCAAGAGGAGGTAAAATATGGAGGTTAATAAAGTTTATCATGGATTTAGACTTTTAGAAATAAGGGATATCAAAGAAATTAATTCAAAGGCCTACATATTTGAACATGAAAAAAGTGGTGCAAGACTTTTAAAAATTCATAACGATGATGATAATAAAGTGTTTTCGATTTCTTTTAGAACTCCACCTAGCGATAGCACAGGAGTTCCTCATATTATTGAACATTCTGTTTTGTGCGGTTCAAGAAAATTTCCGGTAAAGGAACCCTTTGTTGAGCTTATTAAAGGTTCCCTGCAGACCTTTTTAAACGCTATGACATATCCTGATAAAACAATGTATCCTGTTGCAAGCAAAAATGAGAAGGATTTCTTTAATCTTATGGATGTTTATCTTGATGCTGTTTTCTATCCTAACATATATAAAACTCCTGAGATACTTATGCAGGAAGGATGGCACTATGAGCTTTTTGATAAAAAAGATGAGCTAACCTTAAGGGGAGTAGTTTATAACGAAATGAAGGGAGCTTTTTCTTCCCCAGAATCAATCCTCTTTAGAAAGATAAGTGAAACTCTTTTTCCAGATACAACATATGGCTACGAATCTGGAGGAGACCCAGACCATATACCAGAGTTAACATATGAAGAATTTATTGAATTTCATAAAAAATTTTATCATCCTTCAAACAGTTATATTTATTTATATGGAAACGGCAATATTGAAAAGGAACTTCAATTTATAGACGAGTATTTAAAGGATTTTGAAAAGACAGAAATATATTCAGAAATAGATTTTCAACCGCCCTTTGAAGATATTAAAGAAATCGAAATGGAGTATCCTATCGCTGATGATGAAGACACAAAAGAGAAAACATTTTTAAGTTTAAACTTTGTGACCGGCGATGCAAGAAACGTTGAGGAGACATTGGCTTTAGAGATACTAGAGCACATTCTTCTTGGAACATTTGCATCACCACTAAAAAAGGCACTCGTAGATGCAGGGTTAGGTAAGGATGTATTTGGTAGCTTTGAAGGAAGCATTCTACAGCCGATGTTTAGCATTATTGTTAAGGGTTCAGAGATAGATAAAAAGGAAAAATTTAAAGAGGTAGTTTTTGAAACCCTTAACAAGCTTGTTAAAGATGGACTTGACAAAAAACTCATAGAAGCTTCCATAAATAAAATAGAATTTCAAATGAGGGAAGCGGAACACGAATATGCACCTAAAGGACTTTTATATGGAATTAAACTTATGAATAGTTGGCTATATGATGCCCATCCAACAGCATATTTAGAATATGATGCTCCTCTTCAAAACATTAAAGATGGAGCAAAGGGAAGGTATTTTGAGGAATTAATAGAAAAGTATTTATTAAATAATAAGCATGCTTCGGTTTTAATATTAAAACCAAAGAAGGGCATGCTAAAGGAAAAGGAAAATGCCCTTAAAGAAAGGCTACAAAAAATAAAGGAGTCTATGACAGATGAAGAGCTTGAAAGGATAATAGAAAACACCAAAAATCTTCTTAAAAGGCAGGAAACTCCGGATCCAAGGGAAGCCCTTGAGACAATTCCATTACTTTCTATTAGCGATATAAAACGTGAGGCTGATGTATTGCCCCTTGTTGAAAAAGAGGTTCAAGGCTGTAAATTGCTTTTCCATCCGGTATTTACAAATAAAATTGCCTATACTAATTTTTACTTTGATATGGATAAAGTTGAGATTGAGCTTATGCCTTATGCTTCCCTTCTTTCAACATTATTTGGCAAGCTTTCAACAGAAAACTATTCATATGAAGAACTTGCAAAGGAAATAGATATTAATATTGGTGGAATTAAGTATTATCCGCAAATAATAGAAAAAATAAATAATATTGATGAATTTAAGCCAATATTCGTAATTGAAGCAAAGGCACTGATGGATAAATTACCAAGAATGTTGGAGCTTATTGGGGAAGTAATTAATAGAACTAAATTCGATGACAAGAAGAAGATTAAAGAAATAATTCAACAGACAAAATCAAGACTTGAAATGGTTATTATAGAGAAGGGCCATACCGTTGCATCTAAAAGGCTTACTTCCTACTTTTCAAAGGCGGCAAAAATCAATGAAACTATGAATGGATTAGAGTTTTATAAGTTTATCGCAAATTTAGAAAAGAATTTTGACAACTTATATGATGATTTAGTTGATAAGCTCTATAAGGTTAAGGACAGGATATTTAACATAAATAATTTATTACTCAGCTTAACCTGTGAAGAGAGGGATGCTAAGCTTTACGAAGACAACATAGTATATATTTTAAAGGATCTTAAGAAGGATAAATTAGAAAAGACAAACCTTGATGTAGAATTAAGCAAAGATAATGAAGGCTTATTGACACAGGCAAATGTCCAATTCGTAGCAAAGGGATATAATTATAGAAAGCTTGGATATGAATATAATGGAACAATGCAGGTATTAAGGACAATTATAAGCCTTGACTATTTGTGGAATAAAGTAAGAGTTCAAGGTGGAGCCTATGGATGTTTTATGAATATCGAAAGAAATGGAACATTGACCTTTGCTTCCTATAGGGATCCTAATTTAAAAGAAACGATTAAAGCTTATGATGATACCGTAAAATTTATAGAAGGCTTAGAAATAGACGATAGGGAAATGACGAAATATATCATAGGAACAATGAGCAAGCTAGATTTCCCATTAAATCCTTTCCTTAAAGGCAGAATATCTGATGAAAATTATATGAGGGGAATAACCCAAGAGGACATTCAAAAAGAAAGAGAAGAAGTATTAGATGCTAAATTAGAAGGCATAAAATCCTTAAAAAATGTTATCGAAGATGTAATAAAACAAGAATATATATGCGTTTTAGGGAATGAAAATAGGATTAAAGATAATCAAGATATATTTAATAAGCTTGTTAAGGTATTTGAATAAGGTCTGCAAAAGCAGACCTTATTATTTTTTGAAGGAATTTGATAATTTTTGTAGAAATATATAAGTATAAAAGTTAAATGGGGGATGGGGATGAAGAATATTTTTTTGACAGGGGAGAAGGGAATAGGTAAAAGCACGCTGCTGTTTAAAATTTTAAACCTTCTTGATTGTTCTATAGGAGGATATTATGAAAAAAAGATTCCATGTGAAGATGGAATTAAGTTTGATATGATTTCACTTTATGATGGAAGTTTTAATAATATAATAGGGATAACTGATTTAAAGAGTTTAAGGCCTCAAATTTTTGAGGAGGTTTTTGAATCAGTTGGTGTGGACATATTAGAAAAGAGCCTTAAGAATAGAGATTGTATAGTTATGGATGAGATCGGCTTTTTTGAATCTAAATCGGAGGGGTTTAAAAGTGAGGTTCTAAGGGTTTTTGATAGTGATAAGCCTGTAATTGGAGTTTTAAAAAAATGTAGCTCAGAATTTATAACTGAAATAAAACAGAGGGATGATGTTGTTGTTTTTGAAGTGACTTTAGAAAATAGGGATTTTTTATTAAATAGAATAATAGACTATGTTAAATCATTAGGGATCCCTATTAAAGGCAAAAGAACCTTCAATATTGATAAAAAAAGTGTGGAAGAATATTTAAGGGATATAAATCTTGATATAAACGATTATCCTAAGAAAATACTTGAGTATATAAAAGGTGTAGTTGGAAATTTTGAAAACTTAACGGTATTGGATATAGGAAGTGGACCTGGAACCTTTTCCATTCCTGTTGCAAAGCTTGGTGCAGAGGTTGTTGCTGTAGATTCATCGATATACATGTTTGATGCCCTTATAGATAGAATAAAAAAAGAAAATCTAAATAATATCAAATGCCATCTAGCGCCGTGGGAGACCTTTGAACCGCCCCTTTGTGATGTTGCTATCTGTGCCTTTGCGGCTAATTCCCTTAAAGAAGAAAAGCAATTTAAAAAACTTTATGAAAAGACTAATAAATATATATTTATAATTACCCAAACTTTAAGCAAGGAGTATGAATTTGGATTAAATAAGGTTTTAGAAGCTTTAAATATTAATATTAAAGAAAACAAACCATATTTAAGTCTAGTAAAGATGCTCTTAGATTACGAAAGCCCATTTATCATAAATTTCTCTAAGGTAGATTTTCATAAATCCTTTGAGAAGGATGAAGATATTTATGAATTTATTTGTCAAAGGCTTAACATTAAGCTGGATAAAAAATTTTTATTTGAAACTATTAAAGAGCATATCCTAAAATATGGAGATTATGTCCTACTTTTAAATACAAAAAAATGTGCCGTTATAACAATTATAAAGGGGGATAAATATGAGGGGAAAATTTACCGTTAGTGAAATGATTTTAATTTCTTTAATTGCAGCTATTTCTATAGTTACAAAGCCTTATCTAAAGGCATTGGCTGCTCCACTTCCAATTGCAGGAGTTGTTATGGGAGCTTTTTATATGATGTGGGTAGTTTTTATTGCTCTTTTGATTAATAAAAGATTTTCTGCTACATTATTTTCAATTCTTCAAGCAGTTCTTGCATTAGCATTAGGGGTAGCAGGAAAATGGGGATTATGGGTATTTGTGGGTTATACTATTCCTGGCCTTGCAGTGGATTTTATTTTTATGAGCAGAACTTCCAAACTTGTAAAGTCAATACTATCGGGTGCTGCAGCAAATTTTATTGGAAGTTTAATTGCCATGTTAATTTTTACGCCTAATATTGATTATAAAATACTTTTGCTTGCTCCTTCTATTTTTTCGGGGGCAATTGGTGGCTTTTTAGCTTTAAGCTTACATAAATTTATTGATAGAATAGGTTATTACAAAGAAAAAGAATATGGGGAGTGATATAATGTTAAAAGTTAATATTCCGGGATGGAAAGAGATAGAGATTAAAAATGTCGTATTTGATTATAATGGAACAATTGCTGAAGATGGAATTATAAGAAGCGAAGTCAAAGAAAAAATAGAAAAATTGCATGAAATAGGATTAAATATTTTTGTGCTAACAGCAGATACTTATGGCTGTGCAAAACAAAGATTAGAAGGCTTACCAATTGATTTAAAGATTTTTGATAATGATAATGCAGCAATAAACAAGAAAAAAATAGTAGATGAAATAGGAGGCAATTTAACTGTTGCTATTGGGAATGGTATGAATGATGTTGAGATGTTTAAAGCTAGTGCACTATCAATAGCTGTTATAGGAAAGGAAGGATGCTGCTTAAAAGCATTATTTGAGGCAGATATAGCAGTTAATGATATATTAGATGCCATTGAACTTTTGCTAAAGCCTGAAAGAATAGTTGCTACTTTAAGAAGATAAAGAAATATATATAGCCATTCTAAATGAAAGGCTGGTTTGGCAATTAGTATGTTCTTTGGTGCAGCAAAGCTAAATTAGGACTTATTAAAGGAGGATCCGATGAAATTACTAGGAACAGCAGCCATTTTATGTGGCGGGAAAAGCACAAGAATGGGATTTGATAAATGTAGCATTAAAGTAAAAGATAGGCTATTATTAGATATAATAATTGAGAAGCTTTCACAAGCTTTTGAAGAAGTTATATTAGTAACTAATGATAAGAGTAGGTTGCCTAATTATAAAAATGTTTATGTGGATGAATATAAAGATTGTGGTCCGGCGGGAGGAATTTATACAGCTCTTTTATACTCAAAATCAAAATATTTGTTTGCTATAGGCTGTGACATGCCATTTGTTAATTTAGAATATATAAGTTACATGAAGGGATTGATAAAGGAAAATGAATATGATTGTATTTTAACACAAAAGGGGAATTGGGTAGAACCGTTATACGCCTTTTATTCTGATGATATGATTTCTTTGTTTAAAAGGAGTTTAGAGGAAGGTAGATATAGACTTATTGATATAATAAGCAAATCAAACTATTTCATAGTAGAAGAAAAAATAGCACGAAGTTTTTCAAAATATCTTGAGATATTCAGTAATTTGAATTTTATTAGTGATCTTGAAATATTAAAAAAGGTTTAAAGCATGGAGTTAGAATAAAAGGCTGCTCATGCAGCCTCAGATTGTAGACAAACCATCTTTGGTGTTGAAATTTTGCAAGAGCCCCGTGAATGGATTTCAAAAAGGCATCTCTCATGAGCTCTAGCAATTCTTACTTTTCGACTTTTCAAAAGTCCGTAATTCTGCACACGGACGTGCAGAGCCGAGTGGCCGACACGGATGTCGGCTCACGAGGGTAGGACTTTTGAAAACAAAGAAAAGCTTAGAATTGCTTAGCGAAATGAGCGAATGCCAGGGAAATCCTTCACGGGGCTTATCAAAAAACAACTTTTTCAACAGTCTGAGGCTGCTCATGCAGCCTTTTATTCTACAAGGGAAATAAACTCTTCGATTTCTTCTTTAATCATTTCTAAAGATTTTCTCCAGAAATCTTTTGAATGAAGATCAAAGCCCATTATTTTGCCAATGTCATATAGATTATTTTTACCTGTTAAGGACAAAAGCTTATTATAATCATCAACAAAGCTATTACCACGACTTCTGTATTCTGCAATCAATCCCCTTACGAAAAGTTCACCAAAGGCATAAGGGAAATTGTAGTAGTTAGCGTCAGCATAGTAGTAATGGGGTTTGTTTACCCACATATATGGATGTAGATAATTATGATCAAGACCGTCTCCATAGGCTTTTTTCTGGGAGTCTAACATTATTTCTTTTAATTCATCAACGGACAAGGAATGATCTTCTCTTCTTCTGAAAAGTTCATCTTCAAATAAAAATCTTGAGTATATATCAACTATTGTTTGGGTGGAGCTTTGAATAGAATTTTCGAGTATGGCTATTTTCTCCTCCTTTGTTGCAACTTTAAGGGCAGCTTCTATAATTAGATTCTCGCAAAAGATAGAAGCAGTTTCAGCAATTGGCATTGGATAATGTGAATTTGCAAAGGTTTCATTCATTAGGCAGTTGCCATGATAAGCATGACCAAGCTCATGGGCAAGGGTAGTCACATTTGAAAAGCTGCCATCGAAATTAGCAAGTATTCTACTTTCCTTTATAGGATGAAGATTATAACAGAATGCTCCACCGCGTTTTCCTTCCCTTGGCTCTGCATCTATCCATTTGTTTTCAAAGGCGTTATCTGCAAATTCAGATAGTTCTTCGCTAAAGTTTCTAAAGTTATCTACGATGAATTTTCTTGCCTCATCATAACTAAATTTCATATTTACTTTTCCAATAGGTGCAAAAATATCATAGAAGGGTAATCCGTTTTTATGGCCTAATAATTCAGCCTTCTTTTTTAGATATTTTCTAAAGTAAGGAAGGTATTCTTTTATAGCTTCAAGCATTGCATTTAATGTTTCAAGATCCATCCTGCTGCTATCTAAGGTCATTTCAAGAGGTGAAGCATATCCTCTAAGTTTTGCTAAGGTTATAACTTCTCCCTTTATGCCGTTGAGGGCTGCTGCGGAGGAATTTTCTATTTTCTGATATGATTTTAATTCAGCATAATATGCAGTTTTTCTTATATAAGGATCCTCACTGAAGGCCATATTTCTAACGACAGGAAGAGGAAGTTTTTTGTCTTCACCGTTTAAGCTGATTTCCACAAGATGGGTTGATGTTAAAAATTCTTGAAGTTTTGCCCAGGCATTTGAACCAGTATTTTTCATTTTAGCGATAATTATTTCTTCCTGTTCTGATAACATATGTTTTGATTGATTGAGTAACTCCTTTAAATGAAATTCATGTTCCTTTATAAATTCTGATGAATTAATGACATCATCTAAATTATCTATCGTTTTTAGCCATCTTTTAAATATTACTTCAGGTTCTGTAGCTTCAGTAATGATCCGTTCAATTTTTTCAAGGGAATTTAATGCAGATTGATTTTTTGCATCAACGCTTAGAGAAAGTTCAGCATAGGCCATTATTTTGTATACAAGATCTCCCAGCGTATTGGAATGTTTTAAATAGTGCTCAATTTTTTCTTTAGCATTTTCTGAAGAGTTCAATTTATTTTTTGCCCATTCCTTTAAATCTTCGATCATTGAAACGACCATTTCATTGTCGCGTAAAAATTCGTGGGATTCAAAGGAATTATAAAGACTATCCAAAGACCACCTCATGTTTATCCCCTCTCTTTTTTAGAAAATTATTACAATATCATTGTAAAATATTGGACAAATATGGTCAATAATAAAAAAGTTTTTATTATTCAGATTGTCGACAAACCATCTTTGGTGTTGAAATTTTGCAAGAGCCCCGTGAATGGATTTCAAAAAGGCATCTCTCATGAGCTCTAGCAATTCTTGCTTTTCGACTTTTCAAAAGTCCGTAATTCTGCACACGGACGTGCAGAGCCGAGTGGCTGACACGGATGTCGGCTCACGAGGGTAGGACTTTTGAAAACAAAGAAAAGCTTAGAATTGCTTAGCGAAATGAGCGAATGCCAGGGAAATCCTTCACGGGGCTTATCAAAAAACAACTTTTTCAACAGTCTGAATAATAAAAAAGTTTTTATTATTTTTGTTGTATGTTATAATATAAATGCAAACGATTGCAAAGGAGGATTATTATGCAAGTAAATTGGATGGATAGCGTTTTTTCAGATGGTTCAATAAGGTTTGTTAGCAATCCTTTACCTAAGTTGAATGAAAAGATAAGTATTGCAATTAGGATGCTCAAGGATTCACCTGTAGAGAAGGCTTACATAAGGTATACTTTAAATGGAGAGGAAAGAGTTGTTGAATTAGAAGAAAAAGATATAAAGGGTAATTTTATTTATTATTGGACAAGAATAAAAATAGAGGAGCCAGTTTTAAAATATCATTTTATTTTATGCACGAGGGATAATGTTTACTATTATAATCAAATGGGGTTATTTGAACATTTTATAACAGAAGATTATGATTTTAAATTAATTGCTGATTTTGAAAAGCCAAGCTGGGTTGATGATGCTATATTTTATCAAATATTTGTTGATAGATTTTATAATGGAAACACTGAAAACGATGTAAAGGATGGAGAATATACATATAGAGGCTTTAGTTCAAAAAAGATGAATTGGCAAGACAAGCCAGGTAAATATGAAATATATGGTAACTTAGACTTTTTTGGTGGAGACCTTGAAGGGATTGCACAAAAAATAGATTACTTGAAGGAGCTTGGTGTAAATGCCCTTTATTTAAATCCCATATTTGAAGCACCATCAAATCATAAATACGATTGTGCCGATTATTTTAACGTAGATAAGCACTTTGGGGGCAATAGGGCTCTAGAGCAATTAAATAAAAAACTTCATGAGGAAGACATGAAGATAATATTAGATATATCTATAAATCATACCGGTGATACCCATCATTGGTTTAAAGAAAAAAGGGATTTTTATTATTTTTATGATGATGAAAACTATGAAGCATGGTGTGGAGTAAAAAGCTTACCGGTTTTAAAATATGAAAATTCTGAAGTTAGGAATGCGATATATAAAGATGAAAAAAGCGTTTTGAAATATTGGTTAAAGGAGCCCTATTGTATAGATGGATGGAGATTTGATGTTGGACACTATACTGCAAAAGTCAAAGGAAGCACGATTTATAGGGAAATCTGGAGGGAAATAAGAAGGGAATTAAAAACCTTAAACAAAGATGCATATTTGATTGCTGAACATTGGACGGATGCAGAGGAGTATTTACAGGGGGATATGTGGGACTCTATTATGAATTATTTTGGATTCTTTAGACCGGTTAGAAAATATTTAGGGGAAAATGATCTTTTTACAAGCTGGAAAATAAAAAATCCTATGAAGACTAAAAATGGAATCAATTTTTCAAAGGAGGTTATGCAGCACTTTGCAAGGCTTCCTTATATAATACAAGGCATGCAATTTAATCTTTTATCCAGCCATGATGTTCACAGGTTCCACAATTCTCCTACTATAAGTAGAAAAAATATATTAACGGGTATAGTTATGCTTCTTACCTTTATAGGAATACCTTGTATATATTATGGTGATGAAATTGGACTTGAAGGGGATTTAGGGGATCTTAGCAATTGCAGATATCCATTTAATTGGGATGAGAAAAAATGGGATAAGGAAATTTATGCAACATATAAAAGGCTAATTGCATTAAGAAGAAAAGAAAAAGTTTTAATAAATGGATCCTTTAAAATTTTAACAGCCGATGACTCTTCAATATCCTATGCAAGATTTAACGAAGATGAAGCTATAATTTTTATAAATTCCCAAGACAAAGAGGAAAGAACCATTTATATTCCATTATTAACAATTGGAGATTTTAATAATTTTGAGGTTATTTTTAATAATGGAGAAGAAAGTGAAATTGCTTATGAAAATGGTTTAATAGTTGTAAATTTAAAACCAGAACAGACTTATTTAATTAAATTTTATAGATAACAAGGTAAATTATTCTTTTGCCAACCACCTTCCAGTTATATTAAAATATGATTGGAGGGTGGTTTTATGTTGGAAAGAGTTATTCAAGCGGTGAAAAATGGTAAAAGGGCAATTTATCTTGCACCATCAAGGGAAGTTATTTCTTCTGTTAGAGAAAGTATAATTGAAATATTAGGTGGTTTATTTTACATAGATGTTATAACCTTTGATGACCTTGCAAGAAATATAGCAAAGGATAAATTAACATCCAAGGAGCTGATTTCAACAGATTCATCTATTGTTATTTTAGAGGAGATATTAAAAAGCAATTCAGATATTGTTCAGTATTATAAAAAGGTATCAGACAAAAAAGGGTTTGTTGTCAGCATTTATAATACTATAAGGCAAATAAAGAAGGCAAATCTAACATCTGAAGAATTTCTAGAAAAGGTTAATAAAATCGATGATGAGATAATAAAGCTAAAATCGAAGGATGTATATGAGGTTTATAAAACTTATAATTCAAAACTTAAAGAGCTGAATCTTTATGACATGGATGATGTAATAAAGGAGGCTATAGAAAATATCATTTATTCAAATTACTTAAAGGATATTGATGCTATATTTTTAGATGGATATTTAGATATTTTTAAAAATGAAGAAATGCTATTAAAAGAAATAAAGAAGAATTATCCATCCATTGAGTTTTATGGGAAAATTCCCCTAAAAACCAATACTATAGAGTCATTTATTAAAGATGAAATCTTGAGGGTTTATAAAGAAATAGGAGCAAATGTTTATTATAACGATGCGCAGAATAAATTTACTAAGTTGGCAAAATCTTTATTTACCTTTGAAAAAACAAACATAGAAATAGATTCATTTAAATTAATAAATGCACCCTGTATAGAAGATGAGATAAGACAGGTTGCAAAAATGATAAAAGATATTTTATTAAATGAAAAGGTGGATTTGGATAAAATAGCTTTAATAACTAATGATATGGAAGACTATGAAGATTATATTATAGAAATATTTGATGAATATGAAATTCCTGTAATGTTATCTGTTCATGAAAAGCTATCTAATGTTCCTCTTATTAGAAATATTTTAAATTTAATAAGTTTAAAAATTGAATTTTATGATGCAAATAAGTTAGAGGATATTCTTTTATCTCCTTATATCTCTGATATAGATGATAAACAAGTTTTAAGGCAAATCCTAAAGGAGGTTTTTAAGGGAGAAAACATAGTTGAATACATTGATAAGCTTATTAAAAATGGTGCCGAAAATAAAGAAAAGCTTATACAATTAAGGGCTCTATTAGATGATATTTCAAATTTAATTAATTTTAGTGATGAGGGATATTTTAAGGAGTTTAAAGATAATATAGTTGATTTAATTGACAAGTTTAAAATAAAACACAGAATAATAAATTCATATAATAGCGGATTAATCGATCTTGACATTATGACAAGGGATCTAAAAGCCCTACTAGGGTTTTTAGAATTATTAGAGGACCTTCAAAATGTTTATAAATTCGTAAAAAATAAAATAAATTTTGAGGATTTTTTAGAAATAATTAAAGATAATTTATTCAATTCAACAGTAACGATTAAAACAAAGCCAAGCTATGGGGTGAAGTTATTATCTCCAGACCTTATTAGAGGAACAAATTATGATTATGTATTTATATTAGGGCTTAATGAAGGAATTTTTCCAAAGGCTATTAATCCTTTAGGTATTTATACAACAAAGGAAAAGGAAATACTAAGTAGCATTGGAGTTAATTTGGGGACAAAGTCCTTTGAACATGAAAAGGAGAAAATAAGATTTATTCTATCAATTACTTCAGCTAAAAAGGGACTTGTTTTGAGTTATAGAACATCAAAGGAGGATGGATCCTATACTATAAAATCTCAATATTTAGATGAAATAATATTTGTATTAGACTTAAACAAGAAATTAAATGGAATAAGAGCAAGATGCATGAGGGACAGATTTAGATTTAAAGCAACTGATATTTATACAAAAAAAGAACTTATCAGCAGCTATTCTATTGGTTTAAATATGAAAGAAATTGAATATGCTTTGACAGGTTTTTTAGATTTAAATCATATTAAAGCTCATATCGATAAAGGAAGATATATTGAAAGGTTAAGATGGATAGAAAAAAGTTTTTCTAATTTTGATGGTTTGATTGGAAGGGAAAAGGCTAATATTTTTAATGAAGAATACCCATTTAATGCATCAAAAATAAATTATTATTCTAATTGTCCTTTCAAATTTTATGTTGAAAATTTACTTCAAATAGAGAACGAAGAGGAGGATGATTTATTTTCAAGCATATCGGAAGGTAATATTTTTCATGAGGCTTTAAAGGAATATTATAAATATTTTATTGATAGAAACTATGAGATTGAATATGATGAAGATTTTATTGAGGATATAATTGAAAGATTGATGAACAAAAAGGGATTTTTTGAAGAAAACATCTTATATAAAAGAAAAAAGCAAGAAATATTAGATATAATTAAAAACTTTTTAAAAACTGATATAGAATTTATAAATTCTGCTAATTTAAGGCCTATTTTATTAGAACATTCCTTTATTTCAAACGATATTATAAATGGAGTAAAGCTAAAGGGAAGAATAGACAGAATTGATATGGAAATAATTAACGGAGAACCTACAGGATATTTCGTTATATATGATTATAAAACAGGGGATGTGTCAAAGAAGAATTTACCTGGGCTTTTAAAAGGGACTGATGTTCAAATTGCAATTTATTCCTATGTGGTTGAGAAAATATTAAGGAAAAAAGGATTTGATCCAAAGTTTATAGCTCTTTTATACTACAGCATAAGCAAAACGGCCAAGGATGGCAAACCAAGATTCAGCGGGATCATTATTGAAGAGACAAAGAAAAAAATAAATGTTGCTAGTTCTACTGCTACTTTAATATATGAAAATCTCGATGTAGTCCTTGAACATATAATGAAAAATTTTATTGAATCAAGAATCGAAAAAATAAGAGATGGGGACTTTACTCTTTCGCTTGATTGCCCTAACAATAGAGAATATAGTAAATTAAACTGTCCCTTTGAAGGTGTGTGCAGATTTGATTTTGATAGAATAGCACAAAAGGTTAGGTGATGTTATGGATCTTAATTTAATAAAAGAAGTTTATGAGGTAAATGATGAACAGGCAAAGGCCCTTGATATAGACAAAAACATAGCTCTCCATGCCGGGGCAGGATCAGGAAAAACAAGAGTTCTAACAAGAAGATTTTTAAGGATTTTATTAGAAAAAAACTGTGGAGTGGACGACATAGTTGCTATTACCTTTACGAAAAAGGCAGCCCTTGAGATGAAGGAGAGGATATTAGATTTAGTTAATCAGTTTCTAATGAAGGGTGAGGATAGTTTAAAGAATAAATTAAAAGGAATCAAAGAAAATTTGGATGGAGCAAATATTTCAACCTTTCACAGCTTTTGTGACAAGATTATAAGGGAATATTATTATAAAATTGGTCTTGAGCCGATGTATCAGATAATCGAAGAGGTTGATTCAGAAACAATTTTATCGAAATTAACGGGTGAAATTCTAGAGGAGTTTTTAAGGGATAAAAGATATTTTGAAAACTTTGATTTTTTATTTGATGAATTTGGAGTAGATTATGTTTCGAGTGGGGCTTTGGGTTTTGAAGTTAGAAAAATATATAAAAAAATTAGAGAAAAGGCAGATGATATTGAAACAAAGGTAAGGAAAATAACCTGTGATAATTTAATTAGGTTTTATGGAATTAATAATGAAACTTTAAATAAATATCAAAAGATTCAAGACCTGATTTTGGAATTAATTAATGAGCTTGATAAAAGATATACGGCTTTTAAGCTTCAGGAGGGACTTGTGGATTTTAATGATTTGGAAATATTTACTTTAAAACTTTTGACGGATTATAAAGAAGTTAGGGAAGCTTTAAGAAAAAGATATAAATATTTCTTAGTAGATGAATTTCAAGATACAAATGATATTCAGTTAAATATTCTTTATAATCTTGTGACTAATGACGAAGGGAAAATTGAAAATGGAAGGTTGTTTGTCGTTGGGGATATAAAACAGTCCATATATGGTTTTAGAGGAACTAACTATAAAGTATTTGATAAAATAACTAAGAAAATTCAAGAGAATGGGGATAAGCTCCTTTTATCGACAAATTATAGATCCCATGATAGTTTAGTTAAAATAATCAATGAACTTTTTAATGATTTGCTACCTAATTATGATGCATTAATTCCTTCTGGAAATATTGATGGGGAGGCCTTGTTTGATTTTTGTTTTTTTGAAAAGGAGAAAATGACTTCTAATCAAAAGCGCAATGAGGTTGACATTATAAAGAAAAAATTAAAGTCAGAAAAGATTACATTAGATGAACTTAAGGTTTTTTGTGAAAACGACAATATATGTGCAAGAGGTAGAAATGAAGAACTAAGCTATATTATACAAAAGATAAAGGAACTTATTGAGAAAGGGTTTGAATATAAGGAAATTGCTATCCTTTTAAGGGATAGGAACAATATAGATGAGTTTGAAAGGGAACTGAAAAAGAACAATATCCCATATACTTTAGTTGGTGGGATTGGATATTTTGAAAGACAAGAAATAATGGATATTATAAATATCATAAAATACTTTTATAATCCTAATGATGAAGTTGCCCTTTTAGGTTTTCTAAGAAGTCCATATGTAGGAATATCAGATGATCTCATCGTTGAAGTAATAGATGAAATTAGAAAAGGTAATGATTTAGTTAAGATATCAACAAGGGAAATCTTTGATGATGTAACGAAAACGATTCTAAAACAAATAGATTACATTAAAAAGTTGGTTCCTTTTTATACTACAACCAGATTAGTAAAAACTGCCATAGAAGAGTTTAAAATTAAAGAGATACTTTTAGCACAAGAGGGAGGAATTCAAAAATACAGAAACATTGAAAAGTTCGTTGAGATAGTAAGAGATTTTGACAGCAAGGGCATTTTTACTCCCTTTGATTTTATAGACTATATAAACAATCTAAAAACTATATCTACAAAGGAGGGGGAAGCCTTTTTAGATACTGAAGAAAGCGATGCAGTAAAGATTATGACTATCCATGCATCAAAGGGGCTGGAGTTTGAAGTAGTTTTTGTTCCTGGACTTGATAGAAAGTTAAAAAAGGACTATAAAGGAAACTTTGTTTATGATGATGAGTATGGAATAATAGTTAATCATGAATTAAAGGATGTAGAAGATAATTTATTTAAAAAAATAAAGCAAAGGATTGAGGACGATGAAATGTATGAAGAGTTAAGGATTCTTTATGTTGCAGCAACAAGGGCAGTAAGGGTTTTAGCTCTTTCAGGATATAAAAAGGATGAAAAAACAGTAACTTACATAAGTAAATTAACAGAAAAAAGTTTAGATGAATTTAAAAATCTAACAAGCCAATTTGAAAATTTTAAAAAATTAAAAGAAAAAATGCCAGTCCAAGAAACAGAAGAAAATATGGATTTATGTAAAAAGTTAAGTTTTAAAATAGATTTTTCATCTAAGGCTACGATTAGCATTTCTAGATATATGACATATAAAGAGTGCCCAAGAAAGTATTACTTTAAATATATAGCCAAGATAGACCAAGATGATTTATTAGATTATTATGAGGATCTAAGCGAAAAAGAGGGGATAAAACTGATTAATTCCATGAAAAAAGGGACTTTAATTCACAGTATTTTAGAAGATTTAAATAAAAATGCAGAATATAATATTCATAAAAAAATTAAAGAGGTATTAGGGGCTGAAAGCCAAGAAGTAAAAGAAGAAGTTGAAAGATATATTGATAATTTTCTAAAAATAGAGGAAGAATACAAGTCTTTATGTCGTGGTAATAAAGTGAAAAGCGATGCAGAATTGAGCTTTAAAGTTCCCCTACCAAACAGTAGCTTATCCGTTTTTGGGATAATAGATAGGGTAGATATTTTTGAGGAGGACGGTAGCTTAAATATTAATATAATTGATTATAAGACTAACAAGATAAAGAGGGATGAGGACATAAATAAAATAATTGAACATTACAGGCCACAATTTATGATTTATTCCTATGCTTATAATGCTTTTTTAAATAACTTATCGATAGGATTTAAGAAAATAAATAATTATTTATACTTACTTGATATAGGTAAAATAGTTAAGATTGATTATAGTCAAGAAGATTTAGAGTTTATTTTAAATGACATTAAGAATATATTTTCGAACATAGAAAAATCAAGTTTTAATGACTTTAAATCTTTAGGATGCATTGGAAATTGCAAATATAATGTTTTTTGTGGTCTAAAATAAAAATTGAATATGAATAAAAAATAAAGTATAATTTTGAATAGGTTTGTTTTTTAATCTATATTGAAAGGAGAATAATATGGAAAAACGAATGTTAACGCCGCCTGAAATAGTGGATGAGGCAATAAATGTAGGCGTGAAAAAATCCAAAGGAAGCTTTTTTACTACTCTTTTAGGTGCAATTTTGGCAGGGGCATATGTAGCCCTTGGAGCAGTTTCGGCTGCAGCAGCATCCCATAGTATAGAAAATTATGGACTTGCAAAATTTGTTGCAGGAGCGATATTCCCTGTTGGCCTTATGATGATTATTTTTAATGGTGCAGAATTGTTTACTGGAAACACGTTATTGCTTGTTGGACATAAGGATGGGAAGATACCCTTTACTAAAGTTTTAAGAAACTGGGGAATCGTTTATTTAGGTAATATCATAGGCTCTATCTTAATTGCATATTTAGCCTATGCAGGTGGGGTATTTGATGCTAACGGAGGGAAGCTCGGAGGTTATTTTATTAAGATTGCTGCATATAAAGGAGGACTTAAATTTTCCACTGCCTTCTTCAGCGGTATTTTGTGTAATATAGTAGTTTGTCTTGCTGTTTGGGCTCAATATGCAGCAAAGGATATAATATCCAAGGTATTTGCAATATGGTTCCCTATTATGGCCTTTGTAGTTGCTGGATTCGAACACAGCGTTGCTAATATGTTCTATTTTACTGCAGGTATTTTGGCAAAATTAAACCCTGTTTATGCAGAAGCATTACAACTTCATTCGGACAAGCTTGCTAAGGTAGATATAGCTCATGCAATTTCAAATATCATTCCAGTAACATTAGGGAATATTGTTGGTGGAGGAATAATAGTCGGTTTATCATATTATTATTTATATAAAAAGTCTTCAGTAAAGGTTGAAAATGTTCAAAAGGCGGTGTAGTTTGTAAAAAATATTTTAAGCAGAGGGTAAAATCCCTCTGCTTACATTTTTTGTAGAGTTTTGGGCAGACTATAAAAACAGGGAGGTGACAAAATGGATAAAGATAGAATTAATGAAGCTTTTATAAGCAACACCTATCCGCCAATAGCCTTTCATGTAAACGACATAAATAACAGCAAAATTCAGCATGATTCCTATGAGGTTTATGTAGATGGTGAGTATATAGGAGAGAAAATTTTATTTGCCCAAAACGAAAAACCTGAAGATATACCTGCATATTTGACAAAAGAAGGATATAAAGATTTTCAATTCCAGATAGAAGGTAATAAAATATTTATAAATACTATTAATAGAAAAATCTCAGAAGAAATGAGGAATCACCTCGAGATATATTTGAATATTAAATAATAAGAATGAGGGGAAATATGTTGTATGGTGTCGCATTTTATATTATTTTTTTAGCTTTTTCATCCTAAATTACAACAAATTTTTAAGGGGATAAATGATAAAATTTATTCAAAAGAAAATTATGCGGGGTGGGGAGAATGCAAATTAAAACAGAGCTTTATCACTGTTATGTGGTTGATGATAATTTTAGAAACATATTGTTTAGATATTACTTAGTTGAAACCAGCAAGCTAATAAATTTCAAGGAATATTATGTTAATGTTGTTGGATATGGTGTAAGTATAACATCAGAAGAAGTAGTAGAGGAGACTGGGGAAATTTTATTTGAGGAAACAATAGAATTTGTTACTCCATACAAAGATAAAATGGTAAAACTTATTGATGAACTTGCAAGAAATCAAGTATCGCCAGTTCATTTGATTGATGTAATTGGAGAAATATGCGATGATTGGTCCTCTGACTTTGAGGAAGATTTGAAGCAAAAATATATTAAATATGCAATAGCTTAAATATGGAGAATTTTCTCCATATTTTTGCTTTTTGTAACAATTTATTTTATAATTTAAGTAAGGAGAAGATGAGTATGATAATTGGAGTTGGAGTAGACATTGTTGAAATTAAAAGAATTGAAAGGGCTATAGAAAGGAATAAAAGATTTTTACTAAAGATATATTCTGAAAGAGAATTAGAAGAGTTAAAAGGAAAAAATATTGAAAGTTATGCAGGATACTTTTCAGCCAAGGAAGCTGTATCAAAGGCTTTAGGAACAGGTATTTTAAATTTTAAGTGGACTGATATAGAAATAATAAAAGAAAATTCAGCTCCAAAGGTTGTTTTGAATAATAATGCAAAAAAGATTGCAGAACAAAAAGGGATTAAAAGGATCCATATATCGATATCACATTCTAGAGAATATGCCACTGCTTTTGCAGTTGCGGAGGGATAAGATGAAGGTTGTTAATGCAAATGAGATGAGGGAAATAGATAAAAGGGCAATAGAAAAATATAAAATACCAGGAATCATATTAATGGAAAATGCAGCTTATGGTCTTTTGGAGGAAATAGAAAGATTAAATGGAAAAAGAATAACAATTGTTTGTGGAACGGGTAATAATGGCGGAGATGGCTTTGCCCTTGCAAGACTTTTACTTATAAGAGGTTATGATGTAGAAGTTTTTTGTTTTCCAGATCCTGAAAAGGTAAAAGGGGATGCTAGGATAAATTTAGATATTTTATTAAATATGGGGATAAAAATTTATAATGATTTAAACAAACTGGAAAATAGTATACGATATTCTGATGTTGTTGTAGATGCTCTTTTAGGAACAGGATTATCAGGAGATGTTAAAGAGGAATTAAAAAAAGTTATTGATGCCATTAATAAAGGTAAGTTGAAACTTTCAGTGGATATCCCATCAGGAATAAATAGCGATACAGGAAGTATTATGGGAACTTGTGTATTTTCAGATATTACAGTAACTTTTGAATGCTTTAAATTAGGTCACATCCTATCAGAAGGTAAAGAAGCCTCTGGAAAGGTTATAGTTAAAAAAATTGGTATTCCTGTTAGTTGTATTGAAGAGCAAAGTATTAAAATATTTACGAGCGATAAGGAATACCCAATATCTCTAATTAAAAAAAGAAGGTTGGATACTAATAAAGGTGATTATGGAAAGGTTGCAATTATTGGTGGTAATTATAAAATGTCAGGAGCCATAATACTTGCTTTAAAGTCTGCCTTGAGAAGTGGTGCAGGACTTGTTTACGGGGTTTTTCCAAAAACTATTTTGGATAGAGTGGGGGCATTAGTTCCAGAGGCAGTATATTTTCCATGTGAAGAGAAACATGAACATATATTTTTAGACGATTACAGTTTAAATATTTTATTTCAAAAGTCAAGTGCTATTGCATTTGGAGTTGGCATAGGGAACTTTGATGAACTTTTACATCTGCTGCAATATATTTTAGAACATTATGAAGGCCCTTTAGTGATTGATGCGGATGGACTTAACGTCCTATCAAGAAATAAAACTATATTAAAATCGGCAAAATCTAAAGTTATATTAACTCCGCATCCGGGTGAAATGTCAAGATTAACTGGTTATGATATCGATTATATAAATAAAAACAGGATAAATGTAGCAAAAAGTTTTGCAAAGGAGTATAATTCAATTGTTCTTTTAAAAGGCTCCAGCACTGTTGTTACTGATGGAGAGCTTATATATATAAATAGAACTGGCAATCCTGGTATGGCAACGGCAGGAAGTGGAGATGTGTTAACTGGAGTTTTAGTTTCACTTTTAGGGCAGGGATACAGTCCCTTTGAAGCTGCAATATTAGGTAGTTTTATTCATGGAATATCTGGAGACAGGGCATATCAGAAGCATGGCTATGGATTAACGGCTATGGATTTGGTTGATAATTTGGGATTTTTATTTAAAAAAGACATAGGCAGTATAAAATTAGAATAATATTTTATTGAAATAAGATTTATGGTGATTTTGTGTTCTATAAAAAAGTTATCTTTTTGGTTATAATTATTTTTGTTTTTTTTACATCCTGTTCGAGAAAAATTGCCTATGAAGACGTAAAAAAGAGATTACAAGATATGAAAAGCTATGCAACACAAGCAGACATAGATATATATGGAAACAAAGGAGTTTCACATTATAAAGTTGTTCAGTATTTTAAAGAACCCAATCTTATTAGAATTGAAACAATTGTTCCATCCTTTTTGAAGGGGAAAATATTGGTATATGATGGAAAAAGATATACAATCTACCACCCGATAATTGAACAAAGGTATTTTCTTGAAAATTTAAAAGATGATGATGTTTTTATATTTTTAGGGGTTATCGACAAAAGGATTTTTTTAAAGGAAAATTCGATCTTTAGCAGTAAAAGAGTTGATGGAAAAGAATATATTACGATAAAAAGTGAGCTTGATGAATCGAGTGCTTATCGTAAATATGTAGAGATATATTTTAATTCTGTAAATTTAATACCTGAGATAATGACCTTTTATGATGAAAAGGAAAACATAAGGGTAAATATCGTTTACAAAGAGTTTAAATATAATCCTACAATTCAAGAGGGGTTATTTAAAATACAATAGACAAAGCAGGGGGGAAGGGTATGTTTGACAACGTAAGACCATATTATGCAGAAATAAACCTTGATAATTTTAGGCATAACTTCAGGGAGGTTAAAAGGTTAGTTAAGGACAGAAAAATATTTGGAGTTATTAAAGCAGATGGATATGGACATGGGGCTGTGGAACTTGCAAGGGTTTTAGAAGAGGAAGGTGTTGATTTTTTTGCAGTTGCAGTAATAACAGAGGCCATTGAACTTAGAAAAAATGGCTTTAAAAGGCCTATTCTAGTTATGGGATTTACACCTCCAACCTTTGCAAAAGAAATTGTAGAGTATGATATTACACAGGCTGTATTTAGCTTTGAATTAGCAAAGGCATTATCAGATGAGGCTGTGAAGCAAAATAAAGTGGCAAAGATTCATATTAAGATTGATACTGGCATGGGAAGAGTAGGGTTTATTCCTAACGAAAAGGCTTTAGATGAGATAGAAAAAATTAATAATCTGCCCAACTTAAAATTAGAAGGAATTTTTAGTCATTTTTCATCCGCAGATGAAAAGGATAAAACTTTTACTAATTTGCAACTAGATCGTTTCATAAAGACCATAAAAGCTTTAGAGGAAAGAGGTATTACATTTGAATTAAAGCATCTAGCTAATAGTGCTGGGATTATAGATGTAGAGGAGGCTTATTTTGATGCCGTAAGGCCGGGAATTATGCTTTATGGTTATTATCCTTCAAATGAAGTTGATGTTAATAGGGTTGATCTAAAGCCTGTAATGACGTTAAAGGCTAAAATTGTTCATGTCAAAGAAGTTGAAAAAGGAACTCCAATAAGCTATGGTAGAAGGTTTATTACAGAAAGAAGAAGTAAGATTGCTACACTACCCTTTGGATATGCTGATGGGTTTACAAGGCTATTTTTTCAAAAGGCACAAGTTATAGTAAACGGTGTTCTTGTTCCTGTCGTAGGTAGAATATGTATGGACCAATGCATGATAGATGTAACTGATTGTGGAAATGTTAATGTAGGTGATGAAGTGATCATTATGGGGAATTTCAATGAAATTAAAAACGATGCAGATGTATTAGCTCAAAGGCTTGGAACAATAAGTTATGAAATTTTATGCATGGTTTCAAAGCGTGTTCCAAGGGTTTATGTAGAGAATGGAAAAATAGTAAAAATAAAAAATTATGTGTGACATAATTTTATAATAACATGGAAACAATGTTAAAGAGGTATAAATATTTCTACTTGTGGCAATTATAAAGTAGTGTTATAATAAAGTGAGTATTTATAAGATACATAGGTTAATTGTTTTTAGGAGGTAATACGATGGCAAACAATAAAAAGATCCTTATTAGCCTCCCTGAATATTTGCTAGATGAATTAGATGAATTTGTAAATATAAATACCTTTAAAAATAGAAGCCAATTAATAAGAGAAGCAATCATATCATATATAAAGGAGCGCAAGAGAATAGAAATGATTGAATCTATGAAAAATGGTTATGTTGAAATGGGAAAAATAAATATAGAGCTTGCAGAATGTGGTATTACTTTAGAATGTGAAGAATTAGCCGAATATGAAGCAAGTTTGGCGGAGAGTGATAATTCAAATGGCTCAACCGGTGAAAAGAGGAGATATATTTTATGCTGATTTGAGCCCAGTTGTTGGCTCGGAACAAGGCGGGGTAAGGCCTGTTCTTGTTATACAAAACGATATAGGAAATAAATATAGTCCGACGGTCATCGTTGCTGCTATAACATCTCAAATTAATAAGGCTAAATTGCCGACACATGTAGAGATTAGTAGCGATGAGTATGGTTTAAATAAGGATTCTGTTATTTTGCTTGAACAGATACGAACGATAGATAAAAGGCGCTTAAGGGACAAACTTGGTCATATTAGTGATGAAATGATGAAACAGGTGGATTATGCCCTTAAGATAAGTTTAGGGCTTGTTGATATATAGGGCACTTAAGATTATTCTTAAGTGCCTATCAATATGTAAAATTATACCAGGGAGGGAAGATGATGAGAGATATCCAAAAGCTTAAGGAAATAGCAGTAACCTTAAGAAAAGACATCATTAAAATGCTTACAGAATCAGCATCCGGTCATCCAGGAGGTTCATTGTCAGCAGTAGAAATATTAACTGCTCTTTATTTTAGTGAAATGAGGGTGGATCCTAATAACCCTAGATGGGAGGATAGGGATAGATTTGTATTATGCAAAGGACATGCGGCACCTGTTCTTTATGCTGCCCTTGCAGAAAAGGGATTTTTTGATAAGTCCCATCTAATGACATTAAGGAAATTAGGATCAATACTACAAGGACATCCTAATATGAATGATACACCAGGTGTAGATATGTCAACAGGGTCATTAGGTCAGGGGCTATCGGTTGCTAATGGTATGGCTCTTGCAGCAAAGCTCGATAATAAGGATTATAGAGTTTATGCACTATTAGGTGATGGAGAAATAGAAGAAGGACAGGTTTGGGAAGCTGCAATGACAGCTGCTCACTATAAACTTGATAATTTAACAGCCTTTTTAGATCACAATGGCTTACAAATAGATGGTCAAGTTACTGAAGTAATGAACGTAGAGCCGGTTGATGAAAAGTTTAAAGCCTTTGGATGGCATGTTATTGTAATTGATGGACATAATTTTGAAGAGATATTTAAGGCTATTGATGAAGCAAAGTCAGTAAAAGGAAAACCTACAATGATTATAGCAAACACTATAAAGGGAAAAGGCGTATCATTTATGGAAAACGCTGTAGGTTGGCATGGAACAGCACCAAGCAAAGAACAATGCGAAAAGGCTTTAGCTGAACTTGGAGGTGAAAACAATGCCTAATTTAGCAACTAGAGAGGCTTACGGTAAAGCTCTTGTAGAACTTGGAAAGGAAAATAGAAATGTAGTTGTTCTTGATGCAGACCTTTCTAAATCTACAAAAACTGCTGATTTTGCAAAGGTTTTTCCAGAAAGATTTTTTAATATAGGCATAGCAGAGGCAGACCTTATGGGAACTGCGGCAGGACTTGCAACATGCGGTAAAATTCCATTTGCCAGCACCTTTGCAGTATTTGCAACAGGAAGAGCCTTTGAACAGATAAGAAATTCAATATGTTATCCTAATTTAAATGTTAAGATTGCAGCAACACATGCCGGTATAACAGTAGGAGAGGATGGAGCATCCCATCAATCTATAGAGGATATATCTCTTATGAGAACAATTCCAAATATGACTGTTATTGTCCCATGCGATGATGTTGAAACAATGGCAGCAATAAAGGCTGCAGCAGAATACGTTGGACCTGTTTACATTAGGCTTGGACGTTCATCAGTTCCAACAATCAATGATGAAAATACATATAAATTCGAAATAGGAAAGGCAGTTAAATTAAGAGAAGGTAAAGATGTAACGATTTTTGCAACAGGAATTATGGTGAGTGAGGCACTGAAGGCTTATGAAATGCTAAAGGAAAAAGGCTTTGAAGCTGAAGTTATAAATATCCATACGATAAAACCAATCGATGCTAAGGCAATAGTTGAATCGGTAGCTAAAACAGGCTGCGCTGTAACATGCGAAGAACACAATATTATAGGTGGTCTTGGAAGTGCTGTTTGTGAAGTTCTTGCGGAAAACAAACCTGCACCAGTTGTTAGGGTTGGAGTTAAGGATACATTTGGCGAATCAGGAAAGCCAGCAGAACTTATGAAACATTATGGTCTTACTGCAGAAAATATAGTAGAGGCTGCTTTAAAGGCGATGAGCAAAAAGTAGTATTCCGGGGTTTTCCCCGGATTTTTTGTCGATAAGCTAGTTGTTTAACTTATAAAAATATGGTATATCTATAATAACGGGGGGATGAATTAATGAAAAAAATAAGATTATTCATTAACGACGCTTTAAAAGCTATGGGAATAGGGTTTGCTATATCATTGATAATTTTGTCTATTTCCTGGGCAATATGTTTTATTGTGTATAAAGGAAATACGTTTTTAGTGTTTAATGGTGTCAAAAATTCTCTTTATTATATAGGTATTTTAATACTCTTTTTAAGTGCAGCTTTTTTTATTCAGAGGGATGCTACGAGGCCGTTAAATTATGAAGATGAATGGAAAAAGCATTTTAAGGTTTTAAATCTTGGATTTGTTATATTGTTTATTGGAATTACTATTAACGTTGCTGGAATGGTAATTCAAAATATAATAGAAAAGTGAAGGAGGGACAGCTTTGAAGAAAATTAAGGAATATATTTTAATAACAATAGGATTAGTTTTTGTAGCAGCAGGTATTGAATATTTTTTGGTGCCTAATGATTTGGCTGCAGGTGGAGTTAGCGGTCTTGCTATTGTTATAAATTATTATTTTCCATCTATATCTGTTGGAACCTTTATGCTTGCTGCAAATATAATACTATTTATTGTAGCATTTATATTAATTGGCCCAAGTTTTGGAGCAAAAACAATTTATGCAAGTTTAGGGCTATCTGGAATTATATGGGTAATGGAAAAATTTTTCCCTATATCAAAGCCTCTTACAAATAATCTTCTTTTAGAACTTATATATGGCATTTTAATTTCCGGAGTTGGTATGGGAATTGTTTTTAACCAGAATGCTTCGACAGGTGGAACTGATATCATAGCTAAAATTTTAAATAAGTTTTTCCATATTAACATTGGAAAAGCACTTTTAATTTCAGATTTAGTTGTAACTTTAGGTGCTTTAATAACCTTTGGTGCTGAAAAGGGTATGTATGCTCTTTTAGGTGTTATATTAAACGGTGCGGTAATAGATGAGGTGATACAGGGTATTAATACTGTAAAGGAAGTTAAAATAATAAGCAGCAAGAATGAAGAAATTAAAAAATTCATATTAGATGAATTAGGGAGAGGAGTTACAATATATTATGCCCGTGGTGGTTTTACAAATGAAGAAAAGGATATGCTGGTAGTTTTATTAAGTAGAAGAGAATTTATTAAACTTAGGGAGTTTATAAAAGATATCGATGAAAGGGCTTTTATAACTGTAAGCAATGTCCATGAGGTCTTTGGAGAGGGATTTAAAAGTTTTGATTGATGATCCGACACAAAATTTTGGTGTCGGAATTTTTTTGTTGCAAATTGTTAAATAACAAAATATTTTGTGCTATAATACATGTAGGACAAAAGTCGAAGCAAGGAGATGTGTGTATGATAGAGTTTAAGAATGTTTCAAAGGTATATGGAAATAATCATATAGCGCTTTCAAATATAAACTTAAATATTAAAAAGGGAGAATTCGTATTTTTAGTTGGTCCAAGTGGAGCAGGTAAAACAACATTCATTAAGCTTTTATTAAAAGAAATTGAACCGACAAACGGTGAAATTATTGTAAATGGAACTAATATTACACAGCTTAAAAGAAAAAAGATACCTTATTATAGAAGAAATATTGGGGTGGTTTTCCAAGATTTTAGACTTTTATCGGACAAGACTGTTTATGAAAATATAGCCTTTGCTATGGAGATTGCTGATGCAAGCTCAAAGGATATAAAAAGAAGGGTTCCGCAGCTTCTAGCTCTGGTAGGTTTAATTAATAAAGAAAAACTCTATCCTCATCAATTATCCGGCGGTGAGCAGCAAAGGGTTGCTATTGCAAGGGCCCTTGCAAATAATCCAAGTTTAATTATTTGTGATGAGCCAACGGGAAATCTTGATCCGGATAATTCATGGGCGATAATGGAGCTTTTGAATGAGATAAACAAAAGTGGGACAACCATTGTTATGGTAACCCATGCCAAGGATATAGTTGATAAAATGAAAAAAAGGGTAATTGCACTTGAAAAGGGAGTTATAATCAGAGACGAACAAAGGGGCGTTTATGGATATGAAGATTAAAAGGATTAAGTATTATTTTATAGAAAGCATTAAAAATTTAGCAAGAAACAGGGTTATGGTTGTTGCATCAATAGGAACTGTTGCAGCATCACTATTTATATTAGGTATATTTCTTATATTAGCTTTAAATGTCAATAATGCAGCTGAAAGCATAGGAAAGACTTTAGAAATAAAGGTGTATTTAAAGGATGAAGTAACTACCCTAAAAAGGATGGAACTTGAAAGAGATATTAAAAATATAAAAGGTGTAACTGAAGTGGTTTATATCTCAAAGGAACAGGCATTAGAGGATTTAAAGAAAAAGCTTGGTGAAAACAAAGCTATTGCAGAGGGATTTGAAATGGATAATCCTCTGCCACAATCTTTTGTAATCAAAGTTGAAAAACCCGAACTTATATCAAAGGTATCATATGAGATATCAAAATTAGATGGTATTGAAAAGATATATGATGGGAAAGGCATAGTTGAAAAATTAATTAAATTTACCAACATAGTAAGAGTTGCAAGCTATTTTCTTATGGGAATCCTTGCAATAATTTCGGCCTTTTTAATATCAAATACTATAAAACTTGCTGTTTATGCAAGAAGACGTGAAATAAGTATAATGAAATATTTAGGGGCAACCGATTGGTTTATAAAGTGGCCTTTTGTAATCGAAGGAATTTTATTAGGACTTTTAGGGTCTGTATTGTCAATTTTAGTTTTGTTTTTCTCATACCAATACTTAACAAACAATGTATCTTTAAATTTACTTTTATTTAATTTTGTTTCAGCTCAAAGTTTTTTATCTTTTATATTACAAAAATTTATCTTAATGGGAGCATTGATTGGAGGTTTTGGAAGTTATTTAGCAGTTAAAAGATACCTTGTTTTATAAAATTCCGATGGGGGGTTCGAAAGTGCACAAAAGAATAGCCAGCTTTTTATTGTTAACAATACTTTTAGGCACATTGACTGTTAGAGCAGATGAGCTTACAAACAAAAAGAAACAATTGAATGAAGTAAAATCAAATATTAAGGAATTGAAGAGTAAAATTGAAGAAATAAAGGACGAAAAAGAAGATGTAATGCAAAAAATTAAAGAATATGAAAATAAAGTAACAAGAATTCAAAATGAAATAGAGGATTTGAATGATAAAATTAAATCAAAGAAGGATGAAATAGAAACAACCAATAAAGAACTTGAAAAGGCAATTGAGGATTTTGAAACAGAAAAGGACCTTTATGCAAAAAGGCTTAGGGCTTTGTATATGGAAGGGAATGTAGGCTATATTGATGTCCTTTTAGCATCTGAAAATTTTTCGGATTTTATTTCGCAGTATGAGATTTTTAACAGGATTATCGAATATGATAAAAATCTTTTAAAGGAAATGAAGGAGAAGCAGGAGGATATAAAGGCTAAGAAGGAAAGACTTGAAAGTGAAAAGAAACAGCTTTTAGTCCTTCAGCAGAACCAGATGAATAAAAAATATGAACTTGCTCAGGCAACAGAAGAGCAAAAGAGCTACTATAAAAAATTAGAATCAAATCAAAATGAACTTGAAAGATTGCTTGATGAAGAACTTAGAGAGTCTAAAAGACTTGAAGCACAAATTAGAGAGCTTCAGGCAAAACTTGCCCAAAGAAATGGGGGATCCAAATCATATTCTGGATCTAAAACTGGAATAATAAAGGTGAGCGACATAGGTTATATGCCTAAGGTTACATCATATTTTGGCAATAGATTTCATCCGATTTTAAAAAAATGGAAAATGCATACAGGGATAGACATTGGTATTCCAAGTGGGACTCCCATTTATGCTATGTCGGAGGGGGAAGTAATTATTGCCCAATATCTTAATGGCTATGGATATACTGTTGTTATTGACCATGGTGGAGGAGTTACATCCCTCTATGCCCATCTATCTAAAATTCTTGTAAATGAAGGTCAGGAAGTAGAAAAAGGACAATTGATTGCAAAATCCGGAAGCACAGGTTATTCAACAGGACCGCATCTTCATTTTGAAGTGAGAATAAATGGTGATCCTGTAAATCCTGAACCTTATTATATCGTTGGACAATAATTTTCCGTTATAAAAACATATAATAAATAATATAATAACAAAAGAAGACTTTACATTCGAGGTGTTAATAATGAATAAAAATATAAAGGTAAAAAATGCTATTATTGCTATTATAATAACAAATTTAATTACTGCATCCATTGTTGCACTATTACCTATACCATTTTTTGGTGGAAAAAGATTAGTTTCAGAGGATCTATATGATTTTTTAAAAAGGTATGATAAACTTTTAAAAGTTGAGAATCTTATAAAAAACAATTATGTGGATAAAAAGACGATAGATGAGAATAAGTTGATTGAAGGTGCCATAACTGGGATGGTTGATTCAATTGGAGATCCGTATACAGTTTATTTAGATAAACAGCAATTTGAGGATCTTTTAACACAAACCAGAGGGAGCTATGGTGGCGTTGGAATAGTTGTAGGGGAAAAAGAGGGAAAATTGACAGTTATAGCTCCTATTGAAGATAGTCCTGCTGAAAAGGCAGGTATTAAGGCGGGAGATATAATATTAAAGGTTGATGGGAAAGAAATTTCGGCAAAGGAACTTGAAAAGGCTGTTTCAATGATGAGGGGCAAAGAAGGAACCAAGGTTGTTCTAACTATTTTTAGAGAAGGAAAAGGAGTAAAGGACTACGAGCTTACAAGATCTATAATTGTTTTAAAAACAGTAAAAAGCCAAGTTTTAAAGGGAGATATAGGATATATAAGGATAACTTCCTTTGATGAAAATACTGCTGATGAGTTTGAAAAGGCCTTTGAAAAATTACAAAAACAAAACATAAAGGGACTTGTGCTTGATTTAAGGGATAATCCCGGTGGACTTTTAGATACATCAGTTGCTATTGCAGATATGATATTACCACAAGGAACAATAGTTTATACGATAGATACCAATGGCAAAAAAGATGTTTGGAAATCAGATCCTCAAAATATAAATATGCCTTTAGTCGTATTAGTAAATGAGGGAAGTGCAAGTGCATCTGAAATTTTATCAGGAGCAATTAGAGATTTTAAAGCAGGAACATTAATTGGGACTAAAACCTTTGGTAAGGGCCTTGTCCAAAATATTATCGACCTTAAGGATGGAACAGGGCTTAAGGTTACAATTGCTAGATATTATACTCCATCAGGAGAGTGTATTCAAGGAAAGGGCATTATGCCTGATATAGTTTATGATTTACCTAAGGAATTGAAGGATAAACAGTTGCCAATTGATGAGGATCCACAAATAAAAAAGGCAATTGAAGTGTTGATGACAAAAATATGATGGGTGTCATTTAAGGCACCCGCTTATTAATATTCATGGGAGGTTATATATGGGTTTATTAACATTGATTAACTTTGCCATTAAGGCCTATGCACAGGGGGTTGTTGGTTTCTTATTTCAACCGATTGCCTGGATATTTTTATTTATTTTGTATATTCAGTATAAAAGAATGTATGCACTACAAAGGGAAGTTTATTATGGAGACTTTAAATATAGCGTTAAGGATATGATGACGACTGCAATATTAGCCGGGCTTTTAGCTGGATTAGTTGCAAATATATTGATGACGTTAGTTGGAATTACATTTTCAAATAGTGCAGGACTGCAGATAGTTGTTTTAATTTCACTGCTTCTTTTGGCTATAAATCCAAGGTATGTATGTTTGTCATATTCAGGAGGATTATATAGTTTATTTTTATTAATAAGTCTAGGCTTAATTCAAAAGGGCATAATAAAATCTAATATATTTATAGAAATAATAAACTTAATAAAAATAGATATTCCATCGTTATTAGCTATCGTGGGGATAATGCATTTTATAGAAGCTATTTTAATGTGGTTTGATGGACATAGGGCTGCTATTCCTGCATTTATAAAAAAGGATGGGGAAATTACAGGAATATATGTCCTTCAAAGGTTTTGGCCGATTCCGCTTATTTTTTTCTTTTTAACTGCTGGTCCTATTCCACAAGGGGATTTAATTACAACGCCCGATTGGTGGCCTTTAATAAAGCCTACATTAACAAACATTGACGTAAGAAATGCTATATTTATGGCTGTTCCTGTATTTGCTATGCTCGGATACGGAGATTTTGCAATTTCCACTGATGTTAAAACTAAGGTTAAAAGAACATCTTCTCTATTGGCTTTATTTAGCGGTATTTTGATTGGTTTATCACTTGTTGCTACTAAAGTTTATATATTTAATTATATAGCAGCTCTTTTTTCACCACTTGCCCATGAAGCTTTAATATTATATGAAAGATATATAGAAAAAAATGGACGTCCTTTGTGGAGAAGAAGGGAAGAAGGGGTAGTTGTTTTGGATTCTATGCCTAATTCGCCAGCAGAAAAGATGGGCATTACTGCTGGTGACATTATAATATCAATTAACAATCAACCTATAAGGGGATTAGAAGATATCATTAATTTTTTTCAAAACTACAATAATTATATTTGGGTAGAAACTATTGATATTTTTGGAAAAAGAAAGGTATATGAATATAGGGATTATCAAAATGGCATTGATGAACTTGGAATATTGACTATTCCTAAATATAGTTTTAATGTTCCAATAATAGAAGATAGAGGTGGATTATTTAGCATAATTAAATCCAAGTTTAGAAAACAATAAATGGCTGCCTATTAAGGTAGCCTATATTTATGGGTATATATTGAAGTTATTGAAAAAATTACAAATAAGTTTTAAAATATAATTAGAATATTATAAAGGATGGTAAATATGAAAAAATTTCTTAAAGAAGTCTTTATATTTCTGGCAAAATCCATATTAATTATTTTAATTGTCATAGCATTGACTTATTTTGCTTCGTGGAAATATGGTTATAATTTCTCAACTTTGTTATTTTACATTGGAGTAATATTTATTCTTATAGGCTGTTTCTCATGGTTGGGTAGACTTAGGATGGAAACTAGTCAAGCTTACGTATTAACAAAGACAATCACCAATGCAGGCATATCTAAGAATTCACATTTAGACTATTTATCAAGGGATACAAGTCTTCATTTTTTACTAATTATGGCTTGGATAGGAATATGGTTGATTGTTTTAAGTGTTTTATTAACTTGATTTTGATTGGAGTGGTAAATAAATGTATATTAAGCGCATATCAGTCTATATTTCCCTTTTACTTTGCATTTTTATATTTTCCTCCTGCCAGAGCAAAAACGTTCTAAAACCTGATACCCCTGAAAATACAGTTTGGCTTTTTAAAAGAGCTGTTGACGATGGTAAATATGATAATTTGAATCAGCTTTTTATGGATGAGAGAAAGAATGCTGTTTCAATAGATACCTTTAAAAAATTAAAGGAAATTTCAACGCCTGGCGCAAGTTTTAAGCACTATCAACTTTTAACTTTTACAAACGGTGAAATGGTGCTCATAAGATTGAGCCCTAACAAAATCGAAGGAGAATACAGAATAGAGGATATAATAATAGTTCCAGAAGAAGCAAAGAAATTGTTTATGGAAGGAAAATGAAAATTTTTGAATTGACAAAGATTTGCTAAATGAATGGATTAAAGATGCAAATGGAAGAAGTTATTGATAGATATAATTTAACTTTTATTTTAAGGAGCTTATATAGGCTCTTTTTTATTTTGTATTATGCTTTTCTACATAATATTTTTTACAGTAAAAATGTCGAATAAAGTAAATTAATATAATATTGTGCAATGATGTGTAATATTATATAATGAAATTTGTGTTATTTTAAATAATAATAAAATATAATTTAAAATCACGTTTAAATTTCACAAAAGGTGTAAGTTGGATGGGAGGGAAAACTATGAAGCAAACTAAAGAAAGTAAAAAAACTAGGCAAGGGTCTATAAAAACGATGATATTTGTTATTCCTTTAATTATTGTGTTGGTTGGGGAAATATTAATAGGAGCTATATCAACATATATAATGAGAGAAAGCATACTTAATGAAATGAGAAGAAATGGCTTTATTATTTTGCAGCAAGTAATAGATAGGATCAAAGATAGCCACAAATCTTTAGCTAGCTTAAATGATTCAATGGAAGAAAAATTATATATTAATAAGTATCAAGAGATTGTTGATGACTTGGGGAAAGAAGAAAATATAGTATATGCTTTGTTTATTGACAAGAATTTAAGAGCAGTAGCCCACAGTAATAAAGAAAGAATAGGAATTGAGCTTAACGATGAAGGTAGTAAAACAGCAGCAGTAGATGGAAAACCTTATAGTTCTATATATTTTTATGAGGCTAAAAAAGTAAAGGTTTATGATGTCTTGTTACCTGTTTTTATTGACGGTAAACATATTGGAGCAGTAAATATTGGTTTTCCTATGGAAAAGGTTCAAGAAGCAATAAATAAAAATATAATGATTTTTATTGTAGTAGGGCTTATAGTTTTTGGATTGATGGCCATAGCTTTATATATTTCGTCAAATACTTTAATTAAAGCAATTTATAGATTAAAAGAAAAAATGCAGGTTATAGCATCAGGCGATTTAACGATTAGCACAATCAATGAAAATTATAAAAGAAATGACGAAATTGCTCAAATGGGAATTACGATGGGGTAGTGTAAATAATTTTGTGTATTTAGAATAATTTGCACTCTTTCTTGGTAAGAATTTGCCCTAAGTTAATGATTAATACATTAATATTATTTACAGTTTTTTAATCTTTTATGCATGAGATTGAATATTTTTGGTTATACTATGTTATTAGGGGTAATTTGAGCTTTTTAGTTTAAGCCTTGGGAGACCTAGGTCGACTAAGGCTTAAACTAAAAATTTTTTGCGGCGGGGGTTTTATCTTATAAATTTCTCCACTCTTTCTGGATACATTATCATTAATTGGTTTAATACCATGTCCCAGTTTTTATATCTTTGTGTCCATTTTTTCATTACATTCTTTGCTACTAAAAACAACATCTTTTCTAGCGATTCATCATTTGGAAATATAGCCTTTGATTTTGTTACCTTCCTTAATTGTCTATGAAATCCTTCTATTATGTTCGTTGTATACATTATCTTCCTTATTTCTTCCGGAAATTTGTAAAATGGAATTAATACTTCCCAGTTGTTTTCCCAACTTTTTATCGCAAACGGATAAGAGCTTTGCCATTTTTTCTTTACTTCTTCAAATTTATCTCTTGCAATTTCTTCACTTGCTGCCTGATATACTGCTTTAAAATCTTTACTAAACTCTTTAAGATGTTTATATGATACATACTTAAAGCAATTTCTTAGCTGGTGGATTATGCATCTTTGAATTTCAGCCTTTGGGAATGTTGCTTCAATTGCTTCCTTTAAGCCACTTAATCCATCAACTGAGAATATCAATACGTCTTCTACTCCTCGATTTTTTAGTTCATTTAATACTCCTAGCCAGAATCTTGAGGTTTCATTTTCACCTATCCAAATCCCTAGTATGTCTTTTGTGCCTTCTATTGTAATTCCAAGGACTATGTAGGCAGCTTTATTGATGATGTGATTCTCGGTTCTTACTTTGTAGTGTATTGCATCCATAAAGATAAAAGGATAAATTTTTTCTAAAGGCCTTGATTGCCATTCTCTAATTTCAGGGATTATTCTATCTGTTATTTTGCTTACCATTTCAGCTGAAACTTCTATGCCATATATATCTTTTATTTGTTCATGTATGTCTCTTGTTGACATACCTCGTGCATAAAGGGAAATTATTTTTTCTTCAATACCTGATATATCTCTTTTGTGTTTTGGGACGATTATTGGTTCAAATTCTCCCTCCCTATCTCTTGGGATGTTAAGCTCCATTTCTCCAAATTGAGTTTTAACTGTCTTTTGAGAATATCCATTTCTTGAATTAGTTGTTTCTTTATCTTTTTTCTCATACTTTTCATAACCAAGATTAGTTGCAAGCTCAGCTTCAAGCATTTCTTGAAGAGTTTCTTTAAAAAGTTCTTTTAGAGCGTTGTAAATGTCAGGCACAGTTTGAAGATTGTTTTCTTTAATAAATCCTCTTAGTTGTTCTTTTGTTAATAGTGACATTTAAAAACCTCCTTCTTAGTTTATATTTTAATTCTTACCAAGAAAGAGGTTTTTAATCTATTTACACAAAATCTTTTACAGTCTCTACGATGGACAATATGATAAACAATATGAGGGAAATTATTGCAAGTGTTAAGGATAAATCAAGGGACTTAAGTATCAGTTCAAATTCCCTTTCAGCAACTTCTGAAGAAATGGCGTCATCATCACAGGAACTTGCAAGGACGATGCAACAAGTTGCTGCAGGAGCATCAACACAGGCTAATGATTTACAGGATATTGTGAATCTAATGGGTAGATTGACTAATAATATAGAAAATGTGTATAAGGAACTTCAGAATGTAAAAAATGAAACGAACACAACAACAGATAGAGCAAATCATGGCAAAAAGGAAATGGATAAGCTTGTTAAATCTATAGAAGAAATAAGAAATGCCTTTGAAGTTGTTGTTACAAAAGTTAGCAACCTAACAAACTCAGTAAAGCAGATAAGCAATATAACTGATGTAATAACTTCAATATCAGAACAAACTAATCTTTTAGCATTAAATGCAGCAATTGAAGCAGCAAGGGCAGGAGAAGCAGGAAGAGGATTTGCAGTTGTTGCTGATGAGGTAAGAAAGTTGGCAGAAGAGTCTAAAAAGTCGACAAGCGAGATAATTGAGCTTGTTAATTCAATACAATTAGATACTGATGAAGTTATAAATACATCTAATGAAGTAGAAAGCTTTATAAAATCCCAAACAAGTTCTGTAGAAAATACTGTTGGAGCATTTGCTGAGATTCTAGAATCTATTGAAAATATTGCGCCACTAATGAATAGGACTTATGAAGCAATGGATGAAATTGTAGAATCGAAGGATGAAGTATTATCAAAACTTGAAACAGTAAGTGCTATTACTCAGGAAAATAGTGCAGCTTCAGAAGAAGTAGCAGCATCTTCAGAAGAACTTTCAGCATCCTCTGAAGAAGTTGCGGCAACTGCTCAAAATTTAAATACAATGGCAAAGGACTTGGATGAAATTGTAAGCAAGTTTAAAGTATAAAAGCTGTGCAGTAAGGTGTTGCCTTACTGCCTTAAATTTATAAACATTTTAAAATAATAACCTTTGAGCTGACAGAAGGACAACTTAAGGATTTAGATGAAGAAGATAAAAATACTTTAATGGGTTTAACTAAAGAGTAATAGAAGTCGCCCACTTCTATAAGTGGGTGATGAATGTTGATTGATAAATTCTTTTTTATGATATAATCAGTATTACAGGAAGGAGGTGTAATTTTGCTAAAGGCTTATAAATACAGGATATATCCAACAAAAGAACAAGAAGAATATTTTGCTAAAGTATTTGGTTGTGTAAGATTTATATACAACAAAATGCTACATGACAAAATAGAATACTATAAAAAAACAGGAGAAATGCTAAACAATACACCTGCACAATATAAAAAAGAATATTCTTTTCTAAAAGAAGTAGATAGTCTTGCACTTTCCAACGCACAACTTAATTTAGAAAAAGCATATAAAAAATTCTTTAGAGATAAAAAAACAGCCTTTCCAAAGTTCAAGAAAAAGAAAGGTTACCAGTCTTATACTACAAATAATCAAAATGGGACAGTAACACTTGAAGGTAGTTATCTAAAAGTTCCAAAGTTAAAGACAAAAATAAAAATAAAACAACACAGACAATTTGAAGGAAGAATTAAATCCGTAACTATATCAAAAACGCCAACAGGCAAATATTATGCTTCTATACTTGTAGAAGAAGAAATTAAAGAATTACCTAAAATAGATAAAAAAGTAGGTATAGATTTAGGAATTAAAGAATTTGCTATTTTATCTGATGGAACAAAGGTAGAAAATCCAAAATGGTTAAGAAAAACAGAAAAAAGAATTAAAATTATACAAAAATCATTATCAAGAAAGCAGAAGCAAAGTAAAAACTATGAAAGAACAAGGCAAAAACTTGCAAAACTACACGAAAAGATATCAAATCAAAGAAAAGATTTTCTTCACAAATTATCTTCTAAAATTATACACGAAAACCAAGTGATAGTTTTAGAAGATTTACAGGTAAAAAATATGCAACAAAATCATAAATTAGCCAAAGCAATAACAGAAGTATCATGGGCAGAATTTAGAAGGATGTTAGAATATAAAGCAAGATGGTATGGCAGAGAAATAATAATAGCACCACAAAATTATGCATCAAGTCAAACATGTAGTGAATGTGGATATAAAAATCCTGATGTAAAGAATTTAGCATTGAGAGAATGGAAATGTCCAAAGTGTGGTGCAGTTCATGATAGAGATATAAATGCAAGCAAGAATTTGCTAAAATTAGCCATGTGATTGGTATATATGGGGAAGGAACATCCCTTTGAGCGTGGGTAATCTGGTAACAGAAGTTACCTTGACCACGAAGCCACCACTTCTATAAGTGGGGGTAGTTCACTTGGAGATAATGCTTTTGGAAAAGAAAATATTTGAATAGTAATTTATAAAATGATTAACATAACAGTCCTCAACTGCATATTATAAATCAGAATTCTATTTTTGGGGGATAATATGGTAAAATCAAGACACTATCTTGCAAGTGCAAACACTTCCGCAGGTTTTGTTAATTATTTTGACTATGTTTTAAGGGATGCCCAAAGGGTTTACATTATAAAAGGAGGCCCTGGAACAGGCAAATCAACCTTTATGAGACTTATCGGAGAAGAACTTTTAAAGGAAGGAATGAACGTTGATTTTGTTCACTGCTCAGCTGATAAGGATTCACTTGATGCAATTGTAATTAACGATATTAATGTTGTAATTGTCGATGGAACTGCACCCCATGGTGCAGTTTCTTTTTTACACAAGAAATATAAGCCTACTTTGCTTATTTAAAAGATTTTTAGTCATCTAAAAAATATCAAACTAATGTTAATATTTTGAATTTATTAACAAAATGTTAATATTTGTAGCATTGTGTAAATTTATGTAATAATATATAACAATTTTGTATAATTAATATAAACTTTAATCTTTTTATATTTTTATTTATAGAAAGTCGGAATTTGCAAGTTTTTCTCTTTGTAATGGTAGTATCTTTAAGAGTAATTTTAAAAATATTACCAATGAAATCAAAGGGGGAACAAAAATGGGTTCAGATAGCAAATCAAGTAAAAGTCTACTAAAAAATATCAAAATCTCTACACTTCTTTTAACTTTTATTGTTGGACTGATAATTTCGCTTACTGTGATATTTCTCTTATCTATTAAAAACATGGGAACACTTAGTAATGATATGAATAATCTTTATACAGACAGAATGTTAACTTCATTGGAAATTAAAAGATTAGAAACAGAATTTTATCAAATAGAAGTGCCTCTTACACAGATGATACATTCAGGCAAATATGATGCAAACTTAGAGACTTCAATAAATGAGCATAAAGGGAAAATAGATGAAATTCTTAAATCATATAAGAATTCAAATATGAATGATGAGCAAAAGCAAATGCTTGATGGAATTGAAAATAGTTATAATGCTTACATAAATGGTTCATTTACATTAATTAATAAATTAAAAAGCAATAACGTTGTATCAGAATCTGAAATCCAAAACCTAAAAGATTTGACTCAAAACATGCAAACTTCTATAGAAACTTTGGTTAAAGAGAATGCAACTATAGCAAAACAAGTGGTTGATAAGGCAAATTCAGTGTATGGAAGTTCAAGAAGCATTTTTATAGCATTATTTGCAACATTAACATTGATATTATTAGTTTTTGGATTATTACTATCTAAATTAATAAGAAATTCAATGGCACAGATAAATTATGTTGCAGAAAAGTTAAGCCAATATGACTTTACAGTAGAACTAGACGAAGAAGGTAAAAATGAATTTATTCAAATGAACAGGTCTTTAAAAATAGTTATAGACAATTTAAAGAAGGCATTAGAAGAAATTAGAACAAATGTTGAAACATTGTCAGCTAGTTCAGAGGAACTTTCAGCAACTTCAGAAGAAATGGCATCATCATCACAAGAGCTTGCAAAGACAATGCAACAGGTGGCAGAAGGAGCAACATCCCAGGCTAATGACTTACAGGATATTGTTAATTTAATAGCAGGATTAACCCAAAACATTGAAAATGTCTATAGTGAGCTAAGAAACGTAAAAACTGAAACCGATACAACAACAGATAGAGCAAATCACGGCAAAAAGGAAATGGATAAGCTTGTTAAATCTATAGAAGAAATAAGAAATGCCTTTGAAGTTGTTGTTACAAAAGTTAGCAACCTAACAAACTCAGTAAAGCAGATAAGCAATATAACTGATGTAATAACTTCAATATCAGAACAGACTAATCTTTTAGCATTAAATGCAGCGATTGAAGCAGCAAGGGCAGGAGAAGCAGGAAGAGGATTTGCAGTTGTTGCTGATGAGGTAAGAAAGCTGGCAGAAGAGTCTAAAAAGTCGACAAGCGAGATAATTGAGCTTGTTGAGTCAATACAATTAGATACTGATGAAGTTATAAAAACATCTAATGAAGTAGAAAGCTTTATAAAATCACAAACAAGTTCTGTAGAAAATACCGTTGGAGCATTTGCTGAGATTCTAGAATCTATTGAAAATATTGCACCACTAATGAATAAAACATATGAAGCTATGGATGAGATAGTAAAATCAAAGGATGAAGTATTATCAAAAGTTGAGGCGGTAAGTGCAGTAACACAAGAAAATAGTGCAGCTTCAGAAGAAGTTGCAGCATCTTCAGAAGAACTTTCGGCATCTTCAGAAGAAGTAGCTGCGACAGCACAAAACTTAAGTGCTATGGCAATGGATTTAACCAATATTGTTAATAGATTTAAAGTTTGATTAAAGGCAGTAAGGCATAAACCTTACTGCCTTTTGAGGCCTTTAGATTTTAGTAGAAAGGGGGATAGTATGAGCCCCAAAATGCTAAAAGACGAATTTGATTTAGATATCATAGAATTAGGCAATAAAGGCGATTTACAGAATTTTTATTATAAATTTAAATACAAACCTTTAATAGTTGCTTATTTAGATGTAGATAATTTTAAATTTATTAATGATACATATGGATATGAAGTTGGAGATAAATTAATTAATGATATTGCTTTTAGATTAATTAATCTTAGCAAGTCTAACTTTCAAGTTTACAAATTAGGTGAAGATGAGTATTTGTTACTGTTTATAGGGTATGATTTAAATAGAGTTAAGAAAATTGTTGATTATATAGTGAAAAGATGTAATGAAATACATATAATTGACGATAAAGAAGTTGCAATAAGTTTAAGTGCAGGGATATATAAGGTGCAACCTAATGAAGAATTAATAGAAATATTAAGAAAAGCAGAGCTGGCGATGCATATTTCTAAAATGAATGGCAAATCCAGGCTAACTATATATAGTGACGAAATGGAAGAGTATATAAAGAGAAAAACAAAACTTATGATAGAACTAAAAAAATCTATAAAAAGAGACGAATTTTATGTTCTGTATCAGCCAATCTATGATTTAAACGAAAAAAAGATTACGAAGGTTGAAGCATTGGCACGGTGGAAAAATGATACTTTAGGTGAAGTATCACCAATAGAATTCATCCCAGTTTTAGAAGAGCTGGGAATGATTAATGAATTTGGTATTTTGATAATAGAAAAGATATTTAAACAGATGGCAAAATGGAAGCAAAATGGTTTGGACATAAGTGTTAATATAAATATTTCACCATTACAATTAAAATATTTTGATAAGCATAATAAATTAATTGAACTAAAGGATAAATATAATATAGATTTTACAAAGATAACATTTGAACTTACAGAAGGTCAGCTTAAAGATTTAGATGAAGAAGAAAGGAACAGTTTAAATAAATTAAGAGAAATGGGGGCAAAGATTTCTCTGGATGATTTTGGGAAGGGATATTCTCAGTTATTTAATTTATTGACATTACCAATCAATGAGATAAAAATTGATAGGGATATTATAAGATTTTTGGAAACAGATTATAAAATAAAGATAATGCTTGAATATTTTATAAAATCTATAAAACAATTGGGATATGATTTGGTTGGAGAAGGAATAGAAAATAAAAATCAACTAAATTTATTAAAAGAAATGGGATGTGGAGGAATTCAAGGTTATTTCATAAGTAAGCCTATAAATGGAGAAGAAGTAGAAAATATGGTTAAAAAGAATATATTAACTAGTATGATTTAAAGGGGGTTAGAGACTGTAAAAGATTTTGTGTAAATAGATTAAAAACCTCTTTCTTGGTAAGAATTAAAATATAAACTAAGAAGGAGGTTTTTAAATGTCACTATTAACAAAAGAACAACTAAGAGGATTTATTAAAGAAAACAATCTTCAAACTGTGCCTGACATTTACAACGCTCTAAAAGAACTTTTTAAAGAAACTCTTCAAGAAATGCTTGAAGCTGAGCTTGCAACTAATCTTGGTTATGAAAAGTATGAGAAAAAAGATAAAGAAACAACTAATTCAAGAAATGGATATTCTCAAAAGACAGTTAAAACTCAATTTGGAGAAATGGAGCTTAACATCCCAAGAGATAGGGAGGGAGAATTTGAACCAATAATCGTCCCAAAACACAAAAGAGATATATCAGGTATTGAAGAAAAAATAATTTCCCTTTATGCACGAGGTATGTCAACAAGAGACATACATGAACAAATAAAAGATATATATGGCATAGAAGTTTCAGCTGAAATGGTAAGCAAAATAACAGATAGAATAATCCCTGAAATTAGAGAATGGCAATCAAGGCCTTTAGAAAAAATTTATCCTTTTATCTTTATGGATGCAATACACTACAAAGTAAGAACCGAGAATCACATCATCAATAAAGCTGCCTACATAGTCCTTGGAATTACAATAGAAGGCACAAAAGACATACTAGGGATTTGGATAGGTGAAAATGAAACCTCAAGATTCTGGCTAGGAGTATTAAATGAACTAAAAAATCGAGGAGTAGAAGACGTATTGATATTCTCAGTTGATGGATTAAGTGGCTTAAAGGAAGCAATTGAAGCAACATTCCCAAAGGCTGAAATTCAAAGATGCATAATCCACCAGCTAAGAAATTGCTTTAAGTATGTATCATATAAACATCTTAAAGAGTTTAGTAAAGATTTTAAAGCAGTATATCAGGCAGCAAGTGAAGAAATTGCAAGAGATAAATTTGAAGAAGTAAAGAAAAAATGGCAAAGCTCTTATCCGTTTGCGATAAAAAGTTGGGAAAACAACTGGGAAGTATTAATTCCATTTTACAAATTTCCGGAAGAAATAAGGAAGATAATGTATACAACGAACATAATAGAAGGATTTCATAGACAATTAAGGAAGGTAACAAAATCAAAGGCTATATTTCCAAATGATGAATCGCTAGAAAAGATGTTGTTTTTAGTAGCAAAGAATGTAATGAAAAAATGGACACAAAGATATAAAAACTGGGACATGGTATTAAACCAATTAATGATAATGTATCCAGAAAGAGTGGAGAAATTTATAAGATAAAACCCCCGCCGCAAAAAATTTTTAGTTTAAGCCTTAGTCGACCTAGGTCTCCCAAGGCTTAAACTAAAAAGCTCAAATTACCCCTAATAACATAGTATAACCAAAAATATTCAATCTCATGCATAAAAGATTAAAAAACTGTAAATAATATTAATGTATTAATCATTAACTTAGGGCAAATTCTTACCAAGAAAGAGTGCAAATTATTCTAAATACACAAAATTATTTACACTACCGGGGGTTATCAGCCCCTTTTTTATTTAATATTATTTTTTTCATTGAATAATGCAATAAGCAGGGCAGTATTGATAAGCTTAGAATCATTTTTCTTTATTTTATATTGATTACCAATAAGCTTGTCTATTTCATCCTTAATTTTTTTATTCAGATTAAGGGTCGTCTTAATAGTTTCGCTGCTGTAAATTTGGATAAAGTTATCAATTTGCTCTTTATGATTATTTAGATGAGAGTCTAGTTTTTGATTAAGAGAAGCAATAGACTTTATGATTTCTTTATTTTGATTTTCAATATGATAAAGCACCTTTAGTATTGTTTGCAAATGATTACTTTCTAAAGAAATATCTAAATTTTCTTCATTAGACATTGAAGGAAGTGAGTAATCATTATTGGTAGATGTTTCATTATTTGTTTTTAATGAATCGCCTTCCGATGGACCTTTTTGTTCAACAACATCCTTCCATGCTTTTTCCTTCCATTCTTTTTTCAATTCTCGTAAGATAAATTGCTTAATTAAGTAGTAAGTAATATCTTTGTTAAATTTATTTTTAAGTTCGTCACGAATTTTATTAGGATTTTTATTTTCCATAATAGCATTATTTATAAATTTCAGTTGTTCTTCAGTTAGCTGATTCTTTAAAACGTCTATTTTCATAAATCCTCCCATAATTGAATCATCTTTAATAATTTATATTCATGTGATTAAAAAATAATGAGTAGGAGAAGATTATCACTTTAGTATTATTTAATTATTATAATGGACATATTTAATTATTACATTTTTCTTTTTAAAAACTTGTAGGCGGATAGTCTGTCATGGTATATCTTTCAGGCTTATTAAATTAAACTGAGCCAATGCTGCATGAATGCTTTGACCGTAGGATAAGTATTTATTTGTTATCCTTTGTATTTCAGGCATCCTATCGATATACTTATATTTAAACCTCCTTTTACAGGTATTAAAAATGTTTATGCTTGTGGAACTGATAAAGACTTTCCCTTCAGCCATTATCAAACCTCCTTTTAAGATTTTACTTAATAATAGGATGAGCAGTTTTGAATAAAATATTCATAAATGTGAATTATTTATAAATATGAATAAATTAAGTTAAAGTTTAAATGCATATTAATTTTTAGGCTTGGGTTTATTTTTAGAAAATTTGTGATAAAATTTAATAAAGAAGTTATTTATGAGGTGATGTTATGCGTGATTTAAGCATAAATATAAAACCTGAATTTTGGCCATTTTTACCTAGAAATAAAAAGGTTTTAGAAGATGAGGTAAACTTGTCTTTAGCAATTCTTTTATTTACTGAAAAGAAGGTGACCTTAGCAAGAGCAGCTGAATTAGCAGGGAAAAGATTAGAGGATTTTATAGATATTCTTAAAGAACGTAATATTCCATGGGGAGAATATACAGATGAGCAATATAAGCAAGACCTTGAGACAATAGAGTATTTATTAGAGGATGGTCCAAATGAAGAAGGCAATATGTAATAGTAGTCCGATAATTTCATTGTCAAGGATAGGCAAGCAAAATCTTTTATGGGAAAACTTTGAAATAATTATACCAAGAGCAGTTTATGACGAAATTGTAACCGAAGCAAAAGAAGATAAATCTGGGAAACATGAGTTAATAAAAGCTATTGAAATGAACTATATTAGAATTATGGATATAAAAGATAAAGAATTTGTAGAAAAGACTTACGGGCATTTCCATAGAGGTGAACTGGAGGTTATAGTTCTGGCAAAAGAACTTAATATAGATACAGTTATTATCGATGAAAAATCAGCAAGAACATTAGCTAAAAGTTTTTTACTAAGGCCTATTGGTATAATAGGTATATTAATTTTATCCAAGAAAAAGAGGCTTATAAATTCAATAAAACCATATTTGGATGAATTAAGAAGAAATAAATATAGAATTTCTGATAAACTATATTTTGAAATACTAAATAATGAAGGTGAAATTTAGATATAAAAGTTTGATTATTAAAAATATGTTTTTTGCACTAGTAAAATTACTTCTAGCTGCTGGCTTATTGAATTTGATAATAATTCAATAAGCCTTTTATCATAATTAGATTTTTCTAAGACGTTAATGTATAAGTTTATAATTTTTGATAAAGATTCCTTTATTAAAATTTGGCTGTTGTTAGATTTTGTTTTAAGTTCAAGGATAAATTCTTGTGGATTGGATTGAGTAAATGAGAAATAAGGCTTAGAATTAAATAAAGTGCCTAAATCTTCTGGTGGTATTTCTAGTTCTTCAACAAGAGATATAAACAAATCTAATTTAAACACATCATTTTTCCCGTTTTCAATGTTATTTATAAGTCCTGTGCTTACATTGAGAATTTCTGCAAGCTTTTGTGTGGAATAATTTTTTTGCTTTCTATATTTTCTTACTATTTTTCCGAACTGTTTATATACTTCTCCCATGGCCTTTCCCCTCCCTCTATGATTATTAACAATATTTAGAAGTTATATACTTTTTGTGGACAAAATATATTCAATAATGTGAATTATGTATATTTATGAATAAAATTGAGACACTATAGATGTAATATTAAATATATATTCAGCATAATATCTTAACTGAATCAATCTAAAAGGTAAGTTTGTGAAGGATTTAAAGCAGGATAGAGTTATAGTTAAAGAAACCTTCACAACAGAGGATTTAGATAAAAGAAGGGAGAAACTAATGGAAATTATTTTAACTTTAATTAAACGAAAGGAAAGGATATAATAAAAACGGCAGATAAAGCTATCTGCTTCATAAGTAAAGTAGGTAGTTATACTTCTTTTAGCCAGTGAGTAAGCTGAAGGAGGTATAGCTTGGAATTAGTAGCCATTTATGTCAGACTAAGCGATGAAGATAGGGATAAAGCTTGTGAATTTGATGAAAGCGAGAGCATTCAAAACCAAAAAAACTTGCTGATTAAATATGCAACAGAAAAAGGGTGGGGTATATACAAAATTTATTGCGATGAAGACTATTCAGGACTTGATAAGGATAGGCCAGAGTTTAACCAAATGCTTAAGGATGCAGAACAAGGGAAATTCAACATTATACTTTGCAAGCACCAATCAAGGTTTTCAAGGGATATAGAGACTGTAGAAAAATACCTTCACAATAAGTTTGTTGAATGGGGAATTAGATTTGTTAGCGTTGTGGATGGAGTGGACACTTTAGATAGGCACAACAAAAAGAGTAGGCAGGTTAATGCACTTATTAATGAATGGTATTGCGAGGATATTAGCGAGTCCATAAGGGCAGTATTTAGATTAAAACAAAATCAAGGGAAATTTATAGGTTCCTTTGCATGCTACGGATATAGAAAGGATGAAAAGGATAAAAATAAACTGGTTATTGATGAAGAGGCCGCAGCGGTTGTGAGACAGATTTTTGAGTGGTATCTTCAGGGCTTTGGAACGCAAAAGATTGCAAATCTTTTGAATGAAAGGGGGATTCCTAATCCAACAAAATACAAAATTTTAAAAGGCTTAAAATACAAAAACTATTTTGTAAAGGACAATTTAGGGCTTTGGAATAAAACAACAGTAAAGCGGATATTAAAAAACAGGATGTATGTTGGTGATATGGTGCAGCACAAGTATGAAAAGATAAGCTATAAATCAAACAAAGTTAAAAATCTAAAAAGTAGTGACTGGGTTATAGTTGAAAATACCCATGAGGCGATAATAGATAAAACAACCTTTTATAATGTTCAAGAAAGGTTAAAAAAAGGAGTTAAAAGCACAGGAGAAGGAAGGGCTCATATATTTGCAGGGAAAGTCATTTGTAAAGACTGTAAAAGCACAATGGTAAAAGTTAAAAATGGCGCAGGCAATACCTATTTAAGATGTAAACTATATGCCATATCAGGAAAGAATAAGCTGTGCACCAGCCACTCAATACGATTTGACAGATTAGAAAGAATAGTAGAGGAAAGGCTAAAGGAACACTTTAAATTATTAAATGAAGAAATATTACTTGAAAGATTAAAAAAGGAGAATGGTTTAAATCGAAGAATAAAAGTTCTTGAAAGGGAGATTGCAAAGATACATCAGGACATTTTAGATAGAGAAAAGGCTATAAAGAATATTTATTTAGATAAAGTTAAAGGCTTGTTAGATGAAACCCAGTTTATGGTGTTTAATGATTCTTTTTTAAAGGAAAAAAACGAGCTAATTGAGAGGAAAAAGTTCTTAGAAATTCAGGTTGAAAGCATTAAAAATGAGGAAGACAGGATACAGCTCTTAACTGAAAGGATTAAAAAATATATAGGATTTAAAAGCCTTACCCATGAACTTATTAATGAGCTAATCGACTATATTGAGATTGGAGAAAAAGATGAGCAAACAAAAGAACAAGAAATAATAATTCACTGGCTATTTTAGTGTGTATGAGAATCCGCACCCCATGTTATTGATCCTAAATATCCTGGGGCAGTTGAAAGATTGCTTGATTTTGGCGAGTATTGGGATATCGATTACTTAAGAAGTAGAAGGGATATTATAAAATTTTATATTGATGAGATAGAAAATCAATACAAAGCATTCTTTAAACATCTTAGAGTTGCTAAGTCAATCCACGATAAATGGGAAAAGGAATATTTAAAGGGAATGGATTTTAATAAAGCAAATGAAATCACTGATAGGTTAATTGATGAAGTTATTAAAGGTTGCACCCATAAAAAACCCAAAGAATGGCATAGGTTTGCTGGGGCTATGACACCACAAGGACAAGTATGCTATTATGACAATTTAACGCAGGATATTAAAAATAGATATATAGTAAAGGGAAGACCGGGGACAGGAAAATCAACAATGACAAAAAAGATTGCTCAGGCTGCACTTAATAAAGGTTACGATGTTGAATTTTATCATTGTGCCTTTGATCCATCAAGCATTGATATGATAATAATTAGAGAACTAGATTTTGCTCTACTTGATGGAACTGCACCCCATGTTTTTGAACCTGAACTTGATGATAAGGTTGTTGACATGTTTACTTGTATTGATACGAATATCGTCCATGAGAATGAAGACCCAATAAAGGCAATCGAAAGGGAATATGCTGAGGAGATAAATAAAGCTAAGAAGATTTATACTAACATTAAACAGCTCCACGATGAACTAGAAAAATATTATATCAATGCAATGGATTTTAATAACGTCAATGCATTAAGGATAAGAATAACTAAGACATTGATAGAAATGTATAATACAATGAGCTCTAAAGGGGTTTAATCCTTTAGAGCTCATTTTCTTAAAATCCAGCAGCTTTTTTAATCATTTCTTGATGATCTTTGTCTACTGCACCATCCTTATGCCTTCTACTATTTAAAAAATGTATATCAATGTGGCCGTCCATTCCGTTTCCTTTTATTTTGTCTAAATTCATTCCACGGCCGTAACCACCTGAACGACCATTTACTATTTTTCCTTCTGGTTCTGAGTCAACGCCTGCATGGGGCATAGATGTCATAGATGCTGCAATTCTTCTTCCATTAACTTCAACGATAACAGGGCGCCTTTCCCAAGAAAATCCATTCCATATGTCCTTTATTATTTCGGTATCTTCCTTTGAAGCTGCCTCAACATCGGCATGTAAATGCCCATATGTTCTTATAACATAAAAGGATTTTCCTGTTAAAAGGTCTATAACCCTGGCTTTAGAACCTATAGAAAATACTTCCTTTGCTACTGACCAATCTAAAAGTTCACCGTATCCAGCTGCACTTCTTGAAGCTACGATTCTTCTGGTTGTCGACTTAGTTGATAGTATTTTTTTAGCAATGGACTTAGTTGTAACTTTTTTTGGAGCCTTCTTTTTATTAGAAGTGGCTATTTTTGTTTTGCTAGTTTTTGATGTTTTACTTTTTATAGTAGTATTCTTTTTCTTTGAAGTTGTTTTTGAGGAAGATTTATTAGCTTTTTTCGTTGTTGTGTCTGCTGAAGATTTCTTTACGGCCCTTGAAGTCTTTTTAGAAGTTGCAGCCTGGACGCTTGTCCATGTCTCTCCGTTAAAAATTAGCAAAATAATTAGTAAGATTGATATGAGCTTTTTCATTTGTATCACCTCTCTATGCCTACGAGGTTAGTTGACGGGTTCGGGAAGAGAGTGTCCCTACCAAATAATTGGATTCACCCCAAAGGATAATCCCCCGTTGTCCAAAAGGACATTCGGCAAAATTTCTCTTATATTATCCCTTATTTATAGAGGCTTGTCAATAGAAATTAATGGAACATATTTACATTATTTTCTTCAAGTGGAACTTTAACTTAAAGTGAATATGTTAAAGTAAAAAATTATACAAAAACTTACATTTGTAAATTCCTGTATAAAAATGATGGCTCGTTCGACAAGAAATTATTGTTACTTGCTAATAATTATATTTAGTGTAAAATTATATTTGACTATAAAAAGATAAAGGAATATAATCAAATTGCGAACATTTGTTCTTGAGGTGAAAATATGGGTGAATTTAAAATAGTTTCAAAATTTAAACCAACAGGCGACCAGCCTGAGGCTATAGAAAAGCTGGTTGGTGGAATATTAAGAGGAGATAGATGTCAGACTCTTTTAGGGGTAACAGGTTCTGGTAAGACTTTTACTATGGCAAATATAATAGAAAGGGTTCAAAAGCCTACTTTAGTCATTGCCCATAACAAAACCCTTGCTGCCCAGCTTTGCAACGAATTCAGAGAGTTTTTCCCTAATAATGCTGTTGAATATTTTGTTAGTTACTACGATTATTATCAACCTGAAGCTTATGTTCCCCAAAGCGATACCTATATTGAAAAGGATGCATCTATTAACGATGAGATAGATAAATTAAGACACTCGGCAACATCGGCTTTGTTTGAAAGGCGAGATGTCATTATAGTTGCATCCGTTTCATGTATTTATGGCCTTGGAGATCCCTTTGAGTATAAAAACTTAGTTTTATCATTAAGGGTTGGAATGGAAAAGGATAGGGATGATGTTCTCAGAAAACTTATAGATATTCAATATCAAAGAAATGATATAGATTTTCATAGAGGAACCTTTAGAGTTAGGGGAGATGTTGTTGAGATTTTCCCAGCTTCCTCCAATGAGAAGGCAATAAGGGTTGAGTTTTTTGGAGATGAGATAGATAGAATTTGTGAGATAGATTTCTTAACTGGAGAAATATTAGCAGAGAGAAATCACGTTTCCATCTACCCGGCATCCCACTATGCCACATCAAAGGAAAAAATTGAAAGGGCAATTGAATCGATAGAAAGGGAGCTTGAGGAAAGATATAAAGAACTTATGGACAATGGGAAGCTTCTTGAAGCCCAAAGATTAATGCAAAGGACAAAATATGATATTGAGATGCTAAGGGAAGTTGGATACTGCACAGGCATAGAAAATTATTCAAGGCACTTTGATGGAAGACAACCTGGACAACCGCCATATACTCTATTAGACTATTTTCCAGACGATTATCTTTTGTTTATAGATGAAAGCCATGTTACTATTCCACAGCTTAGAGCAATGTATGGTGGAGACAAATCAAGAAAAGATAACCTTGTTGAATATGGTTTTAGACTTCCTTCTGCCTATGATAACAGGCCTTTAAAGTTTAACGAATTTGAGAGAAAGATAAATCAAGTAATCTTTGTAAGTGCAACACCGGCTGAATATGAAATAAAAAATTCAACTCAAGTTGTAGAACAAATAATAAGGCCAACAGGTCTTGTGGATCCTGAAATAATAGTAAGACCAGTAAAAGGGCAAATAGATGACCTTATTGGTGAGATATCTAAAACTATTGAAAGAGGATTTAGAGTCCTTGTTACTACTCTTACTAAAAGAATGGCGGAGGATTTAACTTCTTATCTTAAAGAGGCAGGAATTAAGGTTAGATATTTGCATTCTGATATAGATACTATTGAAAGGATGAAAATAATTAGGGATTTAAGGCTTGGAGAATTTGATGTATTAGTTGGGATAAATCTTTTGAGGGAAGGATTAGATATTCCTGAAGTTGCCCTTGTTGCAATTTTAGATGCTGATAAGGAGGGCTTTTTAAGGTCACAAACGTCGCTAATACAGACAATTGGAAGGGCTGCAAGAAATGCTGAAAGCAAAGTTATCATGTATGCAGATACTATTACTGATTCAATGAAACGGGCAATAGATGAAACAAATAGAAGGCGCAAAATACAGATGGAATATAACAAAAAGCATGGTATAACTCCAAAAACTATAATAAAGCCTGTATTTGAAGTTATTGAGGCGACAAAGCCGGTTGAAATTAAGGATATAGATTTAAATGAGGAAAACAAGGAACTTCTTATAAAAAATATCGAAGAACAAATGCACAAGGCAGCAAAAGAACTTGACTTTGAAAGGGCTGCTAAGTTAAGAGACCTTTTATTCAAGCTTAAAAAGGAAAAGGAGAGATAGGATGTCTCAAGATAAGATAATAATTAAAGGTGCAAGAGAACATAACTTAAAGAATATAGATGTAGAAATTCCAAGAAACAAATTAGTTGTATTAACAGGACTTTCGGGTTCAGGAAAATCTTCCCTTGCCTTTGATACTATCTATGCAGAAGGCCAAAGAAGATATGTAGAATCCCTCTCAGCCTATGCAAGACAGTTTTTAGGTCAGATGGATAAACCGGATGTTGATTATATAGAAGGTTTATCCCCTGCAATTTCAATCGACCAAAAAACCACCAGCAGAAATCCAAGATCAACTGTTGGAACGGTTACAGAAATATACGATTACCTTAGATTATTATATGCAAGAATCGGTGTTCCCCATTGCCCTAATTGCGGTAAAGAAATTAAACAGCAAACTGTTGACCAAATGGTGGATAAAATATTAGAATTCCCTGAAAGAACAAAGCTTCAAATTTTAGCACCTATAGTTAGGGGAAGAAAGGGAGAACATGTTAAGGTATTGGAGAATATAAAAAAGAATGGTTTTGTCAGGGTAAGGATAGACGGTGAAATTTATGAACTTAACGAAGATATTAAATTAGAAAAAAACATAAAGCACAATATAGAAGTTGTTGTAGATAGAATAGTAATAAAAGAAGGAATAAGGTCAAGGCTTACCGATTCAATTGAAACTGCCCTAAAACTTGCTGAGGGTTTAGTTATAGTGCAAATAATAGACGGCGAAGAATTTTTGTTCAGTGAAAAATTTGCCTGCCCAGACTGTGGCATAAGCATAGGGGATCTTGAGCCCAGGATGTTTTCCTTTAACAGCCCCTTTGGTAAGTGCCCGGAGTGTGATGGATTAGGTATTATGATGGAAATTTCCCCTGAGCTCGTAATGGATAGAAGCTTATCGATAAAGGAAGGGGCCATCAAACCCTGGGGGACATTAGATGAATCAGGATGGACCTATGCAGTTGTTAGGGGATTATCAAAACATTATGGGTTTAGCTTAAATGAACCTATTGAAAACATAGATGAAAGGGCAGTAGATGTGCTTTTATACGGCAGCGATGGAGAAAAGTTTAAAGTAGAATTTACAAGGGATAATGCGAAGGGAGAAATGCTTTATTCCTTTGAAGGTATTATTCCAAATCTTCAAAGAAGGTATAGGGAAACAAATTCTCAGTATATTAGAGAAGAAATTGAAGGATATATGTCGGTTAAAAAATGTCCACTTTGTAAAGGCGCAAGGCTTAAAAAGGAAAGTCTTGCTGTAACCGTTGGCGGGCTTTCCATAGCCCAGTTAAGCGACCTTACTATAAGAGAGCATCTTGAATTTCTTGAGAAATTGAACTTAACGGAAAAGGAAACAATGATAGCAAATCAAATACTAAAGGAGATAAAGGCAAGGCTTAAATTTTTAGTGGATGTAGGGCTAGATTATTTAACTTTATCAAGGGCAGCATCTACATTGTCAGGTGGTGAATCCCAAAGAATAAGGCTTGCTACCCAGATAGGCTCTGGACTTGTTGGAGTTTTATATATACTTGATGAACCAAGCATAGGGCTTCATCAAAGGGACAACGATAAACTTCTTGCAACTTTAAAGCACTTAAGAGACTTAGGGAACACATTAATAGTTGTTGAACACGATGAGGATACTATAAGGGCTGCAGATTATGTTATAGATATAGGACCTGGTGCAGGGCAGCATGGAGGATATGTTGTGGCAGCAGGAACTCCAGATGAGATTGCCCAATGTGAAAACTCAATAACAGGTCAATATTTAAGCGGAAAAAGGAAAATTGAAGTTCCAAAGGAAAGAAAAAAGCCAAACGGAAAATGGATTGAAGTTAAAGGTGCAAGGGAAAACAATTTAAAGAATATAAATGTTAAATTTCCCCTTGGAGTCTTTACATGTGTTACAGGTGTTTCAGGATCCGGTAAAAGCACCCTTGTAAATGAAATACTTTTCAAGGGTATTGCAAAAAAACTTTATGGTTCAAAATATGAAGTTGGCGCCCATGACGATATACTTGGAATAGAATACATCGACAAAGTTATAGATATAGACCAATCGCCCATAGGAAGAACTCCAAGGTCAAATCCTGCGACATACACAGGAGTGTTTGATCTTATAAGGGAAGTATTTGCTCAAACACCGGAGGCAAAAATGAGGGGATATAAGCCTGGACGGTTCAGCTTTAATGTAAAGGGCGGAAGGTGTGAAGCCTGTGGTGGAGATGGAATAATTAAAATAGAAATGCAGTTTTTATCGGATGTTTATGTCCCATGTGAAGTATGCAAGGGTAAAAGATATAACAGAGAAACGTTGGAGGTGAAATATAAGGGCAAGAATATTGCTGATATATTGGATATGACAGTAGAAGAAGCCCTTGAATTTTTCGAAAACATTCCAAGGATTAAATCAAAGCTTCAAACCCTTTATGATGTTGGTTTATCCTATATTAAACTTGGCCAACCTTCTACCCAATTATCCGGAGGAGAGGCTCAAAGGATAAAGCTTGCCTATGAGCTTTCAAAAAGAAGCACAGGAAAAACCCTTTATATTTTGGATGAGCCTACAACAGGACTTCATATGGAGGATGTTAGAAAGTTAATTGAGATTATTTATAGATTAGTAGAAACAGGCAACACAGTAGTTGTTATTGAGCATAACCTTGATGTAATAAAGTGTGCTGATTATATTATAGACTTAGGTCCTGAAGGTGGAGACAGAGGTGGACAGGTTATTGCAGAAGGAACTCCAGAAGATATAATAAAAAATGAAAAGTCTTATACAGGGCAGTATTTAAGAAAATATTTGGGATAAAGAGCAGCTGAGGCTGCTCTTTATTTTTTTAGAAAAATATGGTAAAATATATATAGGAGTTTAGTTTTGGAGGTATTGCTGTGAAAACTTTATTAAAAATTATATTGATTCCAATATTTCTTATTTTATTTTTTTATGCCCTTACTTTAACCTATTATAAAATAAATCCACCAATAAAACTTACGGATAGGGTGTGGCTGGACAAAAGTATCCTTCTTGAAAATCCTAATAATGACTGGCATTTTTACTATGGAATATACAATCCAAGTATGTTTGATTTAAAGATAAAGGATGTGAAAGTTAATTTGAAAAATGTTAAAGTTGAAAAATTGGGTCTTCGAGATGTAACCAATAACCCAGAAGAAACATTTAAGGAAATAAATGAAACAAACCCTTTTGTTTTAAAAAGGAAGTCCAGAGCACAGATATTATTGGTATTTAGAATATATGGATTAAACTCAGAACTTGAAAATATTGTATTTGATTATACCTTATTAGGTATTCCTTTTAGACAGAGGATAAAAATTGAATTGTTTGCTGGTAAAGAACAAAATACGAATGACGGTTTTCAGGTTGTTATCGATGAAATAAAGAATAATGAAAATATTACTTTGATTGCTAAAGATGTTTCAGAGGAAAAGCTGTTGAGTCAAAATGATAGGAAAAGACTTATAGAAGCTTTAGAAAAATCTAATATAATAAATGACGATGATTTTTTTACAGGTCAAGCAATATCACCTGCCTTTCCACTTTATATGCTTAGATTTGGCAATAAAGAAATTTTGTTTATCGATAAAACAAGAATATTAGTTAGGGATCCGAAGTATTTTAGTTTTTATCTTGTTCCAAAGGATATCTGGAATGAGATGGAAAGAATACTTCCTGTAAATAAGCTTAATGATGTTAATGATTTAGTATTTTTGTTTAAAGCTGAAAAATTAAAGATAGAGGATATTGAGAATGAAGTTATCAATGGAGATTACACATATATAAAAGAAAAGATAATAAGAACCTTAAGAACTGCAGAGGCGGTTGATGAATTACAGAACAAAGAAGGTGAAAAATTGATTTTAAAATTCCAAATAAATGGTAAGGAATATGATATTTACGTCTATAATGATGGCTTTATATATAACAATAATTTTTATGAGAAGAAGGGAATTAAAGAGGATATAGAACTTGCATTACAAGCAGTATAATATCTTATTACAAGACTTGCACTTGCAGGTCTTGTTTTTTTGTGGATATAATATACTTAAATAATCAGGGGGGATTAATTTGAAAAAATTTTTATTTTATGGTTTTATGCTTTTGATTTTGCTGATTTTTTTCTTGGCAGGACAAATTATTTACTTTGGCTATAACAGTAAACCCAAAAAGGCCGACTGTATAATAGTTTTAGGATGTAAAGTTCGGGGAAATGAACCTAGCCACTTTTTAAAGGCGAGGTTAAATTTAGCCATAGAATTATTTGAAAATGGATATGCAAAATATATAATAGTTTCTGGAGGTCAAGGTAAGAACGAAAATATTTCTGAAGCTGAAGCTATGCAAATATATCTTAAAAGGAAGGGTGTAAAAGAAAAATATATAATAAAAGAGGATAAATCATATTCGACCTATGAAAATTTGCTTAATTCAATGGAAATAATGAAATATATGGGTTTTAAAGATGCTATAATTGTATCCAATAAATATCATTTAAAAAGGGCATCTTTAATAGCAAACAAACTTGGAATTAGGGCAAGCTATTCAGGATGCTTTGTTAAAGACCGGCTCTACTTTGAAATAATTGGATTTATTAGGGAGATACTTGCTCTTTTAAAGTTTTATATTTTTAACATGTAGGTGATTTTATGAAGGAAATTGCTATGATTTTAAAATTTATTGTTATCGGACTTATATATTTAGTTATTTTTAGAATTATTAAGATAATGTATTTGGATTTAAAGGGTATAAACAGGATAAAAGCTCATAAAAAAGAATTTGCATTGGAAATTAATGATGCTCCTGAGGATATTGGTTTATCTAAAGGTTCACTATATATTATTCATAAAGTTATGAGCATAGGAAGAAACTTTGATAACGATTTAGTTATTAAGGATCCATATGTTTCAGGTAACCATGCAAAGATATTCGTAAAAGATGATAGACTATTTATTGAAGATTTAGGCAGCACTAATGGGACATATGTAAATGGGAGGAGAATAGATAAGATTGAACAGGTCGAAGAAGGCGATATAATCGATATAGGAAGGATATCCTTAAAAGTTCTTGAATAGGAGATGGCTCTATGGTTAATTTAGAAAAGTCCATACTAAAAAATATATATTTAATTATAATTTTATTATTTCTTATTCTTTCTCTACATCGAGGAACTTTTGAAATAGCTCCATTCATTTATGGTGCTTTTTCTATTATTTTAATTTTCTATGGCCATTTTATAATCAAAAGATTTTATCCCAATGTCGATAAATATCTTTTTATAATTTCAGCTTTTATTGTTCAGTTTGGACTTGTTATGCTTTATAGGTTGGATCTTCAAAGGGCGGTAAGGCAAATGGCTTGGTTTGCAGTTGGTGTTACAGTTTTTATATTTGTTCTTTTATTGTTTCCCAACATCAAACGATTAGAAAAATATTCCTTGACATTTGCTCTTTTAACTATAATTATATTGACTCTTCCTTTATTTTTGGGAAGGGAAATTAAAGGTTCTAAAAACTGGATTCAGATTGGTTCTTTTAGCTTTCAGCCGTCGGAACTTGGGAAATTGTTTATAATATTTTATTTATCCGGTGTAATCAAAAAAATAAACGACTATAAAGATGTATTGAGATATTCTATCCCAGTAGTTTTATCTATAATCATTTTTGTCCTTGAAAAGGATTTAGGATCAGCCCTTATGTTTTTTGGTATTTTCATGACAATGCTTTATATTGGCACATCAAGAATTAGCTATATATTATCCGGTTTAGGATTGTTCGGTATTGGTGGATTTTTAAGCTATTTTATGTTTGATCATGTTAAAAGAAGGGTAAATATATGGCTAGATCCATGGAAGGATAAATATGGTGCAGGGTATCAGATATGCCAGTCTTTAATTGCAATTGCAAGCGGCGGTTTGTTTGGAACGGGACTTGCAGGAGGACATCCAGAGGTAATTCCTGAAGTTCATACGGATTTTATTTTCTCCGCCATATCAGAGGAGTTTGGACTTTTAGGGGCTATTGCTTTACTTATATTATATCTTCTTTTAATTTATAGGATGTTAAGGACGGCCCTTTATGCTAAAGATGATTTTTCAAGACTTGTTGCTGTTGGTATAGCAAGCATGTTTGCGTTTCAGGTATTTGTTATAGTTGGCGGAGTTACTAAAATGATTCCTCTTACAGGTATTACTTTGCCCTTTGTTAGTTATGGAGGAAGTTCTATGACTATTAGTTTTCTTTCTATAGGGATACTTCAAAAGATTTCAGAAATGGGGAATAGCGATGAATGAAGAAAAACTTCTTAGAAATATAAAGGTTCTTATAGTATTTTTTTCTTTAATTTTTTTGGTTATAATAGGTTATTTAACTTATTTTAATCTATATTTATCAGAAAATATTGTTAGGGACAGTTCAAATCCAAGGATAAAATTATCCGAGGAGGACGTTTTGAGGGGAGCGATATTTGACAGGAATGGGAAGCAGATAGTATATAGTAAGAGAACCAGAGATGGCCAAAAAAGATACTACAAAGATGGCGAAATATTTGCTCACGTTGTAGGTTATAATAGTTATATTTATGGTAAAACAGGAATAGAGCTTTTATATAATGATGCTCTTTCAGGCAAAACATTTTATTACGATATATTAGGTAGCATTTTTAGAAAGTTTGCCCAAACATTTGAAGGTGAAAAGATGGGAAGCAACGTTGCACTGACGATAGACTATGCTCTTCAATATAGGGCCTATAAATTGCTTGGTAGCGATAAAGGGGCGATTGTTGTATTAAATCCAAAGACGGGTGAGATCTTAGCTTTAATATCTAAGCCATCCTTTGACCCTGAAAGTATAGATAAAAATTTTAAAAAATATAAAAATGATGTTGAGGGGAATCCATTTTTAAATAGGGCAACTCAAGGGTTTTATCCACCAGGCTCAACCTTTAAAATAATTACAGCAGCTGCTGCGCTAGAGAATATTGAAAACATAGGAAATGAAAAATGGCTGTGCACCGGAAAGCTAAAAATAGGGGATTATGTTCTAAAGGATTTTAACTCAGAAGCCCATGGGAAAATAGATTTGAAAAAAGCTTTTACCAAGTCATGTAATTTTACCTTCGGCAGTTTAGGAATGGAGCTTGGATTTAATAATCTTAATCGTGAAGCTGAAAAATTTTTATTTAATAATGATATGGTCCTTGAGGATTTAGTTATAAGAAAGTCAATATATAATTTAGAAGATAAAAACAGTAGAGCACTTTTAGCTCAATCTGCAATAGGACAGCATGGAGTTGCAACAAATCCACTGCAAATGGCACTTGTTACAGCAACAATTGCTAATGAAGGAATAATGATGAAACCATATTTAGTAAAAGAAATTAAAGATGAGTATGGTGTAGTATTAGAAAGAAAGAAACCTCAAGTCTTAACAAGGGCCATCGACAAGGAAATAGCTGAGAAGATAAAGGAATATATGATTGATGTAGTTAACAAAGGAACTGGCGTTAGAGCAAAATTGTCTAATATAGTTATAGCAGGTAAAACTGGAACGGCAGAGATTCCAAATAGCAGCGAAACTCATTCATGGTTTGTTGGATTTGCACCGGCTAATAATCCACAGATTGCCTTTGCAATAATCGTTGAAAAAGGAGGAACAGGCGGTAAAAGAGCGGCTGAAATAGCAAGGGAGCTTGTAAGTGAATATATTAAATAAGGGGGAGAGAGATTGTCTCTTCCCTTTTTCTTTTGATAAGACAATTTAGCTACAAACACTTGTTCGATAGATAGTTTTGGTATATACTATAGGTAAAGTTTACATAAAGGGGAGTTAACATGACGGGAAAAACCCATGTTGGGATTGGAGTAATATCTGCAGTAGCATTATCGCAGTATAAGATGGTAGAATTAACATTAGGAGGACTTTTAGTTTGTGCAATAGCATCCCTTTTGCCTGATATAGATCATCCTAAAGCTCTCTTGAATAAATATATACTTCCTATTAAAAATAAAGCTGTAAAGACGACGATATATTTTACATTAGGGGTATTTTTCTTGCTTTTAAACTTTTTTTATTTAAACTTAAAATACGTAGAAACTATAGGGATATTTTTTGTTTTAACAGGTTTTTCTTCACATAGAAATGGAATAACCCATAGTTTAACCGGTCTTTTATGTTTTGGTGGCACCTTTGGTTATGCTGCAAGGATATATGGTTTTAAGGAATATATAGTGCCTTTTTTTATAGGATATGGGCTACATTTAATAGCTGATATGTTTACTAATAGAGGTGTTCCTCTTTTTTATCCCTTTAAAAAGAAAAAATACAAAATGCCAATAACCTTTGCAGTAGGATCCTTTTGGGGAAATCTATTTGAAGGCCTTATAATCTCCATTGGCCTTATTTATCTCACCTTTAAGCTTCCTGAAATATTATTAAAATAAATAATTTTAGGAGAGTGGATTTATGTTTGATATAAATGAGGCGCTAAAAAATCTTCCGGATAGCCCAGGAGTTTATATAATGAAGGATGAAAATGGAGAAATAATTTATATAGGAAAGGCTGTATCTTTAAAGAATAGGGTAAGACAGTATTTCCAAAACTCTAAAAATCAACATCCTAAAGTTAGGGCTATGGTAAGTCAAATTAAGGAATTCGAATATATATTAACAGATAATGAACTTGAAGCATTAATTCTGGAATGCAATCTTATAAAAAAACATAAGCCTAAGTATAATATTTTGCTTAAGGATGATAAGCACTATCCATATATAAAAGTAACACTAAATGAAGAATATCCAAGGGTATTGATGGTAAGAAAGCTTGAAAAGGATGGGGCAAAGTATTTTGGTCCCTTTACCGATGTTTCTGCTGTAAAGGAAACATTGATGTTAATAAAAAAATTATTTAAGATTAGGACATGTAACAGAAATGTTAGCTTTGGGATTGAGGTTGGGCGCCCCTGTTTAAATTATCATATTGGGCTTTGCCTTGCACCTTGTAAGGGCGATGTTAAAAGGGAAACTTATATGCAGATGATTGAAGGTATAATTAAATTATTAAATGGAAAACATGAAGAAATAATAAAGGAATTGGAAGATAAAATGTTAAAGGCATCAGAGAACCTAGAATTTGAAAGGGCAGCAGAGTATAGAGATCAAATAAATGCCATAAGGAAAATCCAGCAAAAACAAAAGATTATATCATCGGCCCTTGAAGATGAGGATGTTGTAGCTCTTGCAAGGGATGAAAATGGTGCCTGCCTTCAGATGTTCTATATAAGGGGAGGAAAGCTTTTAGGCAGTAAAAACTTTTACTTTAAAGATGCTGATGATATAGATGAGCTCTTATCACAATTTATAGTTCAATATTATACTAGTGAAGAATACATTCCAAAGGATATTGTTCTGCAGAGGGATATTCCGGAAATAAGTATAATAGAGTCTTATTTATCAAGGCAAAAAGGAAGTAAAGTAAAGATAAGGGTTCCTAAAAAGGGGGATAAATTAGAACTTGTTGAAATGGCTAAAAAAAATGCAGAGGCAGCCCTTAATCAGGTTAAGGCAAAAATAATAAAAGAAAGGCAAAAAACCTTTGGTGCTCTTGAGGAGCTTAAAGCAATCCTTGGATTGGAAAAGTTGCCAATTAGGATAGAGGCCTATGATATTTCAAATATTAGTGGCGTAGATATGGTAGGTTCTATGGTTGTATTTGAAAACGGCAGGGAAGCTAAAAAAGAGTATAGAAGGTTTAAAATAAAAAACGTCAAAGGACAAAATGACTATGATGCCCTAGAGGAAGTTCTAAGAAGAAGGTTTAATAGGTATTTTGAAGAGATTAAGAATATGGATAACCCTAAAAATAAGTTTAATAAACTTCCTGATCTTATCCTAATGGATGGAGGGATAGGTCAAGTTAATGTGGCGTTGAAGGTTTTAGAAGAATTTGGACTTAACATAGAAGTTGCAGGGATGGTTAAGGATGAAAAACATAAGACAAGATCATTAGTTTTTAATGGTGATGAAATTTCTATTTTAAAGGATTCCAATGCCTTCAGACTTATATATAAAATCCAAGAGGAAGTTCATAGGTTTGCTATTGAATATCATAGAAGCTTAAGAACAAAAAGTGTCATTAAGTCTGAACTTGATGAAATTCAAGGAATTGGACCGAAAAGAAAAATGGAACTTATTAAACATTTCAAAAGCATAGAAAACATAAAAAATGCCACAATTGAAGAGCTAATGATGGTAAAGGGTATGAATAAAAATATAGCACAAAAGGTTTATGAACATTTTCACAGTTAACTTATTAACGTTGAAGATAGCTCTTTTAGATGTTAAAATATAAAAGGTTTATTTTTGATTATAGTGGGGTGATTGAATTGATTAAACCTTTAATAGATACACATACTCATACAATAGCGAGTGGTCATGCCTACAGCACTTTGATTGAAAATTGTTTGGAGGCAAGTAAAAAGGGAATTAAATTAATAGCTATGACAGATCATGGCCCCGCCATGCCAGGAGGACCTCATGTATTCCATTTTGGCAATTTGAAGGTTTTACCTCAATTTATCCATGGGGTAGAAGTTTTAAAGGGTGTTGAGTTAAATATAATAGATTATGAAGGGAATATAGATCTTGATGAAGGACGATTAAGCAAATTGGATTTTGTAATAGCAAGTTTGCATGATGTATGCATAAGTCCAGGTAGTGTAAAGGATAATACAAGGGCATTAATAGGCGCAATTAAAAATAAATATGTTCATGCGATAGCCCATCCTGGAAACCCAATTTTTGAAATTGATATAGATGAGGTTCTAAAGGCTGCAAAGGAATATAATGTTCTAATTGAGATTAATAACAGTTCCTTTACAACATCAAGACCGGGAAGTTATGAAAACTGCAAAAGAATAGCATATAAGGCCCTTGAAAATGGCAACCTTTTAACGACAGGAAGCGATGCTCATATCTGCTATGAAGTAGGATTACTTGACAAGTCGGTTTCTTTATTGGAGGAACTTGGGGCAGATGAAAAATATGTAATTACTACTGATGTAGAAAGATTTAAAAAATTTTTGGAAGAAAAAAGAGCTTTTTAACGTTGGAGGAGAATTAGATGAAACTGCCAGACAGGTTTTTAGATAGGATGAAATTTCTTTTGAAGGATGAATTTGAAGCTTTTTTAGAGAGCTACAAAGAAGATAGATACCAAGGGATTAGGGTAAATACTTTAAAGATAGACTATGAAGAATTTTTAAAGATATGCCCCTTTGAGATAAAGGGAGAAGTTCCATGGGCAAAAAATGGACTTTATATAAGTGAAGAAAAACCAGGAAGGCATCCATATCATGCTGCAGGACTTTACTATATTCAAGAGCCCAGCGCAATGTCTGTAACACCTCAGCTTAACATTAAGCCTGGAGAAAGGGTTTTGGACCTTTGTGCATCGCCTGGGGGAAAATCCACTCAGGCTGCCTGTTACTTAAATGGAGAGGGTCTCTTGGTTTCAAACGAAATAAAGCTTAAAAGGGCCCAGATACTTGTTCAAAATATAGAGAGAATGGGCATAAAAAATGCAATAGTTACAAATAATTCACCAGAAGAGCTAGAAAAGGTATTTTTAGGGTATTTCGATAAGGTAATAGTTGATGCACCTTGTTCAGGAGAAGGCATGTTTAAAAAGGACAAAGATGCTCTGAACCAATGGAGTGAGGAAAATGTTTTAGGATATCAATCAATGCAAAGGGAAATATTAAAAAGTGCAGCAAAAATGGTAAAGCCTGGTGGATTAATAATATACTCAACATGCACCTTTTCTGTTGAGGAGAATGAATTCATAGTAGATGAATTTTTAAAGAAACATAAGGAATTTGAACTTATTAACATAGAAAAAAACTATGGTTTTAGAGAAGGGTTTTTTGAAATTTTAGACAACGAAGAACTTAAAAAGACAGCAAGGCTCTTTCCACACAGACTAAAGGGTGAAGGACATTTCTTGGCATTATTTTATAAAAAAGATGGGGAGGTAAAATCTCCTCAAAGGATAAAATCCAATATAAAAAAGCTGAACATATCGGACTTTAAGGAATTTGAAAACAATTATCTTAACAAAAAATTTGATGATGATAGACTTTTTTTGAGGGGAGACAGACTATATTATCTTCCGGAAAATTCCTTTGATTTTACACCCCTTAATGTGTTAAGGCCAGGGATTTTGCTTGGTGAATTTAAAAAGAATAGGTTTGAGCCGGACTATTCCTTAGCAGCATCTTTAAAGCCGCATGAAGCTAAATTAAATATTAGTTTATCCAGTAAAACAAATGAAGCGGATAAATATATCGAAGGTTATACCTTGAATTTTGATTTGGAGGATGGCTGGTATCTTGTTGATGTTGATGGGTATTCTTTATCCTGGGGGAAGATGTCAAAGGGTATTTTAAAAAATTATTTTCCAAAGGCTTTACGTTGGTAATTACATTAAATTCGTTTAAATATATTATATAGTAAAGGACTAAAGGAGTTGAGAAAAAAAGATGGATATAAAAAACGAACTTGAAAGGATATTAGGTTCTGGACAAGTTTTAATAGATGAGCCGATGAAAAATCATACATCCTTTAAAATTGGAGGTCCTGCTGATTTTTTAGTTATTCCAAATAGCAAAGAAGAACTTGTAGAGTTAATAAAATTTTTAAGGAAGAAAGATATAAAATATTATTTAATAGGCAACGGATCTAATCTTTTAGTTTCCGACAAGGGAATAAGAGGAGTTGTGATAAAAACAACAAGTTTAAATAAAGTTGAGGTAATCGGTGAAAGGGTAATCTCAGAAGCAGGAGCATCCCTTGCAAAGGTTTCAGCAGAGGCATTAAGAAACTCTCTAAAGGGGATGGAATTTGCATCCGGAATACCCGGGAGCATAGGTGGAGCTGTTTTTATGAATGCGGGTGCCTATGGCGGTGAAATGAAGGATATAGTCGAAAGAGTAATGGTTTTAGATAGGGAAGGAAATGTTAGAAATTTAAAAAATGAAGAGTTGGAATTTGCATATAGGTTTAGCAATGTTCAAAAAAATGAATATATAGTTTTAGAAGTAGAATTAAAATTAGAAAAGGGAAATTTTGATGAAATAAAGGCACTTATGGAGGACTTAAACAGGAGAAGAGCAGAAAAACAGCCTTTAAATTATCCAAGTGCAGGAAGTGTATTTAAAAGACCAGAAGGATATTTTGCTGGAAAACTTATAGAAGATGCAGGATTAAAGGGAGCTAAAGTTGGCGGTGCGATGGTTTCAGAAAAGCATGCAGGATTTATAATAAACTTTGACAATGCTACATGTGAAGATGTTCTAAACCTTATTAAACTAATCCAAACAAAGGTATATGAAAAATTTGGGGTCATGCTTGAAACAGAAGTAAAATATCTAGGTGAATAGGAGCATAGCTCCTATTTTTTTTGTTTGCAAAATATTAAGAAAAATGAGATAATTAAAATTGTCAAGAAAATTTAAAAAATAGGGGGATGGCAATGAAACTAAGAGAATCTGTTTTAAGGCTAAAACCTTATACGGCAGGTAAACCAATTAATGAAGTAAAAAGAGAATTGGGGCTTAATGATATTATTAAATTGGCATCAAATGAAAATCCTTTAGGTTGTTCACCTATGGTTACGAAGGTAATAAACGAATTAGCATACCAAGTTAATTTATATCCTGATGCTGCAAATTTTGATTTAAAAAGGGAATTAGCTGAAGAATTAGGAGTAAAACCTGATAATATATTTTTAGGAACAGGTTCTGATTCAATTATAAGGGCGATATGCTCTATTTTTATTGATCCGGGCGATGAAAGCATAATGGGTGAAGTTTCCTTCCAAAGATACGAGGATAATACAAAGATAATGGGTGGAAATGTCGTAAAAATTCCTATGAAAAATCATAAACTTGATGTAGAAAAAATGGTAGATGCTATTACAGAAAGAACTAAAATATTGTGGTTTTGCACACCAAATAATCCCACCGGACCAATTATAAAAAAGGATGAACTTTTTAGCATAATAGATAAAATTCCAAAGGATGTTATTTTTGTAATGGATGAGGCGTATTATGAATATGTGGATGACCCAGATTATCCTCAAACCATTCCTTTGCTTGGAAAATATCCCAATATGATTATTTTAAGAACCTTTTCAAAGGCCTATGGACTTGCAGGATTAAGGGTTGGTTATGGAATTGCAAATGAAAATATAGCAAAATATATAAATACAGTTGTAGGTCCCTTTGATGTTAACTTAATTGCCCAAAATGCAGCACTTGCAGCATTAAAAGATAAAGAATTTTTAAGGAAGGTCGTGGAACTTAATAAAAAATCAAGGGAGTATTTTTATGAAGAATTTAAAAATATAGGACTTGAATATATAGAAAGTCAAGCAAACTTTGTAATGGTCGATTTAAAGGCTGATGATAAGATGGTATTCAATGAACTCTTAAAAAGAGGCGTGATAGTAAGGCCAGGACATTTATTCGATATGCCAGGGTGGATAAGAGTTTCAACTGGAAGGATGGAGCAAAATGAAAGATTTATATCAGCATTAAAAGAAGTTTTAAAAGGGATGCACTAAGCATCCTTTTTATATGGTTTTGACATATATTGCTATGTTATGTATAATTAGCATATGATTTAAAATAAAAGAAGGAGTGATTGTATGAAGAGGCTTTTTACAGTTATTATTTTATCAATGATGATTTTATTTTCTGCTTGTTCAAAGGTTACTAAGCAGAATAACAAAATATACACAACTATTTATCCTGTATATTCAATAACTAAATTTATTGCAGGAGATAAATTTGAAGTTGAAAGAATAGTTAAAGGAACTGCGGAACCTCATTCATTTGAACCTCAAACTCAGGATATTGCTGAAATGATGGAATCAAGAGCAGTGCTTTATATAGGGCATATCGATGAATGGGCAAAAAAGGCCTCGGAGGGTAGTAATGTCAAAGTTGTTGAGGTATCCAAAGGTATAAATAAAATAGAAGAGGATCCCCATGTATGGACGTCACCCAAAAATGCAATAATTATAGCTGAAAACATAAAAAATACATTGATAGAGATAGATTCTGTTAACAAAGATTATTATGAAAAAAACTTTAATAAGTTTAAATTTGAAATGGAAAGAATCAATGAAAAGTTTGAAAAGGAAAAGGCAAATTTTAAAAGGGATGTTTTTGTAATTGCTCATCCTGCCTTTGGCTATTTAGCGAGGGATTTTGGATTAACTCAGATAGCTTTAACAGGGCAAGAGGAGGTTGAGGAACCTTCGCCAAAAGAGGTTGCAAAGGTTATTGATTTTATTAAAGAAAAGAATATAAAATATGTATTATTTGATAGAACAGAAAATGAAAACATAATAAGGCCGGTTGTTGAAACAACTGGGGTAGAAAAACTTGAAATATTTGGCATGGGTGCTGTCCCTCAGGATGTTGAAGAAAAGGAAAATTATGTTACACTTATGGAAAGGAATATAGATAATATTATAAAAGCATTAAAGGAATGAAGGTGTCGTATATGATTGAGCTTATAGATGTTTCTTTTGGCTTTGAGGAAAAAATTGTTCTTAAGGATATAAACTTGAAAATAGAAAAGGGAGAACTTTGCACTATAGTAGGTCCAAATGGTTCAGGAAAGAGCACATTGGTTCATGTTATTACAGGTATATATAAACCTTATAAAGGAATAGTAAAATTGTTTGGACGGGAAGATTATAAGGAACAAAGGAGAAAAATCTCCTTTGTTCCTCAAAAGGTTTCAAGCTTTAATCAGCTTTTTCCTATCAGTGTTAAGGAAACTGTCCTTTTAGGATTAGTCCCTCAAAAGGCATTTTTTAAGAGGTTTAACAAAGAGGACTTTAAAAAGGCAGATGATATTTTAAAAAAATTAGATTTATATGAAACGAAGGATAAACAGCTTGGTAAACTTTCCGGTGGACAGCAGCAAAGAGTTTTTATAGCAAGGGCTCTTATATCAGAGCCAGAAATACTGATATTGGATGAGCCTACTGTGGGAATAGATTCAAAATCAGAGGAAATCCTATATAATCTTTTACTTGAACAAAAGAAAAATAATACAACGATAGTTATGGTTACCCATGATATTTTTGCAATAAAGGATTATGCCGATAAGGTTGTTTGCATGAAGGATGGGGAGATTTTAACTATATGTGGTGCAAAGGAATTTTCAGCAAAAAAATACAAACAAATATATCTTACGGATTAAAGGAAGTGTTGGCATGTTAAGATATGCTTTTATGCAAAGGGCTTTTATAGCTGGAATTATAATTTCCATTATAGCGCCACTTATTGGAAATTATATTATGTTAAAACGCTTTTCACAAATTGGTGATACATTATCCCATAGTGCCATTTTAGGGGTTGCTTTAGGATTATTAATCGGCATAAACCCACTTATTGGAGCTCTTGTTATAACAATATTTTTTGCAATAGCACTAGAAAGATTAAGAAAAGAATTTAAGGGATTTGCAGAAATTTCATTATCAATGATTACAATGGCCTCTTTAGGCTTTTCAGCCATTATATTTAGTAGGATAAAAAGCTCCGCAAATGTAATGAATTATTTGTTTGGAAGTATTGTTGCTATATCACAGGCAGATTTAATTTTGATTTTATTAATTGCAATTCCTTCCGTGTTGTTAATCCTGATTTTTCAGAAGGAGCTTTTATATATTTGCTTTGATGAGGATGGAGCTTATGTTTCTGGAATTAATGTAAAGCTTTTAAATCTTGTTTTAAATATTTTAGTTGCTCTTGTTATTGGGATTTCCTTAAGAATCGTAGGAGGATTTTTAATTTCAGCCTTATTAGTTATCCCTGGAGCAATATCCATGAAGCTTGTATCAAACTTTAGAAAACTTCAACTATATTCAGTGCTGATTTCGCTATTTTCTGTTGTCTTTGGAATTATTTTATCTTTTTACCTAAATATATCTCCTGGTGGAAGTATTGTGGTTATTTTCACATGTTTATATGCAATAACAGAGTTTAAAAAAGGCATGTAAGTCTTAACCTTACATGCCTTAATTTATATAATTTTTGTAATAAAAATGTGATATAATAATTAATGTAATTTTCTTATACGGAGGATGAATATGAGGGTTATAGCGGATTATCATACTCATACGAAATATAGTCATGGAAAAGGTAGTATTAGGGATAATATTGTTGAGGCAATAAATAAGGGATTAAAAAAGATAGTTATAGCCGATCATGGACCTGGACATTGGCTTTATGGGGTTAACAAAAGGGATTTGTATAAAATGAGGGATGAAATTGAGAGGCTAAAAACAGAATTTAAAGAAATTGAAATACTTCTTGGAATTGAGGCTAATATAATTAGTGTCGATGGAGAGCTGGATGTCGATGATGAGGTCATATCGCTTTTAGATGTTCTTCTTGCAGGTTTTCATAATGGAGCCTTTTTTAAAGGAGTAAGGGATTGGAGGGAGCTTTATTTTAAAAATAAGCTGTCTAGGATAGTTCCCACTCTTCAAAGAGATGCTAGAATAACCAATACAATTGCTATGGTAAAGGCCATAAAAAATTATAATATTGATATAATTACACATCCAGGTGCCAAGGTTGATATAGACACTCGTGAGATTGCAAAGGCTGCTGCAGAAAGGGGAACGCTTTTAGAAATTAATAGCAGTCATGGATTTTTAAATGTTGATTATGTTAAAATAGCTATGAAGGAAAATGTTAATTTTGTTATCAATAGTGATGCCCATAAACCTAAGGATGTTGGCAAAGTTGATGATGGGATAGCAATAGCATTAAGAGCCGGGTTGCCATTTGATAGAATTATAAATATCGAATCTTGAGGGGGATTTTAAATGAATTTTGTTATAGTAACAGGTCTATCAGGTGCAGGTAAATCTCAGACTATTAGATTTTTAGAGGATTTTGGATATTTTTGTATAGATAATCTTCCGCCTGCCCTTATACCCAAATTTGCCGAAATATGTTATCAAACAGGTGGCAAGATTGAAAAAATAGCTATAGTTGTTGATATTAGAGGAAGAGAATTCTTTAACGATCTTTTCATGGCGTTAAAGTCGTTGCAAAGTATGGGTTATAATTATGAAATATTATTCCTAGAGGCAAAGGATGAGATACTGGTAAAAAGATATAAAGAAACAAGAAGAAATCATCCTTTAGCTCATGACGGAAACATATTTGAAGCCATAAGAAAAGAAAGGTTAAAGCTCAATGAGGTAAAAAAACAAGCAAAGCATATTATAGACACATCGGATCTTTTGCCAAGACAGCTAAGGGAAGAACTTGAAAGGATCTTTGTAAGTGGAGAAAATTTTGAAAGTCTTGTGATTTCTGTTCAATCCTTTGGATTTAAATATGGTATACCTATTGATGCAGATATAGTATTTGATGTTAGATTTTTACCAAATCCATATTATATAGAAGAATTAAAAAGATTTTCAGGATTAGAAGAAAATATAAGGGAATATGTCTTAAGTAGCACCGAAGCCAAAGAATTTTTAGAAAAAGTAACTGATTTATTTGAGTTTTTAATACCTAACTATATAAAAGAAGGAAAGTCAAGGTTAGTCATAGCAATCGGATGCACAGGGGGAAGACATAGATCTGTAGTTCTTGCAAGTGAAGTTTATAAAAGACTCAAGGACAATGGGCATACTGTTTTAATAAATCATAGAGATATTTCTAAGGATGTATCAGGAGAGGTAGGAAAATGAGTTTTTGGGATTGGTTTAGACCTGGACTTAAATTAAAAAGATGGGTATTTCTTGGGGGACTTGGGTTATTTATTTTAGCTTATGGACTTTCAAATATTTTAATTATGAGAAATAATTTTAATATATATTTGTTTTATAACGTTTTAATAATTATTCTTGGGATTATTTTAATTTATATTTCGTTAAAATTACTAATTAAAAATATGCTTATTTTAGTGGGATGTAATACATCAAATGGCCTAAAGAAAAACTTTCAGGAAAAGCTCTATGAACAAAGACTTCTTATAAGAGGGCCAAGGATAGTTGCGATTGGTGGGGGAACAGGACTATCTACAATGCTAAGGGGACTTAAGGAATACACATCAAATATAACGGCAATTGTTACTGTAGCTGATGATGGTGGAGGAAGCGGAATTTTAAGGGAGTCTTTAGGAATGCTACCGCCAGGGGATATTAGAAATTGTCTTGTTGCATTAGCAAATACGGAGCCTCTTATGGAGGAGCTAATGCAGTATAGGTTTAAGGATGGAGATTTAAAGGGTCAAAGTTTTGGAAATTTATTTATAGCTGCCATGAATGGTATTTCAAGTAACTTCCTTGAAGCAATTAAAAAGATGAGCGATGTTCTTGCTGTTCAAGGAAAGGTTTATCCTGTTACATTGGAGAATGTTACTCTGTGTGCTAAGCTTGATGACGGAACCATAATAAAGGGAGAATCTAAGATTCCTTATGAGGTTTTAGAAAGAAGCTCAAAAATCGATAAGGTTTTTCTAGAGCCAATAAATCCCAAGCCCCTTGAAGAGGCACTAGTTGCTATTGAAAATGCTGATTGCATTGTAATTGGGCCTGGAAGTCTTTATACAAGCGTTTTGCCTAATTTGGTTATAAAAGAAATAGCGGAGAGGATAAAAAAGTCAAAGGCTATAAAAATATATGTATCTAATATTATGACCCAACCTGGTGAAACGGATGATTATACTCTATCTGAGCATGTTAAAGCCATTGAAAAACATTGTGGTAAAGGCCTTATAGAATTTGTTATTGCAAATAACGGTAAAGTCCCGGAAATTTATTATGAAAAGTATAAAAAAGATGGACAATATATGGTGGTTAATGATATTAAAAACTTACCGGAAAATATCAAGGTTATTGAAGAGGATCTTGTTGATATTAACAAATATGGGTATTTAAGACATAACACAAAAAAGCTTGCAGAAACAATAATGAAAATTATCTTAAAGCAGGTTTTCCCAAAGGATAAAAAGAGAATAGTAGATTATTTTTATTTATCAGAAAGAATAAGGATGAGAAAGCAGGAGGTGTAACGGTGTCTTTTTCTGCTGAAGTAAAAAATGAACTGAGTAGAATTATTGATGAAAAGAAGTGCTGCCAAATGGCTGAGCTTGCAGCAATTATTAAATTAAGCGGCAGTATTAATATAAATGCAAAACAGGGGCTAAGCTTTAAGGTTACAACTGAAAATCCTGCTATTGCAAGAAGGATTTTTTCTCTATTAAAGTCTCTTTTTGATGTCCATGCAGATGTAATGGTAAAGAAAAATAATATATTAAAGAAAAATAATATTTACTATGTGGTTGTTTCTGCAGATATGAATTCCAATGAGATTTTAAAAAGTTTAGGTGTTTTAAAGGAATATCATGATGGTTCAATCGGGTTTAATAACAAAATTAATGTGGATTTAATTAAAAAAAGCTGCTGCAAGAAGGCATTTTTGCGAGGTGCATTTTTGGCATCAGGTTCAATAAGTAACCCTGAAAAAACTTATCATTTAGAATTTGTATCAAACAATCAAGAGCTAGCTGAAGATGTAATGAAGCTTCTAAACTCCTTTGATTTAGGTGCAAAAATAATTTTAAGAAAAAACAGCTATGTGGTTTATATCAAAGAAGGGGACAAAATAATAGATCTTTTAAATATCATTGGAGCTCATAATGCCCTATTAGAACTTGAAAATGTAAGAATATATAAAGAGATGAGAAACAATGTTAATAGACTAGTTAACTGTGAAACTGCTAATCTAAATAAAACTGTCGATGCTGCTGTAAGGCAAATAGAATCTATTAAATTAATACAAGAAAAAATAGGACTTAAAAAGCTTCCACCAAATTTAAGGGAAGTTGCAGAACTTAGATTAAATTATCCAGATATATCACTAAAGGAATTAGGGCAAATGTTAAATCCACCAATAGGAAAATCGGGAATCAACCATAGATTGAGAAAAATAGAAAAGATAGCTGAGGAGCTAAGGGATGAATAGGAGTTGATGGCATGACAAAACATGAAGAGATTATTAAGTATATTACAAATTTAAAGATTGGGACAAAGATTTCAGTAAGAACCATAGCAAATGAACTTAATGTTAGCGAAGGGACAGCTTACAGGGCAATAAAAGATGCAGAAAATATGGGGCTTGTTAGTGCTGTCCCAAGAATTGGAACAGTTAGAATAGAAAAAATGACTAAAAGAAATATAGAGAAACTAACTTATGCTGAAGTTGTGAACATCGTCGATGGACAGGTATTAGGTGGAAGAGAGGGACTCCATAAAACATTAAACAAATTCATGATTGGTGCTATGACTATTGATGCTATGGAAAAATATATGTCCCCGGGTAATTTGTTAATAGTAGGTAATAGAGAAGAAGCTCAGAAATTAGCTCTTGACAAAGAATGCGCTGTCCTTATAACAGGAGGCTTTGGATGTAGCGATGAGATAAAGCAATACGCCAATCAAAAGCAGCTACCTATAATATCATGTTCCTACGATACCTTTACAACGGCTGCCCTTATAAATAAGGCATTAGCAGAAAATCTAATCAAAAAGGATATCATCCTTGTTGAAGACATAATGAAAACAGATGTTGCATTCGTTACAACACAAGATGATGTAGGAAAAACTAGAAGAATTATAAAGGAAGCTAATTATGACTTACTTCCTGTTGTTGATGAACACCAAAAATTAGTTGGGGTTATTTCAGTAAATGATTTACCACATGATGGTTTTGATGATGAAAAAGTTTATAAATTTATGAATAAAAATGTAATATTTGTAACCAACAAGACATCAGTAGCATATGCTGCTCATCTTACCATTTGGGACGGGGTAAAGTATTTGCCGGTTGTCGAAGGAAAGCGCCTTGTAGGTATGGTCAGTAGACAAGATATAGTTGCAGCGTTGCAGCAAATTAGCGGACAACCACAGATAGGAGAAACTATTGATGATATGATTTTAAAAAATTTCAATTTTGAAGAAATAGATAATGGTTTTAAATATGTAGGTAAAATATTGCCTGAAATGTTAAGTCCACTTGGAACAGCAAGTTGGAATACATTGTCATTAATTATGTCAACATTAGGTTTAATGGCTCTTAAACATAATAATAATATTAATATCTCTTTAGATTCATTTACTGTTTATTATATGAAACCAGTCCAACTGGATACTAATATAGTTGTTTATGCACGTTGTATAGATAGTAGCAGAAACTATTCTAAAGTTGAAGTTGAAATGATTTCACAGGATGATAAAGAGGTAATTGGTAAGGCTCTTTTGAGCACAAGAATATTTAGAAAGTAGGTGAATGAAGATGAGTTTTGTTCATCTTCATGTTCATACAGAATATAGTTTGTTGGATGGCTCATCGAGGATAAAGGATATAGTAAAAAAGGCAAAGGAATATGAAATGCCGGCCCTTGCTATTACAGATCACGGAGCAATGTTCGGTGTTATTGATTTTTATAAGGCTTGCAGAGAAGTTGGGATTAAGCCTATATTAGGATGCGAAGTTTATGTTGCTCCAAGGAAAATGACGGATAAAGTGGCAGGCATAGATAATGAATATTATCATTTGGTTTTGATAGCTGAGAATAATGAAGGCTATAAAAATTTAATGAAGATAGTTTCAAAGGCTGCCCTAGAAGGATTTTACTATAAACCTAGGGTTGATAAAGAGCTTCTTAAAAAATATTCTAAGGGCATTATAGCCTTATCGGCTTGCCTTGCTGGTGAAGTTCAGGATTTACTATTAAAAGGACGCTATGAAGATGCAAAGAGAATAGCTCTGGAGCTTGAAGATATTTTTGGAAGGGGAAACTTTTATTTAGAACTTCAAGATCATGGTATAGAGGAGCAAAGGACTGTAAATGAAAAATTAATTGATCTTTCAAAAGAAACAGGAATTCAACTTGTAGCAACTAACGACGTTCATTATGTCAATAAAGAGGATGCAGTTGCCCATGAAATTCTTTTATGTATTCAAACTGGAAAGACAATTGATGATGAGGATAGAATGAAATTTCCAACAGATGAATTCTATTTAAAATCTCCTGAGGAGATGAAAAGACTTTTTGATTTTGTCCCTGAAGCTATAGAAAATACTATAAAAATTTCAGAAAGGTGCAATGTTGAACTTGAATTTAACAAGCCAAAGCTTCCTAAATTTGATGTTCCTGATGGAAAAGAAGCAAATGAGTATTTACGAGAATTATGTTTTAATGGTCTTTATGAAAGATATAAAGAACCGTCAAAGGAAGTTATCGACAGATTAAATTATGAACTTGAAGTAATCGAAAAAATGGGATATGTGGATTACTTTTTGATAGTTTGGGACTTTATAAGATTTGCAAGGGAAAACAATATAATGGTGGGACCAGGTAGAGGTTCTGCAGCGGGTTCTATTGTTGCATACACATTAGGCATTACAAAGATTGACCCAATTAAATATAATCTTCTTTTTGAAAGATTTTTAAATCCCGAAAGGGTTAGCATGCCGGATATAGATTCTGACTTTTGCTACGAAAGAAGGCAGGAAGTTATAGATTATGTTTTTAGAAAATATGGAGAGGATAGGGTTTCACAAATTATTACCTTTGGAACCATGGCTGCAAGGGCTGTAATTAGAGATGTAGGACGAGCTCTTAACTATTCTTATGCTGAAGTAGATACTATCGCTAAAATGATTCCTATGGAGCTTGGAATGACTATAGATAGGGCTTTGGAATTAAATCCCGAGCTAAAGGGAGAATATGAAAACAACGAAAGAATAAGGCATCTTATTGACATTGCCCGCTCTTTAGAAGGACTACCAAGGCATTCCTCAACCCATGCTGCAGGCGTTGTAATATCCTCTGCGCCATTAGTAGAATATGTTCCACTTACGAAAAATGAAGATACGATAACAACACAGTTTCCAATGACTATTTTAGAGGAACTTGGACTTTTAAAGATGGACTTTTTGGGTCTTAGAACCTTAACTGTATTAAGGGATGCTGTAGACTTGGTTTATAAAAATAAAGGAATAAAGGTAGACCTTGACAATATCGATTTTGAAGACCAAAGCGTTTATGAAATGATATCCCAAGGAAAGACAGAAGGAGTATTCCAGCTTGAATCTTCAGGAATGACCAATTTTATGAAGGAATTAAAACCATCAAGCCTTGAGGATATTATTGCCGGGATTTCCCTATATAGACCAGGACCTATGGATCAAATTCCTGAGTATATAAAAAATAAAAACAATCCTGAAGACATTAAATATATTGATGAAAAATTAAAGCCTATTCTTGATGTTACCTATGGATGTATAGTATATCAAGAGCAGGTTATGCAAATAGTAAGGGATATAGCAGGATACTCACTAGGACGATCGGACCTTGTAAGAAGGGCTATGGCAAAGAAAAAGCATGACGTTATGGAGAAGGAAAGGGAAAATTTTATTTATGGTTTAAAAGATGAAAAAGGAAATATTATTGTTCCTGGGGCCTTAAGGAATGGGGTAAGCCTTGAGGTTGCCAATAAGATATTTGATATTATGATGGATTTTGCAAGTTACGCCTTTAACAAGTCTCATGCAGCAGCCTATGCAGTTGTTGCATATCAGACTGCCTTTATGAAAAGATACTACCCTGTTGAGTTTATGACGGCCCTTTTAACAAGCGTAATGGGAAATTCAGATAAAATAGCCTTTTATATAAATGCATGCAGGAGGATGAATATAACTGTTCTGCCACCGGATATAAACAAAAGCTTTGAGAATTTTTCAGTAGAAGGAGATAAGATAAGATTTGGATTGGTTGCGATTAAAAACGTAGGTGAAGGAGCAATAAAATCAATTATTGAAGCCAGGGAAAAGGATGGAGATTTTAAAAGCTTTAGAGATTTTTGCGAAAGGGTTAATTTATCTGAAGTTAATAAAAAAACTATAGAAAGTTTGATAAAGGCAGGAGCCTTTGATAGCCTAGGACTAAAACGTTCGGTTTTAATGAATAATTATGAAAAGGTTATTGATTCAATATTAAGTGAAAAAAAGCAAGTTATAGATGGGCAAATTGGTTTTTTCCAAAAGGAACTTGTAAACCTTAAAAAGGATGATTTTGAGGATATCAAAGAATTTGATAAAAAATATCTCCTTGCGATGGAAAAGGAAATGCTTGGCCTTTATATAAGTGGGCATCCGCTTCAAGACTTAGAAAAACAATTAGAGCTTTTAACTAACACAAAAATTTCTGAAATATATTCAATAAGTGCGGAGGATCATGACCATATAGATGTTAAGGTTGAAGATGGTCAGAGGGTTGTCATAGGTGGAATAATTACAAATATAAGTATTAAGTCTACAAGAAACAATGAAATAATGGCATTTATAAAAATTGAGGATATGAATGGAACTATTGAAGTATTGGTTTTCCCAAAGACGTATCAAAAATGTAGCAAGATTATCATGGAGGACAATATAGTTATAGTTAAAGGAAGAGTATCGATAAAGGAAGAGGAACAGCCTAAGATAATTGCAGAGGAGATAGAACAGTTAAGGGGATATGAAAAGACGATCAATAAATTATATATTAGGCTTGATGATAAGGAATGGAAAAAACAAATAGAAAGAATAAAGCCTGAGATAATTAAATTTAAAGGCCTTACTCCAATTTATATTGTTTTAAAGGATTCAAAGAAGATCCTAATGGCTTCGAGGGAACTTTGGGTAGAGGTCAATGATGAGCTTATAGGGATTTTAAAAAGTGAATTTGGAGAAGATAATATTAAAGTAGTATAACTGCCTTTAGGCAGTTATACTAAAATTATTGTTGTTATATAACAAAAAGAGTGTTAAAATTATTTAAAAGTATTGATTTTAAATTTAAAGTAAAATAAAATATTTTTTTGTCTAGAGAAGGAACATGTAATATACAGCTAGATTATTCAAAAAGTGGGACAATGCTTGTCCCGTATGGACAAAGGAGGTTAAATATATGAAAACCATCGGAGTATTGACAAGCGGTGGAGATGCACCAGGAATGAATGCAGCTATAAGGGCAGTTGTAAGAACAGGACTCGCTAATGGTTTAAGAGTAATGGGAATACAAAGAGGCTATAATGGAATAATAAATGGTGAAATATTTGAAATGACATCCTCAAGTGTTTCTGACATAATTCAAAGAGGAGGAACTATATTAAGAACTGCAAGAAGCGAAGAGTTTAGAACAGAAGAAGGAAGAAAAAAGGCCTACAACGTATTAAAGGTTTTTGGAATAGAAGGACTAGTTGTAATTGGTGGGGATGGTTCATTTACAGGAGCTATGAAACTATCAAATGAGCATGGCGTTAAAGTTGTTGGTATTCCTGGAACTATAGATAATGACCTTGCTTATACTGATTATACAATTGGATTTGATACAGCAGTTAACACAGTTTTGGATGCTATAAATAAACTAAGGGATACATCAACTTCCCATGAAAGGGTTTCAATTGTCGAAGTTATGGGAAGACGCTGTGGTGATATTGCTCTTTATGCTGGGCTTGCCGGTGGAGCTGAAAGTATAATCATACCTGAACAGCCATATGATTTTAATGAGTTATGCAGAACCATTATTGAAAGTAAGGCAAAAGGTAAGATGCACAGCTTAATACTTTTAGCAGAAGGTGTTGGAGGAGCAGAGGATTTGGCAAAGAAAATTGAAGAGATTACAGGAATAGAAACAAGGGCTACTAAATTAGGACATATTCAAAGGGGTGGAAGTCCAACTGCCTTTGATAGAATACTTGCATCAAAGATGGGTGCAAGGGCTGTTGAACTTTTAATTGAGGGAAAGAGCCAGAGAGTTATTGGAATAAGGGACGGCAAGATTATAGACATGGATATCGTAGAGGCACTTTCAATGAAAAAGAAAAGCGATGATTATATGTATGAACTTGCAAAAATATTATCTTTTTAAGGGGTTGAAGGTATGAGAAAAACAAAGATTGTGTGCACGATAGGTCCTGCAAGTGAAAGTGAAGAAATGCTAAGAAAGCTTATAGACGCAGGAATGAATGCTGCAAGACTTAACTTTTCCCATGGGGACCATGAAGAACATGGGAGAAGAATTGTGCTTATTAAAAAACTAAGAGAAGAGCTTGGAAAACCCATAGCGATAATATTGGATACTAAGGGGCCTGAGATTAGAACAGGCAATTTCAAAGGCGGAAAAGTTGAGCTTATTGAAGGTCAGGAGTTTATAGTTACTACAAGACAGGTTGAGGGAGACAATACTATATGTTCTGTAACCTATGAAAAATTGCATGAAGATGTAAAGCCAGGAGATACCATCCTTATAGATGATGGACTTATAGGACTTTTAGTGGAAAGAATTGAGGAACAAGATATTCACTGCAGAGTTTTAAACAGCGGTCCTGTTGGAAATCATAAGGGAGTTAATCTACCCAATGTTAAGATTAACCTGCCAGCTTTAACTGAAAAAGATATTGCTGACATCAAATTTGGTATTGAAATGGGAATAGACTATATTGCTGCATCCTTTGTGAGAAAGCCCTCAGATGTGCTTGAAATAAGAAAGGTTCTAGAAAAGTTTGGCGGACAAAATATACAAATCATAGCCAAAATTGAAAATCAAGAGGGACTTGATAATATTGATGATATATTAAAGCTTGCAGATGGTATAATGGTTGCCCGTGGTGATTTAGGAGTAGAAATTCCTGCGGAGGATGTTCCACTAGTGCAAAAGATGTTAATTGAAAAGGCAAATAAAGCAGGAAAACCTGTTATAACAGCAACCCAAATGCTAGATTCTATGATTAGAAATCCAAGACCAACAAGGGCAGAAGTTACTGACGTTGCAAATGCAATATTTGATGGAACAGACGCTATAATGCTAAGCGGTGAAACTGCAAATGGTAAATACCCATTAGAGGCTGTAAAGACAATGGCAAGAATTGCAGAAAAGGCTGAAACTGCTTTAAACTTTGATATGCTTCTTGAAAAGAAGGCAAAACAAAGGTTAAACACAGTTCCAGATGCTATAAGCCTTGCAACGGTAACTGCAGCAGCAGAACTTAATGCCTCCGCTATAATCACAGCAACTCAATCCGGCCATACTGCAAGAATGGTTTCAAAGTATAGACCAAAATGCCAAATAATTGCTGCAACTCCTTATGACGATGTTGCAAGAAAGTTATCTATAGTGTGGGGAGTATATCCGATAATTGCATCAAAAATGGAATCAGCCGATGCAGTTATAGATTTATCAGTTAAGGAGGCTCTAAACAAAGGACTTGTTTCAAAGGGGGACCTTGTTGTTATTGCAGCTGGTGTTCCTGTAGGCTTTACTGGAACTACAAATATGATGAAGGTTTCAATCGTTGGGGATACCCTAGTTCAGGGTAAGGGTGTAGGCAATCCGGTTTATGGAACAGCATGCGTAGTTATGGATAACAAAGATATTGATGATATGCTTGAAACAGGCAATATACTAGTTACAAAGGAATTAC